>FWPU01007515.1_pt1 | contig 20007 bp, 21 predicted proteins | sample 2228361 | NCBI WGS metagenome assembly FWPU01 (sample SAMEA103939777, study PRJEB20133) | metagenome
AAGCCTCTCAGTAGAGCGCGATCGGATTGCCGGGCGAGCCGGTGGCCCCCTTCATCTTCAGGGGCGACCAGACGAACAGGAACTCGTAGGCCCTGTCCGCGATGAGCTGGCTGAAGTCCAGGTTCTCCAGGTTCCAGATGCCGCGCTTGGTCTGCAGCTTGATGTGGCACTCGAACGGCTGCTCGGTCTCGCCTCCGGCGTTGGGCCCCACCGCGTCCGTCGCCCACTGGTCGCTGCCGGTGAGGATGATCTTCTGCGCGGCGAGGTACTCGCACGCCGAGATGCCGAACCCCGGCGCGCCGGCGTTGAACTCCTGGATGCGGCGGGCCTTCTCCTCCGCCGAGAAGCTGTCCCACCTCGCGGCATCCCAGAGGTCGCCATGGCCGGTATGGAGGAACACGCAGTCCCCCTCGCCGATGGGCGCCAGGCCCTGGCGGCGGACCATCTCCTGGACGTCGGCGTCGGTCACGATGCCCGGATCGGTCCTGCCGATCGTCTTGGGGATCGGGAGCCGTCCGCCCCGCAGCGCGACCGCATCGAGCAGCACGCCCCGGCAGACGAAGCCGATCTTGGCCACGTGCTCCACCCCCAGGGGACCCAGGCCGTAGGTGCTGATGTCCTTGTCCTTGTCGAGGTAACGGCCGTTGTAGAAGAAGAGGCCCTGCGACGTCCTGACGCCGATGTGCCCGGGGCCGTCGAACTGGGTGCCGACCTGGCCGAGCTCCGCGGCCACGAACTCATCGTTGTAGACCAGCTCCTGCTTGCCGAACGGGCCGCCGGTCGGCAGGCCGGGGATGATCAGCTTCCAGCCCCGGACGCCGAAGGTGGGCCCGTCGGCCGCGTAGGGCTTGCCGAGGGTGGCGACCTTGCCGCGCTTCACGAGCTTGACCGCCCGCAGCACGTGCGCGGGGGTCGTGCGGTTCACGGCCCCGGCCTTGTCGTCCGGGCCCCACTCGCTCGGCGCCCACTTCTGCTGGATCGGCTCGTCGTTGACCGCGCGCGCGGGAGCCGCCAGCCCGCTCAGGCACAGAAGGACCGCCACCGCCGCCGCTGCCGCTCTCGAGATCCGTCCCATGATCGTTCCTCCTCGCTGGACGGGGACCTTCGCCGCCCGGATCGGCGTGGCGGGAAGGTAGGAAGGCGGCAGGCGCTTGTCAAGATCCGGGGCGGCTCGGCGGCCGGTGACGCGCCTCCCCGGCTTGGCTATCATGCGGGGACTATGGCTGGCGGGGAGAAGAGCATGCGCCGGGTGACCTGGAAAACCTCGATCACGGACGCGGCGGCGACCACCATCCGGGTCCGCGGCTACGATCTCGACGACCTGATCGGGCGGGTCAGCTTCGCGGAGATGGCCTACCTCCTCTGGCGCGGGGAGCTTCCGCCGCCGAATACCAGGCGAATGCTCGACGCCATGCTGGTCGCGGCGGCCGACCATGGCATCGTCGCCAGTTCGGTCGTCGCCCGGTACGTCACCGCTGCCGGCACGCCGCTGCAGGGAGCGGTGGCGGCCGGGCTCCTGACGGTCGGCGACGTCTATGCGGGCGCCGTGGAGCAGGCGGCGCGCTGGCTGGCCCTGGCCGTGACCCGGGGAGGTGGGGCGACGGCGGTGCGGGAGCTGGTCGGAGAGACGCTCGCGCGCGGAGAGCGGGTGCCCGGGTTCGGGCATCCGCTCCACCCCGACGGCGATCCCCGGGCCCGGCGGCTGCTGCAGGTGGGTCTGGAGCTGGGCGTGGCCGGGCTCCACTGCCAGCTGGTGCCGGCGGCCGAAGCGGAGCTGGCCGAGCGGAAGAAAGCGCGCCTGCCCGTCAACACCGACGGCGCCTTCGCCGCCCTGGCGCTCGACCTCGGCTTCGCGCCCGCCGACACCCGCGCCCTGATCCTGCTGTCGCGGGCGGCGGGGATCCTGGCCCACGCGCTCGAGGAGCGGCGCGCCGGCCAGCCATGGCGGCTGCCGCCACCGTCCGAGTACGACCTCACCGACCACGAACCGTACTACGAGGGTCCTCCCCCGCGCCTCCTGCCGCCGCGCTGACGGCCGGTAACGCGGCGCGGCTTGACGGGGCGGGAGCAGGTGCTCTTGACTGAGCGCTCAGTATGGCGAGGGCCGTCGCGGCCAACATCAAGGATCGCAGCCTGGTTCGTGGCCGGCGGGAGCAGCTGGTGAAGGCGGCGACCGCCGTCTTCCTCGAGAAGGGGTATCACGACGCGACCGTCCGGGACATCGGGAAGCGCGCGGGCCTGACCCAGGGCACCATCTACAACTACGTCCGCTCGAAGAGCGACATCCTGTACCTGGTCTGTGATCACGTCGTGCGGGCCTACCACGAGGCAGTCGCCCGCGCCGTGGACGGCATCGCCGATCCCTCGAGCCGGCTGTTCGCGGCGCTGCGGGCCACCGTGGAGGCGATGCACGCGCACCAGAACGAGATCCTGCTCCTGTACCACGAGAGCCACGCGCTCGACCGCCGCTCCCTCCGTGCCATTCTCGGCCGCGTGGCCCAGTTCATCGACACGCTGGAGGCCCTGCTCGGCGCGGCGCGGGTGAAGGGCAGGGTCGCGTTCGGGCACCGGCGCCTGGCCGCGAACATCGTGACGTTCCTGCCCACCATCGTGGCCCTGCGGCGCTGGGACCTGCGGGGTCGAGTCTCGCGCGAGGAGGCGGTCAACGGGGTGACGGAGTTCATGCTGCGGGGTCTCGGGGTGACGACGGGGGCCCCGGGGAACGGGCTGCGCGGGGAGACGGCCCGGCGGGCCGGCCGGCGCTGACCGATGCGTCTCGATGGACAGGCGGCGCTCGTGACGGGAGGCAGCCGGGGCATCGGCCGCGCCGTGTGCCTGGAGCTGGCCCGGGCCGGTGCCGACGTGGCCCTGCTCTACCAGACCGACGTCCGGGCGGCCGAGGAGAGCGCGGCCGCCGTCCGCGCGGCGGGCGTCCGTGCGGTCACCATCCAGGCGGACGTCGCCGATGCCGCAGCGGTGGAGGCCGGCACCGAGGCCGCCATCCGCCAGCTCGGCCGGCTCGATATCCTGGTGCACTCGGCCGGCGCGCCGGTGGCCTGGAAGCACGTCCGCGAGCTGACGCCGGGCGAGTGGGCGCGCTTCATGGCCGTGGATCTCAGCGGCGCCTTCCATGCCATCCGCGCGGTTCTCGGCCACATGCACGGGCGGCGCCGGGGAGCGATCATCGCGATCTCGTCGATCGCCGCCCAGATGTGCCAGGCCCGCAACGCGCTGGGGGCGGCGGCGAAGGCGGGGCTGGAGGCGCTGATCCGCGTCGTGGCGCGGGAGGAGGGCCGGCACGGAATCAGGGCCAACGCGGTCGCCGTCGGGCTGACCGACACCGACATGGCGCGGGCGGCGTTCCGCGAGTGGGGAGACGAGAGCCGCGAGCGGATCCTGCGCGCGATCCCGGCCGGCCGGATCGGGCGGCCTGAGGAGGTGGCCCGCACGGTCGCCTTCCTGGCCAGCGAGGATGGCGCCTACATCACCGGCAAGGTGATCCAGGTCGACGGCGGGCAGTTCATCGCGGGGTGAGTGTTTCGCCCAAGGAGGGTGGCATGGTCAGCAGGACGATGCACCGGCGGAGGTTTCTGAGAGCGGGTCTGGCCGGCACCGCGGCCGTCCTCGCACCAGGCGCGCTGAGCCGGGCCCGCGCTCAGGGCGGGAGTCCGATCCGGATCGGCGTGCCGACGGCGATCACCGGCACCTGGGCCGCCCTCGGTGACCAGGTGGTGCGGACGTGCAAGCTCGTCGCCGAGGAGGTCAAGGAGAAGGGCGGCATCCTCGGCCGGCCGGTCGAGTTCCTGTTCGAGGACACCCAGGGCAATCCGGCCAACTGCGTCCGGAAGGCGCAGGAAATGGTCGAGCGCCACGGCGTGAACCTGTTCACGGGCATCATGGCTTCCTCGGAGGCGCTGGCCGTCACCGCCAAGCTTGCCGAGTGGAACGCGTTCTTCATCTCGAGCATCAATGGCGCCGGCGAGCTCACGGCCGAGAAGTTCGTCCCCAACTTCTTCCGGGCGAACACGTCCGGGCCGATGGGCGCCCGGACCATCGCGCTGTATCTCAAGGATGCGCCGCAGAAGACGTTCTTCGCCATCGGGCTCGATTACGCCTGGGGCCATTCGAGCGTCGCCGTCTTCGAGAAAGAGATCCAGCGGGCGGGCAAGGAGTTCGTGGGCAAGGTGTTCGCCCCGACCGGGACGAAGGATTACGCGACCTACATCGCCCGGATACGGCAGGTGAATCCCGACGGGCTCTACGTCGCCCTCACCGGGGACGATGGCACTGCCTTCTACCAGCAGGCTGCCCAGTACCGGCTGGGAGAGAAGATCCAGATGTTCACGGAGCTGGTCGACATGCTGAATCTGCGGCCGGGCGGGGACGCCACCGCCGGTCTCATCGGGTCCAGCCGGTACACGTTCACGCTCGACACGCCGGCCAACCGGACGTTCGTCCAGCGGTTCCAGAAGGCCTACGGGCAGCCGCCGGACACGTTCGACGGCGAGCAGTACCAGGCGCTCCAGATCCTGTTCCGGGCCATGGACAAGGCCCGGACCGCCGAGACGGCGCCCCTCGTCAAGGCGATGGAAGGGCTGGAGGCCACGACCGTCAAGGGGACGGTGCTCATGCGGGAGTGTGATCACCAGGGCGCCCAGCAGGGCATCGTCGTGCGCGCCGTCAAGCGCCAGGGGTTCGCGCATCCGATTCCGGAGGTGATCCGGACCTATCCGGCCGACCTGGTCACGCCCCCGTGCCGGAAGTCGAGCTACAGCTGACGCCGTCGCGGTAGGGAGGGGCGCCGGCCGGACGCCGTCCGGCCGCCCTCTCCCGCGCCGGCCGCCGCCCGATCGCATGAGCCTGACCGCACTGCTCGTCACCCAGGGGCTGAACGCGCTCTCGCTGGCCGCGCTGCTGTTTCTCATCTCGGCGGGCCTGACGCTGATCTTCGGCATCATGCGGATCATCAACTTCGCCCACGGGGCCCTCTACATGCTGGGGGCCTACCTCGGGTTCTCGCTCACCCTGTGGAGCGGCAGCTACTGGGCGGGACTGGCGGCGGCGCCGGTCGCCGTCGGCGGCATCGGCTGGCTGCTCGAGTTCCTGGCGCTGCGCCCCCTGTACCGGCGGGACGCGGGCGCCTTCCTCCTGGTCACCTTCGGGCTGGCGCTGGTGCTCACCGAGTCCGTGCGCCTCGCCTGGGGGCCCGACCCCCAGCGCCTGGCCATTCCTCCCCAGCTGGCGGCCACGGTCTCGATCCTCGACGAGCCGTTCCCGGTCTACCGATTGTTCCTGGCGGGGACGGGCGTGGTCGTTGCGGTCAGCCTCTGGCAGTTCCTGGAACGGACGCGTCTGGGACTGTTGATCCGCGCCACCGCGCAGAACGCCGAGATGGTCGAGGCCGTGGGCGTCAACGTCCGGTGGATCCGTTCCGGCGTCTTCGGCCTCGGCTGCGCCCTGGCCGCCCTGGGCGGCGTCATGGCGACCCCCCTGGTGACGGCGTACCTGGGCATGGGCCTCAATGTCATCATCGAGGCCTTCGTCATCGTGATCATCGGGGGCATGGGGAGCTTCGTGGGCTCGGCGGTGGGGAGCCTCGTCGTGGCCGGCGTGCAGACCTTCGGCAATTTCTACCTGCCCGAGCTGGCCCTGGCCATCATCTATCTCGCCATGATCGCGGTCCTCGTGCTCCGGCCGCACGGCTTGTTCGGCCACGAGGAGTGACGTGCGACGGTGGCCGGGCGCGCTGATCATCGGCCTGTTGCTGGCAGCGCCCTGGGGGCTGCCGGCGTTCCTTCTGACCTCCCTGACGGAGGTGCTGATCCTGGGACTGTTCGCCATGAGCCTGGACCTGCTGGTGGGGTACACGGGACTCCACTCGTTCGGGCACGCGGCGAGCTACGGGCTCGGCGCCTACGCCGCCTCGCTGGCCATGCTCCAGTGGGCGGTGCCGCTGCCGCTGGCCGTGCTGGCCGGCGCGGCCTTCAGCGCCGCGGTGGCCGCGCCGGTCGGATGGCTCTGCACCCGGGCCACCGGCGTGTCCTTCGCCATGCTCACCCTGGCGTTCGCCCAGCTCGCCTACGCGCTGGCGTACAAGTGGCAGGGTCTGACCGGCGGATCGGACGGGCTGGCCGGGGTCCCTCGAACGGCCGGACCGTTCGGCATCGAGTGGTTCGCGTCACGTCCGGGCTTCTACTATCTCGTCCTGCTCGCGCTGCTCGCCTCGTACGCGTTCTGCCGGGCGTTCGTCCGCTCACCGCTGGGCACCACCCTGCAGGCCATCCGCGAGAACGAGCGAAAGGCCCTGGCCCTTGGCTACGACGCCCGTGCCTGCAAGATCGTGGCGTTCACGATTGCCTTCTTCTTCGGGGGCCTGGCGGGCGCGCTCTATGCGCCCTTCGCCGGCTTCGCCTCGCCGGATCTCCTGTTCTGGCTCCTGTCCGGGCAGGTGCTGGTCATGGTGATCGTGGGCGGGGCCGGGACCCTGATCGGTCCCATGCTGGGGGCGGCCGTCTTCCTGCTGCTCGAGCACTACCTGAGCGCGCTGACCGACTCCTGGGCGCTCCTCCTCGGCCTGATCTTCATCGCCTTCGTCATCGGACTGCCCGAGGGCCTGTGGGGATCGGTCCGGCGCCGTCAGCGACCACCGGCGCTGCTGCGGCTGTCGCCGCCGGCGCCGGCGCCCGAGCGCGAGCATGGGCTACCTTGAGTGCCGGGAGTTGAGCCGCCACTTCGGCGCGCTGGCGGCGGTGGACCGGGTGTCGATGCGCGTGGACCGCGGGGAAATCCGGGCCGTGATCGGCCCCAACGGCGCCGGCAAGTCCACCCTGTTCAACCTGATCACCGGCTTCCTGAGACCGACCGGCGGCGACGTCACGTTCGAGGGCGAGCGGCTGACCGGACTGCCGCCACATCTGGTGTGTCAGCGGGGGATCGCCCGGACCTTCCAGCTGACGGCCCTGTTCCCGCGCCTGACGGCGCTCGAGAATGTCCGCCTGGCCGCGCAGGCCCGGCGGCCCGGCCGCTGGAGCATCGCCGGCGGCGGTGCGCTGCGCGCTGACACCGGCCGGAAGGCCCAGCACTGGCTGGAGCGCGTCGGGCTGGGACACGTGGCCGCCGTCCCGGCCGGGCTGCTGTCCCACGGCGATCAGCGGCTCCTGGAGGTGGCGATGGCGCTCGCGCAGACGCCGGCCGTCCTCCTGCTCGACGAGCCCACCCAGGGCCTGTCGGTGGAGGAGACCGCGCGCACGGTCGGCATTCTTCGCGAGCTCCTGGCGGCCGAACAGCTCACCGTCCTCCTCGTCGAGCACGACATGGAAGTCGTGTTCTCGCTGGCGCGGCAGATCACGGTCCTGCACCAGGGACGGGTGATCGCGGACGGGCCGCCGGACGTCGTCAAGGATGACCCGGCCGTGCAGGCTGCGTACCTGGGAGGCCTCACCTGACGCTCCGCCTGGAGGACGTCCACACCTTCTATGGCCTCAGCCACGTGCTCCAGGGGGTCTCGCTGGAGGTGCCGGCGGGCACCGTGAGCGCCGTCGTCGGTCGCAACGGCGTCGGCAAGACCACCACGCTCCGCTCGATCATGGGGCTGGTGCCGCCGAGCGCAGGCCGCGTCACGCTCGGCGGCCGCGACATCACCGGCTGGCCTCCCCACCGGATCGCGCGGGCGGGCGTGGCCTGGGTGCCCGAGGGACGGCAGATCTTCCCGGCGCTCACCGCCCTCGAAAACGTGCTGGTCGCTCAACGCCGGCCGTCGCAGCGGTGGCCGTTGCCTCGACTGCTCGAGCTGTTTCCGGCGCTGGGGCCGCGGCTCCGGCATCGAGGGCGTCAGCTGTCGGGAGGAGAGCAGCAGATGCTGGCCCTGGCCCGGGCCCTGGTCACCGATCCCGACGTCCTGCTGCTCGACGAGCCCTCGCAGGGCCTGGCGCCCCTGGTCGTCCGGGAGCTGGCCCGGGTCGTCCAGGCCCTTCGCCAGGAGGGTGTCACCATCCTGCTGGTCGAGCAGAATCTCCGCCTCGCCGAGTTGCTGGCAGACCGACTGTTCATCCTGGCCAAGGGACGCGTCGTCTACGGGGCGGCGGCCGAGCAGTTCCGGCAGGACGAGGCCGGGATCCGCAGCCGGTACCTGACGCTGTAGGAGGCGCCGATGGCATTCCAGACCCGTCTCACCCCCGAGCTCGTCGAGCGGTACACCCGTTCCGGACACTGGCGCCGGGAGACTTTCTACGATGTGCTGGCCCGGCGGGCCGCCGCCACCCCCGACCGGGAGGCGATCGTCGATCGCCGGCACCGCGTCACCTACGGTGAGCTCAAGCGGCGCGTCGACCGCCTGGCCGCCTGGTTCGCCTCGCTCGGCCTCGGCCCCGGCGACGTGGTGACGATCCAGCTTCCCAACTGGGTCGAGTTCGCCTACGTGTTCTGCGCTGCCGAGCGGGTGGGGGCGGTGGCGAACCAGATCGGACCGGACTTCCGGAGCCGGGAGGTCGAGTACATCCTGCGGTTCTCGGAATCGCGGGCGTTCATCTGCCCGGCCCTTTTCAAGGGGTTCGATTACGTGCGGATGGTCCAGGAGCTCCGTCCCGGCCTGCCCGACCTCAAGGCGGTCGGTGTCCTGGGCGGCTCGGGCGGCCCGGGAGTCGTCTCGCTGGACGAGGTCCTCGACGCGGACGAGGATCCCCGGCCGCCCCTCTCCCTTCGCGCCCTGGGTCCCGACGACGTGATGCGGATGGCCTTCACGTCGGGGACGACCGGCAACCCGAAGGGCGTCATCCACAGCCACAACACGACGCTGTCCACCTGCCGCACCCTCAACGCCGACATGGCGGTGACGGACCGGGACGTCTTCCTCATCTACTTGCCGCTGGGACTGAACTGGGGCTACCTCACGCTGATCCAGGCGGTGCTGGCGGGGGCCCGGGCCGTGCTCCTGGACCAGTTCACCCCCGCCGCCGCGCTGGAGCTGATCCAGCGCGAGCGGGTGACCTTCATCCCCTCCGCTCCCGCGTCGATCATCGCGATGCTGAACGCGCCCGAGCTGGGCCGCGTCGACCTGCAGTCGCTCCGCGTCGTCATCACCGGGGGCGCATCGTGTCCGGTCGAGACCATCCGCGAGTTCCGCGCCAGGATGCACGGTCACCTGATCGAGCTGTACGGGATGCTCGAGACCGGCTTCCACACCTACACGCGCCTCAGCGATGATCCGGAGGCGGTGACGGGCACGGTCGGCCGGCCGGCCTCGGGGATGGGCTTGCGCCTGATCGACGAGGCGGGCCGCGACGTGCCGGGGGACGGTGAGGGCGAGATCGCGGCGCAGGGGCCCTCGGTGCACCTCGGCTACCACAGGAACCCGGCCGCCAACGCCGAGCTGTTCACGGCCGACGGCTGGTTCCGCACCGGCGACCTCGGCCGGCTGGATCCGGCCGGGAACCTGCGGATCGTCGGCCGCCTGAAGGAGATGATCAACCGGGGCGGCAAGAAGTTCTTTCCGCGAGAGATCGAGGAGATCCTCTACACCCACCCGAAGATCCTGCACGCGGCGATCGTCGGCGTGCCCGACCCGCGTCTGGGCGAGCGGAACTGCCTCTGCCTGATCCCGAAAGGGGGGCAGGTCGTCACGCTCGAGGAGATCGTCGCATTCCTCCGCGATCAGGTGGCCACCTACAAGCTGCCCGAGCAGCTCGAGATCGTCGACGACCTGCCGTTCACTCCGACCGGGAAGATCCAGCGCCACGTGCTGGTCCGCCGGGTCCTGGAGCGAAGATCCGGCGGGCGAGCTTGATACCCTCGGCGAGCACCCGCAGATCCTTCCCGCCGGGGTCCGACAGGTAGCGCGGGTCGATCGCCGGCGCGGGGCGAACGGATCCGCCGAGCGCAGGGTGATGACGCCCCGGCTGCCCGGCGTCAGCCGCCGGCCTTGATGTGCTCGATCACCCGCCTGAACTCCTGCGTGGGCGAGAAGTCCACGTACTCCGAGTCCTCGAGCGCCTCGGGGGCGTGGCCGGGCGCCCAGTAGAAGGCCTGGCCGGCCACGTGGTCGGTCGAGCCGCCCTTGCCGTGCATGCGCACGCGCCCCTTCAGCATGTAGCCCCAGTGCGGGCAGGGGCACAGGTCGTCGGGCAGTCCGCGCAGCGCCGGGGCCAGGTTCGCCCCGCGCGGGAGCCGGACGAAGGCGACGGTGAGCGGCCCCTCCGGGCGCATGCGCAGCTCGACGCCGTTGCCCTCGATCACGACCGGAACGTCCTCACGGCGAATGCTGGTCATCGAATCCTCCTCTCCGGCAGGATGCCGGCCGAGGCAGCATCGAGCGTGCCACATGCGAGCGGGCGTCGTCGCCGGCGGTCGCGGCGACCCCCGTGCCGGGGCCGCTTGCCCGGAGGCCGGCCCCGCGGCCGCCAAGCCCGTGACCGGGCGGACCAGGAGCCCTGCCATCCCGCGTGGCGGGGGGCGCCACGGCGGCGGGCGCGGTCCGCGCTACCTTGCCTGCGTCTCGAAGGCGTGGGCCGCGCGCAGCACGGTCCCATCCTCCCAGTGCCGGCCGACCAGCATCATCCCGATGGGCAGCCCGTCGGAGGCGCCGCAGGGCACCGTGATGGCGGGGTGGCCGGTGACGTCGAACGGGCAGGTGTTCGGGATCATCTCGAGCGCGCGGGCGACGTATTCCTCGCGGCTGGCGCCGGGCGGCGGGATCTTCGTGGCCTTCATGGGCAGCGTCGGCATGACGAGCACGTCGGCCTCCCGCAGCGCCGTGTCGTACGCCGCCCGCAGCGTGTGGGCCAGGTTCTGGGCCTTGGCGTAGTAACGGCCGTGGTAGCGGTCCTGCATGTACTGCCCGAGCAGCACCACCAGCTTCGTGGTCTCGGAGAGATCGTTGGCCCGCGCCACCAGCCCGCGGGCGTAGACGTCGAGGAGGCTCGTGGCGTAGTACCCCTTCCAGTTCGTCCCCATGCTGCGGCCGCGCACCATCAGCATGGTGGCGCCTTCCACCGCGATGGCGTTCCAGATGTGCAGGCCGTCGCGGTGGAGCGGGACCGAGATCGTGCTGACCTTGGCCCCCAGCCGCTCGAAGCGGTGGGCCGCGGCTTCCACCGCCTGGTCCACGTCTCTCTCCGAGACCTCCCAGCCGAAGCCCTCCCGGACGATCGCCACCCGCAGCCCGTCCACCTTCCCGGTGAGGGTCTGGGTGTAGGCCTCGGTGCGCACCTCGCGCTGGCGCGGGTCGTGCTCGTCCTTGCCGGCGATGGTCTCCAGCAGCAGCGCCACGTCGGCGACCGTGGCGGCCATCGGCCCGGTGTGGTCGAGCGTGAGCTCGATGGGGAACACGCCCGTGTAGGGCACCAGGCCGTAGGTCGGCTTGTGCCCCACGATGCCGCACCACGAGGCCGGGATCCGGATGGAGCCGCCCTGGTCGCCGCCGATGGCCATGTCCGCCTCGCCGGCGGCCACCACGGCGGCGCTCCCGCTCGACGAGCCGCCCGCCGAGTAGCCGGGCTTGCGGGGGTTCTGGACCGGGCCGGTGTCCGACGTGTGGCTGCCCCCCGAGAAGCAGAGGCTCTCGCACACGGCCTTGCCGACGATCTCGCCGCCCGCGTCCAGGATGCGGGTGACGATGGTGGCGTCCACGTCGGGCACGTAGCCCTCCAGCACGGCGGTGCCGTTCATCATCGGGATGCCGGCCACGCACACGTTGTCCTTGATGGCCACCCTCTTGCCCGCCAGCTTGCCCGACGGCGCGCCCTTGATCGAGCAGCGCCAGTACCAGGCGTTGTGCCGGTTCTCGGCCGGCGCCGGCCGGTAGCCGGCGTCGCGCGGGTACCTCACCGGCAGCCGCGGCTCCGGCAGCTGATCGAGCCGCGCGTAGGACGCCAGCACGCCGTCCATCAGCCCGCGGAACGACAGCAGGTCCTCGGTGGAGAGATCCAGGCGGAAGACCTCGGCGGCCTGGCGGAGGTCGTCGAGAGAAGGTTTCCGGACCGGCATGGTCGAGCCCTCCTCTGGCAGGGGGGTAAGGCGATCGCGGGACAAGGTACTCCCGCCCGGAGGGTCCCGTCCATCCCCCGGGCCGTGCGGCCGGGGGATGGCGCGGGCGACGCGCCCGGTGGGGCGCGGGGCGGACGCGCCGTCAGGCCGTCTTCTGCGGCGCGCCGGCCAGCGGGCTCAGGCGAAGGCTGGGCGGCAGGTAGGCCTCCAGCGCGTACGCCTGCGGCCCGGAGCAGGCCAGGGACACCAGCCCGGCGAGCAGGGCCAGCGGGAACTCGATGCCGCCCTGCGCCGCCGCGAAGCCGTTGGGCAGGTGGACCCACAGCAGCGCGACCAGCATCTCCAGGCCCAGCACCAGCGCGGCCCACCGGGTGACCGCCCCGAGCAGGAGCGCGGCGCCGCCGACCAGCTCGACCAGCCCGGCGACGGCCGCCCAGAACATGCCCGGGACCAGGCCCTGGCCCGCCATGAACTCGGCGGTGCCGGACAGGCCGGGCCCTCCGAAGAGGCCGAAGAGCTTCTGGGCGCCGTGCACGAGGAAGATCACGCCGAGCGCCAGCCGGAGCGGCAGAGCCGCATAGTCCGTCCAGCGTGCCGGCATCGCTCTCACCTCCCTGGTGGCTCTCGATGGTGCTCCCAGTGGAACGGGTAGCACAGGGCGCCGGCCTGTCAAGACCGCCGCCGGCCGTCCATCCACCGGCGTGGCGGGCCGGCGATCATGGAGGAGTGTGCCCGGATCCGTGACCGGCAGGGCGGCTGCCCGACGGGCGAGGTGGTCATCACCACCGGCGGGCGGCTGCCCGCCCGTCACGTGATCCACGCCGTGGGTCCGGTCTGGTCCGGGGGCGGGCGCGGGGAGGAGGCGCTGCTGGCGTCCGGCGCCCCGGGCGTCCGGCGCCGCGGGCCGGTATCCTGGACTCGATGTCGAGGGCGGCGAGCCTGGCCGACGTCCTGGCCCAGCTGGCCCGCGAGGGGGAGCTGTACGCGCGGCTGCCCGAGGGCCGCGTGCGCTGTCACGCCTGCGGCCACCGCTGCCTGATCCCGCCCGGGCAGCGCGGCGTCTGCCGGGTGCGCTGGAACGATGGGGGCCGCCTGATGGTCCCGGCCGGCTACGTGGCCGGGCTGCAGCTCGACCCGGTGGAGAAGAAGCCGTTCTTCCACGCGTACCCCGGGGCCCGCGCGCTCTCCTTCGGCATGCTCGGGTGCGACTACCACTGCGCGAACTGCCAGAACTTCCTGACCTCCCAGGCACTGCGCGATCCGGTGGCCGGCGTGACGCCCCGGCCGGTCGGGCCCGAGGCGATCGTCGCCGCCGCCCGCAGCCATGGCGCCAGGATCCTCACCTCCACCTACAACGAGCCGCTCATCACCAGCGAGTGGGCCGTCGAGGTCTTCCGCGCCGGGCGCGCCCAGGGCCTGGTCGGCGCCTTCGTGTCCAACGGCAACGCCACCCCGGAGGTCCTGGAGTATCTCCGCCCCTGGGTGGACCTCTACAAGGTGGACCTCAAGGGCTTCGACGAGCGCCGCTACCGCAGGCTGGGCGGCCTCCTGCGAACCGTGCTGGACACGATCCGGCGACTGCACAACATGGGCTTCTGGCTCGAGGTCGTCACCCTCGTCATCCCCGGCTTCAACGACTCGGAGGCCGAGCTGCGCGACATCGCCCGCTTCCTGTGCTCGGTGTCCCCGGACATCCCCTGGCACGTCACCGCGTTCCACCCCGACTACCGGATGGCGGACCGGCCCCCGACGCCCGCCGCCGCGCTCGTGCGGGCGGCCGAGATCGGCCTCGCCGAGGGGCTGCGCTTCGTCTACGCCGGCAACCGGCCGGGAGAGGTGGGACCGTTCGAGCACACGTACTGTCCCCGCTGCCGCGTGCTCCTCGTCGAGCGCCGCGGCTACGTGATCCGGCAGGACCGGCTGACGGGCACCGGCCGCTGCCCTTCCTGCGGCACGGCGATCCCCGGGCGGTGGGACGTCCCGACCGGCTGAAGCTCCCGCGGAGCCGTTGACACCTCCGCCCGCCCCGTGCTATCAGCACGGGGCCTAAGATCTTATGTCCAAGCTCACGCCGCTGAAGCCCCGGCTCTCCCTCAACCAGCAGGCGTTCTCCGCCATCCGGGACTTCATCATCTCGGGCGGCCTGCGCGGCGATGCCTTCGTCTCCGCCAACCAGATCGCCCGCGAGCTGGGGGTGAGCGTGACGCCCGTCAAGGAGGCGCTCAAGCGCCTGGAGGCGAGCGGCCTGGTCCAGATCCTGCCCCAGCGGGGCGTCCGCCTGGCCGCCTTCGACGCCGACGACATCCGGGACCTCTACGATCTGCGCGAGGGGCTGGAGGCCCTCGCCGTGGACCTGGCGCCGCGCCCGTTCCCGGCCGAGCCCCTGGCCCGCATGGCCGCGATCGTCGAGGAGTGCGAGGGCTACGTGCGCGCCGGCGACCGGCGCCGCTACACGCGGGCCGACATCCGCTTCCACGAGATCCTCGTGCAGGCCGGCGGCAACCGGCGGCTGGCCAGCATGCTGGCCGCGCTGCAGACGCAGATCCAGCTGGTCCGGCTCCGCGCCATCGTCCTGCCGGGCCGGCCGGCCAGGTCGCACGCCGAGCACCGGGCCATCGTCGAGGCCCTCCGCCGCGACCCCGAGGAGGCGCGCCGGCTGCTGCGGGCGCACATCCGGAGCGTCAAGGAGGACGTGTTGCGGGCTGCCGGCGCATGAGGATCCGCGACCTGAGGGTCCACGTGCTGGCCGCGCCGCTGGCCGAGCCCATCCGCATGGCCCACGGCACGATGCGGGCGCGGAGCACGGTGCTGGTGGAGATCGAGGAGAGCGGCGGGGTCACGGGCTGGGGCGAGTCCTGGGTGAACTTCCCGCCGTGGGCGTGGCGCGAGCGGGTGGCGACGCTGGAGGAGGGCGTGCGCCCCCTGCTGATCGGCGCCGATCCGGGGGATCGCGAGGGGCTCTGGAACCGCCTGCATGCGGCGCTGGTGCCGATGGCCCGCCAGTGGGGCGCCGTGGGCCCCGTGATGCAGGCGATCAGCGGCGTGGACATCGCCCTCTGGGATCTGGCCGGCCGGCTGGCCGGCCGGCCGGTGTCCGCGCTGCTGGGGGGCCCCGAGTCCGGCGCGCTGCCGGCGTACGCGAGCGGCGTCGGCCCGGCCCGGGTCGTCGAGAAGGCCGCGGCCGCGGCGGCGGCCGGCTTCCGGGCCGTGAAGCTCAAGATCGGCTTCGACGCCGAGGCGGACCTGGCCGCGGTGGCCGCCGTGCGGGAGGCCCTGGGGCCCGGGATCGCGATCATGGTCGACGCCAACCAGGCGTGGACGCCCGAGACGACCCTCGCGGTGGGCCCGCGCCTGGCTGCGCTCGGCGTGCGCTGGCTGGAGGAGCCCGTGGTGGCCGGCGACGAGCACGAGCTGGCCCGGGTGGCGGGCAAGGCAGGCCTGCCGATCGCGGCCGGGGAGAACGTGTACGGGCGGTGGGGGTTCGCCCGGCTCCTCGACGCCGGCGCGGCCGACGTGCTGCAGCCCGACGTGGCCAAGACCGGCGGGATCTCGGAGCTGCGGGCGATCGTGGGGCTCGTCCGCGAGCGAGACCGGCCCTGGGCGCCCCACTACTACGGCGGGGCCGTGGGGGCGGCGGCGACGCTGCAGGCCTTCGCCGCGCTGCCGGGGGGCTTGATGGTGGAGTGGGACTGCAACGAGAACCCCCTCCGCGACGCCCTGCTGGTGGACGGCTTCGAGGTGCGCGGGGGCACGGTGGCGCTGCCGGCCGGCCCGGGGCTCGGCGTCGAGATCGACCGCCGCCAGCTCGCCCGCTTCGCGGTGGCCCGGTGACGGCCGTCCTCCGGCGCGCGCTCATCCGGCTGGCTCCCTGGCTGGCCGTCCTGCTCGTCTGGTACGCCGTCCGCGAGTCGGGGCTGGTGAAGCCGGCGCTCGTGCCCGCTCCCGGCCAGGTCCTCGAGCAGTTCTGGCGCCTGCTGACCACGCAGCGGCTGTGGCTCGACATGTACATGTCGTTCCAGCGGGTGCTGCTCGGCGTCGCGCTCGGCATCGCGGCCGCGGTCCCCGTCGGCTTCGCGGTCGGGTGGTACCGCCCGGTCCGCCTGGTGGTGGACCCGCTGATCAACTTCTTCCGGGCCCTGCCGCCGATCGCCCTCATTCCCCTCGTCATCGTGTACTTCGGCATCGACGAGACGGCCAAGGTCGTGATGCTGTTCTACGCCGCGTTCTTCGCCGGCGTCATCGTCATGTACGAGGGCATCGTGCAGATCAACCCGCTCTTCATCCGGGCCGCGCGCACGCTGGGGGCGGCCGACCGCGAGATCTTCTGGCGCGTCGTCATCCCCCTGGCGGTGCCGCACATGCTGACGGCGCTCCGGGTGGCGCTGGGGGTCGCCTGGGCCACGCTGGTGGCCTCGGAGCTCATCGCCGCCCAGCGCGGGCTGGGCGCGGTCATCCAGAACGCCTCGAACTACTTCCAGATCGACATCATCTACATGGGCATCATCTGCATCGGGCTCATCGCGCTGGTGATGGACCGCTGCCTGCGGGCGGTGGCGGCCCGGCTCGTGCAGTGGCAGGAGCGGATCGCGTGACGCTCCGCCCGCGGATCGTGCTGGACGGGGTCGTCAAGGAGTTTCCGGGGCCGGCGGGTCCCCTGCGGGTCGTGGACGGCGTCTCGCTGACCGTGCGCGAGGGGGAGTTCATCTCGCTGGTCGGGCCGTCGGGCTGCGGCAAGACGACGCTGCTGAGCATGGTGGCCGGCTTCACCAGCCCCACGGCCGGCCGGATCACCCTCGACGGCCGGCCCATCACGGCGCCCGGCCCGGATCGCGGCGTCATCTTCCAGGAGTACGCCGTCTTCCCCTGGCTGACGGTGCGCGACAACATCGCGTTCGGGCTCACGCTCCGCGCCAACCGCGTGCCGGCGGCCGAGCGGGAGGCGGTCGTGGAGCGGTACCTGCGCTTCATGGGGCTGGAGGGCTTCGAGCGCGCGTGGCCGAAGACGCTGTCGGGCGGCATGAAGCAGCGGGTGGCGCTGGCCCGGGCCTACGCCGTGAAGTCGGAGTTCCTCCTGATGGACGAGCCGTTCGGCGCCCTGGACGCCCAGACCCGGACCGCGATGCAGAACCTCCTCCTGGAGGTGCTGGAGAAGGAGGGCAAGACGGTGCTGTTCATCACCCACGCCGTCGAGGAGGCGCTGTACCTGTCGTCCCGCATCGTGGTCGTCAGCGCCCGGCCCGCCCGGATCCGCCGCATCGTGGAGGTGCCGTTCCCCTCCCCGCGCTCCGACAAGATCCGTCGCGCGCCCGAGTTCCACGAGCTGCGGGCCGAGGTCGAGGGGCTCGTGATGCAGGAGTACGCGGACCAGGAGCGCCAGCGCGCTCGCCGCGCCGGCGCGTGATCCAGAGGAGGATCCCATGACGACCCGACGGACGTTCTTGAGACAGGCGGCGCTGGGGACCGCCAGCGTCGCCCTGGCCCCCGCCCGGGGGCACGGGCAGGGGACGAAGCTCCGGCTCGGCTACCTGCACACGCTGGCCGTGGACGGCCAGATCTGGCTGGCCGACCATTTGGGGAGCTTCAGGAAGGAGGGGCTGGAGGTCGAGTACCGCGAGTTCACCACGGGCATCGAGCTGTTCCAGGCCCTCATCGGCGGCAGCATCGACATGCTGGCCACCGGCGCGGTCATCTCGAACTTCCCGGCCCGCGGGCAGGGCAAGGCGTTCCTCATCAACAACATCGAGTTCGCCACGGCCCAGCTGTGGGTGCATCCGGGGCAGGGGGTGAAGGAGCTCAGGGACCTCAAGGGCCGGAAGGTGGCCACCACCCGCGGCACCACGGCCCACGTCTTCCTCCACCGCGCGCTCAAGAGCGTGGGGCTGGACTCCACCCGGGACATCGAGCTGGTCAACCAGCGCATGTCCGAGGCGGTGACCTCCTTCATCGCCGGCGCCGTGCCGGCCGTCGCCCTCTGGGTGCCCTTCAACATCGCCGTCCGCAGCAAGGCGCCCGGCGCCCGGATGGTCGTGGACGCTTCCGCCTACTACCCGGAGGCGGCGATCATCGGGGGCTGGGCCGCGCGCAACGAGCTGTACGAGCGGGACAAGGAGACGCTCCGGAAGGTGATCCGGGCCTGGCTGCCCGCCAACGAGATGCTGGTCAAGCGCGCGGAGGAGGCCATCCCCCTGCTCCAGCGGACCCGCTACGCCAGCGTGCCCCTGGAGGACCTGTGGGAACAGTACCGCGCCCAGAAGGTCCACCCGGCCGAGGAGTGGGTGACGCTCTACCGCGACGGCACCGTCCACAAGTGGCTGAATCAGGTGACCGCCTTCAACGTGGAGGTCGGGGCCTTCACCAACCCCGTGCCGGCCGAGAAGTACTTCGATCCGGGCCTGTTCCTGGAGGTGGTGACGGGCAAGAAGACCTGACCCTGATCCGAAAATAACTCGGGCCGCCCCTTGCTGCCAGCCTTCCGCGGATCAGCCGGCCGGCCGTGGGGATCCCGCCGCCGCCCCGCTCGCCGGGCCGAGGCGCGCCGCGCGCTGAAGGCAGGCGAGGCGGGGGCCGGTAGGCCACCCGCCTGACGCGCCCAGGGGGCGGGCGGTGCGGCTGATCGGCGACTTGCCGGTCGTCCTGCCGGTGCCGTATGCTGCCGTCTCGCAAGGGCGAGAAGACGGATCATGGCCAGCGCAGAGGCCAGCGCCCCAGTCCGGTACCCGACCCTGCCGGCGGCCGGGTGGCGGGCAGGCATCTCCAAGCGCGCCAGCCCCCACACGCTGCGTCACTCCTTCGCCACCCATCTCCTGGAGGACGGATACGACATTCGGACCGTCCAGGAACTGCTCGGTCATCGCGACGTGACCACGACGATGATCTACACCCACGTCCTGAACCGCGGGCCGGCCGCGGTGCGCAGCCCGGCGGACCGGATGTTCGGCGCATGACTTCCTCGGCCGCCCCGGCGAGCATCTGCAACGGGGTAGGTCGCCCGCCGTCGCTGGCTACGGCGGCATGCGAAGCGCACTCGGCACGCCCGCAAGTGGCCGGACGGAACGGGCCCGGAGCCAGTCGAGGCGTTCGATCCCCGATCGCTATACGCTGCAGCGACTCGCAGGGGTTGCCCGCTTACGCAGACCAGGTCATCCAGTGGCCGAATTGTAGTTAGGCTTTGTCGGGGAGTAGGGGGATGACGGCTGCGGACGAGAAGATGCTGCGCGAGGTCACATCGTTCCTCGATCGGCAGAAACTTGATTACACAGCCGCGGAGGAGCAGTACTGCACCAAGCTCACTGTGAAGAGCCGTGGGCAGATCGTTCCGGTCAGCGTTTACAACACCGGCAAGATCGTTGTCGGCGGGACGGACTCTGACCTTAAGCGCCTCTTGACGGAGATGCGGGATGCCCTTCTGTCCGGTGCTGTAGTGCCGGGTCAGGCCCTCCCCTTCGAGATTGACCGGTTTCCCGACACCATTCGCGAGCGGGTGCGAGACTGCGATCCGGTCATCATCGCCTTCATCTCCGAGGCCATCCGCTGCATCCGCGCGGATGCGCTTCTTGGCGCCGCCTTCATGTTGGGCGCAGCATCAGAGAAGGCTGTCAACCTTCTGATCCATGCATACGCTGAGGCAATCACCGACGCTGGCAAGAGGGAGAAGTTCCTGTCGCGGATCAACAATCGCATGATCTCGGTCAAGTGGGACGAGTTCATACGCTCGTACAAGAGCTGTAGCTCTAAGCCGACCGAAGGCGTTCTGGCGCAGTACCTCGAAACAGTCATCGGCACCATGTTTCAGTTCTGCCGCATCACCCGAAATGAGATCGGCCATCCACAGATCGTCCCGGACCTCGACCGTGGCGTACTCCTCGCGAACCTCGGACATTTCGTTACGTACATCGAGCGGATCTATAGCCTGATGATCCATTTCCGAACGAACGGCGTGGATGTATGACGATGAAGCCTAACATCACGCTCGACCGGACCGCTGGCTCGCGTTCGCTCGCCGCGGCCGGTCAACGTGCGCGTTAGGCG
>FWPU01007517.1_pt1 | contig 19992 bp, 18 predicted proteins | sample 2228361 | NCBI WGS metagenome assembly FWPU01 (sample SAMEA103939777, study PRJEB20133) | metagenome
TTCCTAATTGGTTTTTCCAGTCTTTTTGGGTTAGAGATGGAGTATCAGGAGTGGATTTCGGAGTAGGTTATAGTTTGACTTCACTTTTGGCCCTACCTTTTTTCATTTATTTTATTTATTTAATCTATGATAAATATAGAAAGGCTACCGGATTGGCTAAAAACCAAATGAGGTATATGTTTTTGGGCATGGTAATTTTAGCCATATTGGGGATTACCTTGGCTTTAATATTACCTCTTTTGGGTATAAAATTTATTGATTCTTTTGCTCCCCTGGTTCCTATTATCTTTGTTGGTCTTACCACTTATGCTATGGTTAAACATCGTCTTATGGACATTCGGTTGGTGATTTTTCGAAGCCTGCTTTATCTAATTCTGTTGTTATTTTTGGGGTCTTTGTATATCTTGGCGCTTTCTTATATTTTAATTCCTGGGTCTTTGGCTTTGAGGATTCCTCCTAATATAGCTTTTATTATCACCAGCTTTTTGTTAGCTTTTAGTGTTATTCCCTTGAACAATTTTTTGGTAAGATTAACTGATAAGTGGTTTTATCGGAGGAGGTATGATCCTCTAGATCTTCAAGATAAAATAGGCGAGATTACTAATTCTATTTTGTTAATGGATAGACTTTTGAGGTCTTTAGTAAAGGTAATTTCCACAGAGATGCGATTGTCTAAGTTTGGTATAACTCTCAATAGCGGTGATGTCAGCTTGAAAGGCTACCGAAGGGAAGATTTAGATTTTGAAAGGCTTCTTGAAATTTCGGGGGGAAGGAAGATTATTGTTTATGATGAATTGTCCGAGGGAGATGGTTATAAGGAGTATTTAAGGAAACAAAACATTCAGGTAATTGTTCCCTTATTTATTGAAAGGCAAGTCATCGGATTTTTAGTATTGGGCGATAAAAAGTCAGGTGAGGCTTACACTCTTGAAGATTTGAATTTTCTTATTTTAATCTCTCATCAAATAGCTATTGCTGTTCGTAATGCCCAGTATTATCAAAATATCATTAACAATAAAAAGAAAATTGAGAGACTCTTAAGGGAGCGAAAGAAATTAGACAAACTGAAAGAGGAGTTTATTGCTATTGCTACCCATGAAATCTACACTCCCCTAGCTACAACTGAAGGTTATCTAAGCCTTATTCTCTCTGGCAAAATAGGGAAGGTTGATAAAAAAGCTAGAGATTATCTCCAAAGAGCTTATGTCGCTTCTAGAGAAACCTATTTGCTTTTGAGGAAGATGATGGAGGCTTCTCGACTTGAGCAAGGAGAACTTCCTTTAATGCTTCAATGGATTGGGGTTGATGAGATAATTCAAGAAATAGTAGCCAGATATCAAACTTTGGCAAGGAAGAGAAAAATTACCTTGAGCTATAAAACAGATAAAAAATTACCCAAGATTCAAGGCGACCCCAACTTTGTTAGAGAGATTTTAAGTGAATTAATTGAGAATGCCTTCAAGTTCACTGAAAAAGGATCGATTATTATAACTTCCCAAGCTTATAAAAATAAAATAAAGATATCAGTTGCTGATACAGGTTGGGGCATTCCCTCAAGGCACCTTCCTTATATTTTTGATAAGTTTTATCAAGTAGATACTTCTTATACCAGAGAGGTGAGGGGGACGGGGTTAGGACTTTATGTAGTGAATTTATTATTAAAACTTCATAAAGGGGGCATTAAGGTCCAAAGCACACCAGGAGAAGGAAGCAAATTTACTTTTTGGCTTCCCTTAAAGATCAATAGAGCTTTAAAATAGAGTTTCCGGCGAGATTTATTTAATCTTCTCAACAATTTTTTTAAAGACCTCTGGATTTGATTGAGCCAGATCAGCTAAAATTTTGCGATTCAGCTCTATTTTATTGTCTTTAAGTTTTTTGATAAATTGATTATAGGTTAGACCTTGGCTTCTGACCGCCGCATTAATTTGAGTAATCCAAAGTTTTCTTTTCTCTCTTTTTTTAGTTCTTCTATCTCTGTAAGCATAGGCAAGGGATTTGGTTAAGGCTTCCCGAGCCACTTTAACCCGCCTAGATCTAGCTCCTCTTTGTCCTTTGGCGGCTTTAAGTAGTTTTTTATGTTTTTTCCGAGTAGTTTTACCTCTTTTTACTCTCGTCATAAAGATCTCCAAAATTATTTATAAGGAAGAATTTTTTTAATATCTTTGGCTATTTTACCTTTAAGTTTATAGGTTCTTCTATAGCGTCTTTTGCGGGAAGCTTTCTTTTTGGCTCGCAAATGAGAACGCCAGGCACTTCTATGTAAAAGCTTTTTATTTTTTGTGATTTTTATTCTTTTAGCAGCTCCTCTATGGGTTTTAATTTTAGGCATAGTCCCTCTCTAATTTTTATTTTTAAGAGTCATAATCATAATTCTTCGCTCTAGAATTGGCTCTTGTTCTACCTCTGAGATTTCTTGGAGTTTTAATGTTATTTGATCTAATAATTCTCTTCCCCTTTGGGTGGACTCCCGACCCCTAAAAAGTACCATAAATCTAACTTTGTTGCCTTTGGTTAGGAATTTTTTTGCTTTTTTCAATTTTATTTCTAAGTCATGTTCTCCAATGCGTGGGGAAAGTCTTATTATTTTTAGTTTACCAACTTTGCTGGCTTTTTTCTGTTTTTGTTCTTGTTTAGTTTTTTGATACAAATATTTGCCAAAATCCATTATTTTACAAACAGGAGGATTGGCCCTTGCTCCCACTTCCACCAAATCTAACCCTTCTTTCTCAGCTTCGGCTAATGCTTCTTCTAAAGTTTTAATACCTACCTGCTTACCTTCTTGATTAATGAGCCTAACTTTAGGACTTTTAATCTGTTGGTTGACTCTTGGTTTTTGAATAATCTCCCTCCTAATATCAAAATTGTCTTTTCTTGCCAACAATGACCTTTAACTTTTTAGGAATTATATTTATTTCAGCTGGTGTTTTGGTGATTTCTTCACCATCTACTGATATTGGAATAGGCTCTTTAGTTTTCACAGTTAATTTTTTAGCTCTAAAAGTTGAGGCTTCGGGAAGATTTTCATAGGCTCCTGACATAATAGCAGTAAATTTTTGAAAAATCTTTGTTTTTGGTAGTTTGCTTACCACCAAGATATCAAGATAACCATCTTGAGGATTGGGTTTGAAGATGTCTTTAAATCCTACAAGAGGTTTGGAATTAGCCACGATCACCGTCAACATTTCTGTTTTAGCGGTTAGGTCATTTTCAAATTCTAATATTATTTCTTGAGATCTAAACTTGTTAATTTCAGAAAGAATCTTAGCCCCAAAAGCTAATTTCTTAAAAAAACCAACCTCGGTTCTATATTTTATTATATTCGCCTCAAAACCAAGAGCGGCTGTTGTGATGAAATGGTGTCCGTTGACTTCTCCCAAATCAATTATTTCTAGTTTTCTGGCGGCCAGGATAGAACAAGCTTCTTCCCAGTCAAAAATTCCCAAAGTTTTGGCTAAAGAGTTAGTGGAACCAGTAGGAATGACGCCCAAAACAGCTCGCGACTCATTTAAAATCCCATTAGCCACTTCATTGACAGTGTTATCACCTCCGACGGCTACAATTGTGTTATAGCCTTTGCTGATAGCTAATCTGGTAAGCTTGGTAGCATCCCCCTTACCAGTTGTTTTGACGAATTCTCCGATGATTCCAAGTTCCGAAAGTCGGGATTTAAGTTTGTCTTGGATTTTATTTATTTTAGCAGTTCCCGCAGCTGGATTAATAATATAATAATACATAAAAATCTATTAATCTAAATCAGGATCATTAAATTTATTTTTGTTCTTCGGGTAGTGTTTCAATTTCTGGCTCTGGCTCTTTTTCTACTTCTTTCTCTTCTAAGGTTTCTGTTTTCATCTCGGAGCGGCCGGTGAAAATTCCTCCAGCTTTAATGGTTAGAATATTGGTTTTAATATCACCAAATACTTTGCCTGACTCAGTAATTTCTAGTTGCTCCTTGGCACTGATATTCCCCACTACAGAACCAGCAATAGTAATATTTTGGCCCCCTACTTTACCTTTAATAACAGCTTCGGGGCCAATTTCGATGTTGCCTTTAGTTTGAATTTCTCCACTTAAGGATCCAGCAATTCTAATATTTCCTTCACTTTTCAAATTCCCTTTCAATTTTACTGATTTACCAACAATGGTTTCTGTTTGATTAGTTTCTTTTTGTAGCATTAGACCTCCTGAGTGACTCAAATTTAGTTATTATTTTTATTTTCAACAGCTAAATTTATAGCTTGTTTTTCTTCTGCAGATAGATTGTATTGGCTTTGACCTCCCCTAACTGGTTTGGAATAGATGCGAGTTCCTTCTCGGCCATGGAGCGATGAAATGACCAAACCATTGTTTTTTAAGTCTAAAAGAGCAATGGCAAAACTTAAGTCTCCTCCTGTATCTTTAAAGGGGTTAAATCTTACCAACCCCACCTTTTGAATACTTTTTGTAGTTATAGAGCTATGATAGCTCAATGTCTTTTTAATCTTTTCAATTTCTTTTTCTGAGATTTGAACTTTTTTTGTTACTTCATAAATAACATCCTCAAGGTCGGCGGCTTTTTTGCCAGCAAAAATTTGTTTTTGTTTTTTTGAGAACTTCCAAACTTGGTATTGTAAAAAAACCAACCAACCTGATAAAAGGCTGGCTAAAATTAGGACAACTAAAGCCAAGTTTTCTGAAATGAAGTTCATGGGAAGCTTATTGGTAAATTGAGAGTTTATCTTTCTTGCCAGATAATTTTTATTTTACTATACTTTAGACATAGTAGCATAGATCCAAGGAGGAGTCAAATGGGCAAAAAGAAGAGAAAGAAAAAATTTAAGTCTCAAATCAAACCTCCAATTTTTCAGCCCAAGAACGAGCCAGTAAAGGAAGTAAGAAAGGAACAGAAAGTATTAGAATCGAATATAATTTTTAAAAAGGACCTAAGAAGATTTTTGGTGATTTTCTTTTTAGTTTTAGCTGTCTTGGTAATTTTTGTAATCTTAAAGAGATATACAGATCTTTTGGACAAATTATTGAAGTACATTTTTTAAGAACTCTCAAATGAGGGTTTATTCGTATCTTAAAGCTTCAATTGGATTTAGTTTGGAGGCTCGGCGAGCAGGATAGATACCTGCTATAGTAGAGACAAAGAATGAGAAGACTATCGACCCTACAGCAAACCAGAGGGGGACTTCAAACAATTTGTAGGCCTGCCCCCCAAAGGTTACTGCTAAAAAGTTGACTAAAGCATTAGTTAGAAGTGCTCCCAAATATCCCCCAATTACTCCGAAAATACCTCCCACAAGACCAATTGTGGCTGCTTCAACAATAAACATCTTTTTAATGTCCGAGTCTGTGGCTCCAATAGCTTTCATAATACCAATTTCATGAGTGCGTTCCAAAAGAGCAATAGTCATTGTATTAAAAATACCAATTGAAGCTACAAGAAGAGCAATCATCCCAAAGCCACCCAAAATAAGTTTAATAATTAAGAATATTTTATCTATTTGGGCTACTGTTTCTTCAATAGAAGTTGTAGGATAACCCAAACTTTCAATTGTTTGTCTTACTGGTTTCACTTTTTCTTTAGAGTCCACTTTCACCTTGACTGAGTTATAGGTCTCAAGATTTAGAGGCTGTAGGAGATTAATGGGCATATAGATATAATTGCTTTTGTCTTCAGCTGTAATTCCTACGATTTTTAATTTTTGTTTAGTGGCCGGATTATCGACTTCAACAACCTTTCCTTCCTTATCTAATACAGTAATATCTAGGCTAATTTCTTTGCCTAGAAATTCTGAAGCTTCGGTAAGTTCAAATATTTTTAAAGTAGCTCGGGAAACAATAGCCTCTTTGTTATTGGGATCTTGAAGAGGCTTGCCTAGAGTGACTGAAATATCTTCCACCTCTTGGAATTTGGGATCTATACCAATAACTCTTGCTTGAATTTCCGATCCCTTGATAGTTGCCTTGGCAGTAAGATAATAGGCAACACTTACTCCCTTAACTCCATTGATAGCTTGGAATTTTTCTACAGCTTCTTTGGTAAGTTCGTGTTCTGGGCCTTGTCCTGCCCGAACCTCAATGACAGTTAGAGCCTCAAGGGTAGTAATTCTTTGCTTAGAGAGATTTTGAAGACCAAAGCCTATAGAGACCAAGAAAACAATGGCTCCAATACCAATAGTGACGCCTAAAATAGTGAGGATGGTTCTCATTCTATTTCTTCGAAGATTGCCTATAGACATTCTAATGATATCTATAAATTTCATTCTTGCTCCCTAGTCTCTGTTTCTTTTTTCTTTTTTGAGCTTTTTCTTTTGCTCTTTCTTGTTCTTCTGTCAAGATACTAGATTTAGCTGAAATTATCCATTCTTTGCCTTCCTCGACTCCCCTTACTACCCGATTTACTTTTATTCTTTGAACCATTCCATCTTTGAAATAGATGACTCGGTCAGCGTATTTTCTATAATCTGGGTTGTGGGTAACCATAAGGATGGTCCTTTTTGATTTGCGACAGAGGAGTACTAACAGTTTTAGAATCTCATTAGCTGATTTTGAGTCTATATTTCCTGTTGGCTCATCTGCTAAGAGAATCCAAGGGTTAGCTACCAAGGCTCGGGCGATGGCTATTTTTTGCTGTTGGCCCCCTGAGAGCTCGGAAGGGGTATGGGGTTTCCACTTACCCATACCAATATTATCGATTATATTTTCAGCTCTTTTCATTCTTCTTTTTTTAGGTACTCCATCAAAGACTAAAGGCAGGGCTACATTTTCCACTACATTCATGGAAGGGATAAGATTAAATTGTTGAAAGACCATGCCCAATTTAGTTCTTCTATGTTTAGCTAGTTCTTTTGGAGTTTTACCCGAAAGCCTTTCACCACGAATATAGATCTCCCCTGAAGTAGGGGTATCTAACCCCGCAATCATATTTAGAAAAGTTGATTTGCCACAACCAGAAGGACCGAAAATAATAATAAGTTCTCCTGAGTAGATTTCAATATTAACATGGTCTAAGGCTTTGACCACATTTCTACCCATATAAAAATATTTACATAGATTAACGGTTTTGATGACTGGAATCCTCGCCATAATAGTTCCTGGAAAAAATTATATCAATAATTTTAAAATAACTCAATATAATTATACTAATAATTTTATAATAACAAAATAACTCATTATTAGCTACTTTATTTCTTCTTTGGGTCTATACTGGATTGCTTCAGCAATATGGTTAGATTTTATATCATCTCCTCCCTCAAGATCAGCAATTGTTCGAGAAAGTTTCAGAATTCTATGATAAGCTCTGGCTGACAAGTGAAATTGATTTACTGCTTGTTCTAAAAGCCTGGCTGATTCTTCACTAATTTGACAATAAGTTTTAATTTCCTTAACTCCCATTTCCGCATTACAGGTAAGCTTTAATTTCCTGAAACGTCTTTCTTGGAGGGAGCGGGCTCTCTGGACTCTTTTCCTGATTTCTTTTGAACTCTCAGCTACTTTCTTATCTGATAATTTTTCATACTTCAGGTGGGGCACTTCAATATGCATATCCACCCTGTCTAGAAGAGGTCCTGAAATTCTTTTCCTATATCTTAAAATTTGGCTGGGGGTGCAAATACATTCTTTTTTAGGATCGCCCCAAAAACCACAAGGGCAGGGATTGGAAGCACCAATTAAGATGAATTTAGCGGGGAAGGTGAGAGAATTTTGAGCCCGAGAAATAGTTATCACCCCATCTTCTAAGGGTTGACGGAGGGCTTCTAAAACTGAGCGGGGAAATTCAGGCAATTCGTCCAGAAATAAAACTCCTCGATGGGCCAAGGAAACTTCGCCCGGCTTAGGCCAGCGCCCTCCTCCAACTAAAGCAATATCGGAAGCTGTATGATGGGGGGTGCGGAAGGGGCGTTTGGAGATGAGGGGTTCTTTGAGAAGTCCAGCCACACTATATATTTTGGTGATTTCTAAGGTTTCCTCAAATGTCAGCTTGGGTAGAATTGAAGGTAAAGCTTTGGCCAAGAGAGTTTTACCAGCGCCGGGCGGCCCAATCATTATCACATTATGACCACCAGCAGCAGCGATTTCTAAAGCCCGTTTGGCATGTTCTTGGCCCTTAATGTAAGCCATATCATATTTATATTCTCCCTCAATTTTAATGTTTTCTAATTTTTGAGGGGGAAGGGGTTTGAGTTCTTTTTCTCCTCTAAGATGCTCAATTAATTCTGAAAGAGACTTTAGGGGGATTATTTCAATTCCCGGAATTAAGCTGGCTTCAAAAGCATTATCTTGAGGCAGAAAAACTCTTTCAAATTTTCTTTCTTGGGCCATCATTACTATAGGCAGCACTCCGGCGATAGGTCTTAATTTGCCATCCAATGCTAGTTCTCCTAAAAATAGTGTTTTTTCAAGGTTAGGATTGATTTGTCTATCAGCGGCAAGAATACCAACAGCAATTGGTAGATCATAACTAGGACCAACTTTGGGAATATCAGCGGGGGCTAAATTAATAGTGATTTTGTTGCGAGGGAAGCTAATTCCCGAATTTTTAATAGCTGATTTAACTCGTTCTCTGGCCTCCTCAATAGCTTTATCAGGCAACCCCACAATTAAGAGGGAAGGCAGACCAGAAGCGATATCTACTTCAACTTCAATTGGCCTGGCTTCAAGACCAATTACGGCAGCGGAATTAACTTTTGATAAAGCCATTTTATCTTAATAACACTCTATAATTATTTTTAATATAATTTATTTTTTCAATTCTGACAATATCGACTGATTTTAAAAGCTTCAGGGGGGCTTGCTTTGGTTCTTTTAGATATGGGGAGTTTTTTGTTTGAAGGCTCGAAGATGAGCAAATTTATGAGCTTGGGTCTCTAAACTATCATCTAAGGGGGGGAGAGTTATTTTACTCTTATATCTTCTTTGAAGAGCCTTTTCAATTAAAAGGTCAGCAAAATGAGGATTTTTAGGCAAGATGGGGCCATGAAGGTAAGTTCCATATAAGTTTTTATAATAAGCTCCTTCTTTTTGATCTTCACCATTGTTACCACAACCCCTTATTACTTCTCCCAGAGGCCTGGTCTCGCTTAGTATTTTTAGATATGTTTTTCCAGAATGATTCTCAAAACCAACTACTTCTCCAAAATTAGTTTTTATAACAATATTTCCAATAAGACGCTTTTGGCCAGCTATGGTATGGATATCCAAGACACCAATCCCTTTAATTGTTTCCCCGCTAGCAGTTTTAAAATACTTTCCAAAAAGCTGAAATCCTCCACAAATCACTAGTCCTCCCAGACCCCTCTCTACTTCCTTTTTTATTTTTGGCCCCCTTTTTAGTAAGTCTTTGTAGATGATTTTTTGTTCTCTATCTTGACCTCCTCCCATAAAGATGAAATCAGCTTTTCTGAAGTCAACCTTATCTCCCAATTTAACTTCCCAAATCTCCGCCTCAATGCCTCGCCACCTACATCTTTGTTTTAGGGTGATGATATTCCCCCTATCTCCATAGAGGTTCATTAAATCGGGATAAAGATGGTAAATTGTGATTTTGTATTGAGCCATTTCTTACCCCAAATACTCTTTTAGGTAACCTAAATTCCTAATAACTTTTCGGAAATTTAACATAACGGTATAAGTTGGCAAAATATAGAGAATTTCATTTTCTCCTAAGTCTTCTATAGATTTCAGAAAAGCCTCTTTGAGCTCCTTGATTATTTGAATTTTATTTGGGTTAAGACCCGCATACTTCATTCTTAAGGCCAGATCTTCAGCCCTGATTCCGGAGGTGATAATTTTTTTGACTTTTAACTCGATTTTTTTAAGTTCTTCGAAATTTACATCCCAGATCCAGGAGACATCAGTGCCATCTGAAAATAAATCATTCAAACCAACCAGGAGGGTAATGCTTCTATATTTTATATGTTCCGGATGGGTGATAGTCCGCAATACTTCATTATAACTTGTGGGGTTTTTAACAAGAAGCATAAAGATATTTTTATTATTTATCTTTATTTTCTCAACCCTGCCAAAGGCAGCTTTAAATTTTGAAAGCCCTTCTTGGATAGTCTGGTCATTTAAATTTAATGCTTTGCCAATAGCAATGGTGGCTAAAGCATTGTAGATATTGTAAAAACCAGGCACCTGAATGGGGAAATTTACTCCCCCCACTTTAAATTCAGAGCCAAAAGGACCCCTGAGTTTAATCTCTTGAGCAGTAATTTGAGTTTTGGGTCTTTGGAATTGGCATTTAGGGCAGTGGTATTGACCTAGATGACTAAAATAGCAAGTTTCAAATTCAAGTGTTTCTTGGCATTGGGGGCAATTTCTGGTATCAGCAGTATATTGGTACTTTGAAGTGGCATAACAAGGATCATTAATGCCAAAAAACAAAGTTTGGTTTTTAGGCTTGAGTGCGGCAACCAAGGGATCATCAGCATTGAGAATAATTTTTGTGTTTGGAGGCAATTTTTCAATAGTATCTTTAAGTATTTTAGCAATCTTATCAACCTCTCCATATCTATCTAATTGATCTCTAAAAAGATTTAGGACCACAAAAGTTCTAACCTCTAATTTTTCTATTGCTTCTGGACAAGTGGCCTCATCAATTTCAAAAACTCCAATATCAGCATCAATTTTTCCCAAGAAGTTACTTTTATCAATTAAAGTTGAGACAAGGCCCCGAATCAGGTTAGAGCCAGAGCGGTTGGAAATGGGATTTAATCCTGCCTGCTTTAACATTACTGATATCATCTTGGCAGTAGTAGTTTTGCCATTGGTGCCGGTAATGATAATCGATCCCTTTTTGAAGCCTGAAGATAAGCTTTTTAAGATATTAGGGTCTATCTTTTCAGCTATAAGACCGGGTAGAGCAGAACCACCACCCGCTCTAATGAGGCGGGTGGTGGATATTAAAATTTTGCCGATTAATATCGCTGCCAATTTTCTCATATCTTTAGTATATCAGAGAGATTAAAGATATCAATTTGAAGACCGAGAATTAAGGGTAAATTTCTTGGTGGCTATTTTTGTCGTTTTTAATATTTAGATATTCTTAATTTGTTTTTTAACAGGGGGTTTTGGATATGTCTTTGATGATTGGTCTAAGGTTTATTTTGGCAGGCTTCTAAATAAAACCTTCATTTTTAAGGAAGCCTTTTCTTTTTTATTCTGCAAAACGCCAGAGGCCATATCTTTTAGCCCATTTTGCCACTTGTTGATATTCTTGTCTGGTTATTCTCCGAGCTAATTGAGGGTAATTTAGAGCTTTAAAATAGGGATGATATTGATCCATAATATTAACAAAAGTATGAGGAGAAAGTTGAGATAGAAACTTCATTATTTTTTTGCTACCCGCCAGGTTTTCAGGTAAGACAAGGTGTCTTATCAACAACCCCCTTATAGCTACTCCCCAAGGGATGTCTTTGAGATATTGTTGGTTTTCTTTTTTCCATTTTGGTATTTGATTTTCCAGCCTTGATTTTATTATTAGGTCTCCAACTTGGCGATGCATTTCAGAAATTGCCGCTTTAGCAATCTCGAAATATCTGGGAGCTTGGGAGTATGTTAGAGCTATTTTATTGTCAGAATATTTAAAATCCGGCAGGTAGATATCAAAAATTCCTTCTAGTAATTTTAAAGTTTCTATCGAGTCATAAGCATTGGTATTATAAACCAAAGGAAGTTTTAATCCTTTTTCAATAGCTTTGGGTAGAGCCTCTAAGATTTGGGGGACTTGATGAGTAGGGGAGACAAAATTAATGTTGTGACAACCTTGATCTTGGAGAGAGATCATAATATCAGCTAATTTTTTGGCAGTGATTTCTTTTCCCACCCCCATCTGAGAGATTTTATAATTTTGGCAATAAACACAACGGAGATTACACCAAGTCATAAAAATAGTTCCCGATCCCCTTGTTCCCACAAGGCATCTTTCTTCACCAAGGTGAGGATTATAAGAGGAGACAATAGGATTTCTACCCACCTGACAGAATCCTCGTTCATTTTTTAATCTGTTAACCCCACACTTTCGGGGGCAGACTCGGCATTTTTGCATCAAGCCGAGGACCGAGGTGATTTTTTTATCAAGTTCTTTTTTAGAAAGTTTAAGATAAGAGGGAATAAATTTTGACATATTATTTTTCAAGAAATTCTTTAATCAGTTTTTCGGCTTCTTTTTGATTAGGTTTATCCTGGGTAGGGTCGAAGGAGATCCATTTTATATCTTTGTTTTTGCGAAACCAAGTTAACTGACGGCGGGCGAGAGAGTGAGTATTATATTTGATTTTTGAGATTGCCTTTTCCAGAGTTATTTTTCCTTGCAGGTACTGACCAATTTCTTGGTAACCAATACCTGATAAGGCTGGTAGATTCCAGATTTTTTTATTAGTATATAGGTCAGTGTATAAGGCAGATGCTTTAGTTCGATGGACTGTACCATCGAACTGTTTTTGTGGGGAGGAGTATAGTTTTGAGTATAGGTTTTTATATAGGTTTTTGGTTTCCCGAATTAATCCTTTTTTAATCATTTCATCAACCCTTTGATCAATTTTTTGGTAAAGTTTTGTTCGGGGCAGGTTAACTCCTAAATATAAAACATCATATTTTATCTCTTTTCTACAAGAGGAAGTTTTTTGGAAGCTTGAAAACGGCTTTCCTGTGGTTATCCCAACCTCCAGGGCTCTAATTAGTCTTCTTTTATTATTTTTGTCGATTATTTTAGCAGTTTTGGGGTCTAATTTTTGAAGTTCCCCAAACAGTTCCTCTTTTGTTTTTTGGTCAAGCTTAGTTCTTAGTTTGGGATTTCTGGTTCTTGGGGGTAAGTTGAAATTATATACTAAAGCATCAATATAAAGTCCACTTCCTCCCACAATAAATGGAATTTTACCTCTCCTCTGAATATCTTCGATGATTTTTGTAGCTCTTTTTTGAAAGTCAAATACGGTAAATTGTTTATTAGGAGTTAGGATATCAATTAGGTGTTGGGGGAATGATTTATCTTTGTTTGTTCCAATATCAAGGCCAATATAAACTTGGCGAGAGTCGGCCGAAATCACCTCTCCATTAAATTTTTTAATCAATTTTTTAGCCAAATCTGTTTTTCCTGAGGCTGTTGGTCCAGCAAGGACAATTAATTTCTTATTCTTTATTCTTTGTTTCTTATTCATTACACCTTAACTATATTGTCTAATTGGTATTTTTATTATATCCTATAAGTAGTAAAAAACCTATCTTAATTAAGAGTTAAATAAAAGGAGCCTTTATGTCAGAGAAAAAAAATTTTGATGATTGGAATTGGGGAGATGTTGGAGAGCTCGAACCTCCCCCCGGAAGTGATTTAAGAGCCCACCTTAAGAAGCGTTTCGCAGATCCTGTAGGGGAGATAGCGGAGGAAATTTTTTCTGAAAAAAAGCCTAAATCTGGAAAAGAGACAGGGGAGTCAAAATCAGAGGAAGAAAGGATGAGTCGCCGAGAATTTATTAAAAAGCTTACAATTGGTTTAGCAGCTGCTTTAGGTGGTGTTTATGGTTTGAAAAAATGGGCTGAATGGATTTCTGAAAATGATAAAAAAATAAAAGAGTTGATGGAGAAAATTGAAAAGGATCCTAGAGAAAGGGCTAAGATGCAGGAATGGCTTCGAGAAGAGATGGAAGGGGAAAGCAAATAGGCTATGGAATTATTTATCTCTTTTAGAGGGTTTACTTAAATCTTTGTTGAGGAAAGAGGCAGCTAAACTGTAATTCTTTTTTTATTTTGTTAACCTTCCTTTAAGTCCCCAAGGGGTGCAGTTGGTGATTTTGACTTTTCTAAATTGACCGATTAGTTTTTTTAATCCTTTAAATTTAACATTCTTGAAGGTTCGGGTTTTAGCAAGGAGGTAGCCTTTACTTTCTTTTTCTACCAACACTTCCACTGTTTTTCCAAGATATTTTTTATTATTTTCTAGAGCTGTTTTTTCTAAAACTTTTAGCAATTCTTTTTCTCGCCGCTTTTTCTCGGAAGGAGGAACATTATCTTTTAATTTAGCTGCTGAAGTTCCGGGTCGAGGGGAGTATTGGGCAATGTAAGCCATATCGAATTTTACTTCCTTCATTAATTTTTTAGTATTTTCAAATTGTTCTTTAGTTTCGCTGGGAAAGCCCACAATAATGTCCGTTGAAATAGCAACATCCTTTATTTTTTCTCTGATTTTTTTTACTAATTCTAAATAATGCTTTCGGGTATAGTTGCGATTCATTTTTCTTAAGATCTTATCATCTCCAGATTGTACTGGAAGATGGATATATTCAGTGATTTTTTTCCCCTTGGCTATTGTTTCTATTAACTCTTTAGAGAAATCTTTGGGGTGGGAGGTAATAAATCTAATCCAAAAATTTCCCGGGATATCATTAATTTTTTTTAGTAATTTGGAGAAAGTCATCTCTTTTTTATTGTCATTGCCGTATGAATTCACATTTTGTCCTAGGAGGGTTATTTCCTTATAACCTCTTTTGATGAGATTTGTTGCTTGGGAGATAATTTCCTTCGCCGGCCGTGAGGTTTCTCTACCTCTGGTATAGGGAACAGCACAATAGGTGCAAAAGTTATTGCAGCCAGTGGAGATTGGTAGGTAAGCTTGAAAATCACTTCTATAAGAGGGACTAATATGAAAATAGTCAGAATCTTCAATTTTGAATTGGGGACTTTGTAATAGTTGGGGTAATTTTGGTAGATCTTGAATGTCCAAGGTGATATCAAAATATTTACTGAGTTTGTCTTTGTCTTCGGGCAGAACACAGCCAGTTAAAATTGTTCTCAATTTCTGATTTATAGTTTTTAGTTGGCTAAAGTTTTTGGCTTTGCCAAAAATTCTGTCAATTACTTTTTGTCTGACAGAACAGGAGACAACCACAATTAGGTCGGCCTCAGCTTCATTTTTGGTTTCTTGGTATCCTGTCTTTTCCAACACAGAAGCAATTCGCTCAGCATCGGATTTATTCATTTGGCATCCCAAGACAAAAAGATAGTATTTCATAGCAAATTTACTCCTCCCCCCAAGTTAAGTTATGTTAAAATTATAACGAAAGATATAATTTTAAGCCAATAGATTAATTATAATAAAGTACCAATATTAAAAAGGAGTCCCTTATATTCTGCTTATCTTCAAGAATTTAAGCGGAGGTTTTGGAATTTGTTTAATTTTAACTTTACTTATTTTACTTTTTCTTCGGCTATTGGGGGATGGTTTGAATTGGGTTTAGAGTTTAGATACCAGGGGGAGCTTCTGCTGGTCCAAAACTTTTGGCGGGCTGGGAGTTATAATATTATTACTCTTTTAGTAGCGGTTGTATCCCTGGAGCATATTAATTAACCCTGCCAGGGGAGCTCTTTTTATGTTTTTGAGTACTATAATTGTAGCCTTCAATACCAGATCCCAAAGAGGCATTAGCTGAGGCATTGGTTGTTATAAATTTATCTATCTTCTTGAATTTCTTTTTGGATGATTTTTATAAATCTATCTAATTTTACCACTCTTTGCCTACCAGCTCTGTCTCGGACATTGACAGATTTTGATTTTCTTTCTTTATCACCCACTACCAAGACATAAGGAATTTTTTGCTGGGTGGATTCAAGGATTTTTTTAGCCACAGTTTTATTTTGGAGGTCAATCTGGCATCTGATGCCGGCTTTGGTGAGCTTGTCTTTTACTTCTTGAGCATAGGCTTTATGAGCTGAACCGATATTGATGATTTGGCATTGAGTGGGAGCCAGCCACAGAGGAAAAACTCCCCCATAGTGTTCTATTAGAACTCCTAAAAAACGCTCCAGGGAGCCAAAGATAGCTCGGTGGATCAAAATTGGCCTTTTTTTTCTACCTCTTTTGTCTATATATTCTAGGTTGAATTTTTCTGGCAGGTTAAAATCAATTTGAATAGTAGTGCATTGCCAAGGACGATTCAGGGCATCTTTTATTTTAATGTCAATTTTGGGGCCATAGAAGACTGCCTCCCCAGGAGCCCTAGTGTAGTTTAGATTTCTTTTCTGGAGAGCCTCTTCCAAGGATTTTTCAGCTTCTTGCCAAAATGATTCCCCGCCCATATATTTGCTTTTGTTTTTGGAATCTCGCAGCGAGAGGTCAATTTCATATTCTGAAAATCCAAATTTTTTCAAAATTCTAAGAGCAAAGCCCAAAATCTCATCGATTTCTTGTTTTAGTTTATCTTTAGTTATGAAAATATGGGCGTCATCTTGAGTGAAACCGCGTACTCTGGTGAGACCATGAAGGGTTCCTGAACGTTCATATCTATAAACAGTTCCCAATTCGCAAGTTTTAAAGGGAAGGTCTTTATAACTTCTGATTTTATTTTTATAAATAAAGATGTGAAAAGGGCAGTTCATGGGCTTGATTCGATACCTTTCATTATCGATTTTTATCTCCGAGTACATATTTTCTTTATAAAATTTTGTGTGTCCTGAAATTTCCCAAAGTTTAGAGTGGGCGATATGGGGACTGTTAACATAAAGATAACCCTTTTTTTCGTGCTCCGATCTCCAGAAGTCTTCAATGAGTTTTCTGATTTGAGATCCCTTGGGTAGCCAAAGCACAAGACCGCCGCCAAATTCTTCAGGCAATGAAAAAAGTTCTAATTTTTGTCCCAGTTTTCGGTGGTCTCTTTTCTCGGACTCTTTAAGTTTTTTTAAGTATTTTTTAAGCTCAGTTTGGGTTTGAAAGCAGGTACCATAAATTCGGGTAAGCATGGGGTTGTTTTCAGATCCTTTCCAATAAGCACCGGCTATAGACAACAACTTAAAAGCTCCAATTTCAGAGCTTGATTTAAGATGAGGTCCTTGACAGAGATCAGTGAAGTCACCTTGAGTGTAGATGGTCACTTTTTTCTTTTTTTGGTTTTTGGCTTCTTGTTCGGTATCTTTTATTATTTCCAATTTATAGGGTTGATTTTTGAATAGTTTTTTGGCTTCTGTAGTTGAGATTTCTTTCTTTTTAAACTTTAAGTCCTTTGCTACAAGAAGAGCCATCTCCTTTTCTATTTTAGAAAGCTCATTTTCAGAAATAGGAGAAGGGAATTGGAAATCATAATAAAAACCCTCTTTTGTAGCTGGTCCTATTCCAAGTTTGGTTCCAGGGTAGAGTTTTTTGACAGCAGCTGCTAAGAGGTGGCTACAAGAATGCCTCATTGTAGCTAAATCAGGGTTCTTGGTCGGAGATTTTTTTACCATGAATTTCCCTCCTTAATTATTGTAATCTATTTTTGGGGGGAAATCAAAACCTCCGCCGGAGGCGGAGGTTTTGATTTTCTTATTTGCCAGCTTCGTACTCTTTGATAGCTCTAACCACTCTGGAATCATCTTTCAGTTCTTCATAGAAAAGCACATGGTCTCTGTTGATATTCATTTGGTCGGTGGGTCCATGGAGTTCGTTTCCCAACTTGATTAGGGAGAGTTTTTGCTCTTCGGGCCTTTCTTCCCCCTCGGGTGGGGGTTGCAAATTTTTTTGTACTTGCAGATAATAGATGTTTTTCAGCGTCACATATTGATCTGTGACATTAGTGAGGTGGCCAAAATATACCTGACCATTGGACAGAAATACAGCATGCCATACTTTATCTGAAGTGGTTTTCTCATCTATTTTCTCATTTATCTGCATTTTATAGATGAAATAACCAAATACACCCACTAAAACAATAATTAAAATTACCAACAATACGATAAGTTTATTTTCTTTCATTTTTCCTCCTGGTTTATCTTCTAAACTCCTGAGCTTGGGGAAGGAAGTGGAGTTTGAACTATTCTAATTATTAACTAATTTTAGATTTTAGGGAATTTAGTTTCACTATTAGTTAGTTCCCACAGCAATCCAGTAGATGTCTGTGTTTTGTGTGCGTTCTGCATCAGTGCTGTTATCCCAGATTCTGATAGTGACATTGCCACCGCTGACGGATTCTACAGTGACAAAATAGTCGCCCCCAGCCCCCTCCCTTACAGTAGCGGTAAATGAAGTTACAGAAGTTAACCCGGTGGCAATTGATTGGCCACTTTGGATATTGTTTGCTAATCCCGCTGTGATGTCAAATCCATCAACCCTGTCCGCATTGAGATTGTTGATTAAACTTGTTGAGGTAACAGTAAAAGGAGTGGCATTAGTAAAGGCTACTGTAGCATTAAAAGTAGGAGTCGCCTGGACAGTTAATACATCTGAAGAATTTTGACCTATTGTTACATTGTTATCAAAATCTACTGGATCTTTAAAGACAAATTTTGGAGTGGTTCCTGTAGCATCAAAAGTGAAAGTACCAACAGAGCTAATAGTAAAGGTGGTGTAGGTTGTTCCATTATATCCTAATTGTAATTGAGTGGTGGTTAATGTAGCCTGGATTTTTTTAGTAGTGTTGATAGTGATATCGTCATCAACTTCTGGGTCTGAAACAACAGATAAGGCAGCCACCAGATTAGAAGCAGTTAAAGTATCTGAGACCTCCTCATCTGAAATAGCGTTAGCTGGCAAGGTTACTGCTCCTGCAGAAACAATCAGTCCATTGCCCAAAATGGCTCCTCCTTCAACCGACAGGTCAGCCACATTAGTCCCATCGGAATTAGTAACAGTTAAAGTGGTTGTAGCGGCGGCATTTAGATCTATAGTGATGCTACCAGCGTTTTGAATGGAAGTAACCCCGGCCATTGCTCCGGTGTTAGTAATACCGCCGGAATTATTATTTATTCCCCCAGTGATGGAAGCACCACCCGAAGAAACAGTTAAAGTATTATCTAATCTACCTGTTCCCGTAATCCAGAAACTGGCAGCTTGTCCTCCAACTGATTGGTTTTGGATATAATTAGGAGAGCCGGAAGCAGGAGCATAAGCAGTGTGAGTATGTCCAGGATCAACACCAGAAGTGACATTAACTCCAGTAATTGTGCCGGTTGTGATTAGGTTTTCATCATTAAATGAGATTGTACCAGTGGTATCAGTAATTAAGCCGCTAGCCAAGTTTAATGTTCCGTTCACTAATCCAGTGCCAGCTGCTATAAAGTTGCCAGAGCCTACAATAACAGTGAAATTTGCCCCCCCAACTGTTAGATTAGCCCCTGTTACATCCAAGCCATTTGTAGCATCTACATTGCCTTGGAGGGTAACTTGATTGCCAGCACCAATCTGGGTTAGGGCATCGGCAATAGTAAAATCACCCAAAGAGTTGGAGACATTACCTTGTAAATTGGAATTACCAGCCACCTCCAGATTACCGCCAATAGAGACATTTCCTTGCAGGTTGCTGTGGCCATTAGTCACTAAGGTTTGGGTGGTAGTAGTTCCTGAAACTGTCAAATCAATAGTGGAGAAGGCAGTTTCCATAGCATCTAAAGTTGCTTGCAATCCAGCAATATCTTCCCTATGTTTAGCTTCCAAAACCACCAACTTATCAGACAAATTGTCTGCCTCTTGGTTGATATTGGTGAATTCTTGAGTTAATCTTTCTTCCATCTCTTTTTTAGCCCGGGAAGCATATTTTTGACTTTGCCACTGGCTAAAGCTGTAGGATACAGCAAATATACCAACCACCAAGGCAATGATGTAAGAAAGTATTTTTTGATTCATAAGAATTCTTTAATTAGAAAATCATAAATTTATATTATGAATTAATTGAAGATTTTTAGACATCTAAAAAATAGGTAGATATAGCTTTATCTAACTAAAGATGAATATATTTAAAAATTGTAAAGCGGCCTACCCGTCCTTGAAAGTGCGAAAATAATATTTAGTTGTTCTATCTTTAGATTAAGAATAATTTCAGGCCCTGTCAAGATTTTTAAGAATGTTTTTGTTTTTAAATACTAAGTTTATAAAAAGAAAATTACAGTTGATATTTCATTATGCAGCTCAGATGGTATTGTTGTCAAATAAATGGTGGGCTCGTCCAGACTCGAACTGGAGACCTCATGCACGTCAAGCATGCGCTCTAACCAACTGAGCTACGAGCCCACTTTTTTATTATATATTATTTTAAAATATTG
>FWPU01007518.1_pt1 | contig 19991 bp, 20 predicted proteins | sample 2228361 | NCBI WGS metagenome assembly FWPU01 (sample SAMEA103939777, study PRJEB20133) | metagenome
CTCGCACCGCCGTCGAGCATCTTGAAAAGGCCGTGGCCGCGGAAGAGGCACTGCCCTACATGGAACCGACGTTCTGGCCGATTCCGGTTCGCCCGGCACTGGGCGCCGCGCTGCTGCAAGCCGGCGATGCCGCCAGGGCCGAAGAAGTCTTCCGCGCCGACCTCAAGCGCTGGCCGCGTCACGCGTGGAGTCTGTTCGGCCTCGAACAGTCGCTTCGCCGACAAAACAAAACGCAAAGCGCGGATCTGGTGCAGCGCGAGTTTGAAGCGGCGTGGGCGCGCGCGGATGTGCGCCTAGCGCTGGAGTGGTTTTAGAACTGCGCCCCGGCAACATTTATGGGTGCTTCGACGATACCCGGCCTGCGCCTGCCGCTCGCTCCGCGTTCGATCCGGAAGGGCAGCACGCTGAAGAATCTGCTCGATTGCGAAGCCATTGATTGCCTGGCGCACAACCTATCGTCGGCCCATCCGGCGTTCAACGCGAAGGCATTTCGCCGCGCGGCGCTCAACGGGCTGGCGCCACTGGGTATTCTCGAGCGCGGTCACCATCTGGCTCGGGTGCTGCGCGAGCATCTGCCGCCGCGCTTTGCGGACGCAATCGCTGTGTTGCTGCGTTCGCTCACGCCGCCGCTGACGCGCACCGACGAACTCGGGCTGGGCGGATTCTTCTACCTGCCGCACGTCTGCTTCGTAGCTCGCTTCGGACTCAACGCCGCGCACAACGGCGGGCGCGACCCGTTCAACGTCTCGATGCACGCCCAGTATGAGCTCACGCGCCGCTTCAGCGCGGAGTTTTCCATCCGCGCGTTCCTGATTCGCTGGCCCGAACGCACACTGAATCGCCTGCTGGTGTGGACGCGCGATCCCGACCCGCACGTGCGGCGGCTTTGCTCGGAAGGCACGCGGCCGCGGTTGCCCTGGGCCGTGCGCATCCCGGCGTTCATCGAGGACCCGCGTCCCGTGCTGCCGATCCTCGAAACGCTCAGAGACGACCCCGACCTCTACGTGCGCCGCAGCATGGCCAATCACCTGGGCGACATCGCCAAGGACCATCCGGCGCTGGCGTTCGAGATCTGCGAACGCTGGCTCGACAGGGCATCGAACGAGCGGCGGTGGATCATCCGCCACGCGCTGCGGTTTCCCGCGAAGAAGGGCGTTCAGGCGGCGTTGCAGCTGCGGAAACGGGCTCAACCGGCGCGTTAGGGGCTTCGGGCCGTCCGGTGACGCAACGAGGCCTGCGGAGCAAAACAGCAGGTTTGCGCCACCCTTTGGGAAAGGACTTTAGGCAAACTTCTGACTGTGCCTCCGACACCAATCATCACTGAACCGAAGCTTTCTTCAACTCGGATCGCGATGCACTGTCTCCGGCGAAAACGCCGGCAGGCAGACGGCGATGTAATCCGCGCCGTCCGCGCCGGGCGTGCTATATTGCACCCACTCGCCGGCGCGGGCAATGACAGCTTGGCCAGCGGCCACGTCGAGCACGCCGGCCTGGTGAGTCACGCGCAACGTCCCGGCCAGCACGAGGGTGAATTCGTCGAACTCGGGCGTCTGGCCCGGCTCGGACCAGCCTGCCGGGCTGCGCATGTGGGCAAGGCTGAGGCGCGATTCGCCATTGTTCACCCGGCCTATGAACTCCTCGATGACTTTCGGTTTGTTGCCGGCGGCGGTGACGCGGGTCGGACTGTGGATGAACAGGGGCATATTGGAGCTCGATGGACGGACTCAGGCCGAGGTTCCGTTGCTTCCCAGCACTTCACGCATCACCGTGCCCAGGTCGCGCAAGGCCCGCGCGCCGTCGCCGACGAATGAGGAGCCGTGCATCGTGGCGAGCGTGCGGGGTTCAAGTTTCGCAAGCTCATGCAACAGGCCCTCGGTGCGCGAAGTAAACGGCTGGTAATCCATCAGCGGCCCGGCCTGGTAATGGATGAGCGTCTCGCGCACGCGCCCGAGGATGTCCGACTCGGTGGACGGCTCCACGTTGCCGTCGTGATGGAACAGGTCGGAGCAGAAGAGCGTGCGCTGCGTTTCCTCGAACAGCACGCCGGCGTCCCAGCCGTGCGGCAGATGCGGCGTGGCGCGGAAGCGGAAAAGGTATTTGCCGGTGCTGAACGTTTCGCCGCTCGCAAGACCGCGCGCCGGGCGAGCCGCGAAGTCATTCATGTTCACAAGCGCGCCGACCACGCCGCACACGGGCTGCGCTTGCGGGGCGAGCGCGAGCCAGTCGTTCAGCGCGCCGCACTCGTCCACTTCGAAATGGCTGAAGCCAATCCAGCGCAGCTTCGCGGGGTCGATGAGTTTCGCCACCGCCTCGCGCACGGCGGGGAACATTTTCCTCATGCCGGTATGGTAGAGCAACGGCTCGTCATCGCGGACGAGGAAGTGGTTGAACTGAAGGTTCAGTTCCGGCACGTAAAGCGAGAGCCGGAATACGTCGGGAGCGATTTCCGTGGTGGTCATGTGGTGGTTTCCGGTTTGGTTGGAAGATCGGAGGTCAGTCTGCGGCGTCCGCGCCGGGCGTGCTGTATTGCACCCACTCGCCGGTGCGGGCAATGACACCTTGGCCAGCGGCCACGTCGAGCACGCCGGCCTGGGGAGTCACGCGCATCCGGCCCGTGCCTTCGAGCACGAAATAGAATTCTTCCTGCCGGATGTGTTTGTGCAGTGTGTTGGCGCTTTTGGGCGGCAGCCGCCAGAGCCGCGCGGCCAGGTTTTCGCTGCCGGTGCGCTCCAGAAAATCCGCGTTCGGGATTTTCATGAGATTCGACGGCCGCCAGTGCAGGTCGTCCGGCGTGATGATTTGATAGCCTTGAAAGGGTCCATGAGTGGCAAGGGCGTGCGCCGATTGTTTTGCGAGATTGCGCAGGGTTCGCCGGGGACGTCAACCTGGCGGAAACTCCAGCCCGTATCGCGCGCCAATCTCAACCACTCTTGGAATGTTCTGCTGCTCCTCCGGCGTCATCGCACCGATGGTCTCGAAGAACTCTTCGAAGCCAGCCGGAGTCAGCGTCACCATGAGCTTGCCGGGCTTTTGCCCGACGCAGCGGTAGGTGTGCGGGATTCCGCGCGGCGCATAGAGTGTCGTGCCCTGGCTGGCGGAAATGGTTTGGCCGCCGACGGTGAATTCGTATTCGCCTTCGAGGATTTGGAAAGTCTCGTCCTCCCGATGATGAATGTGCGGCGGCGGTCCGCCACCGGGAACGTCATGAGACTCGACCACGCTGAGCACGCCGCCCGTGTCGCGACCGTGAATGCGAATCAGCATGGAGATACCGAGAACGTGGACGGCCTTGCCGCCATCTTTGGGAATGTGGGCAGGATTCATGATGTTCGGGAGGCAGGATATTGGCACCTGCCGAGTTGTTCTGCGGTGTTCAAGCAGGCGAATCGTAGTTCAAATCGGGAGAAGGTCAAATAGCGCTTGGGAATTATTCGGTTCTTAGGAATGAACTCGAAGGATTGATTCAGGCGAGCCAAGCCGCGCGGCTTCAGTGCCAAGTCGCCTGCCCGACCACTCGCTGGCGTGGAACAACGGGAGCGCGACATTGGATCATCCTTGACCAGTTCGCCTCCACGCGCCGGGCGCGCAGCCCATCTCGCGGCGGAAGGCGCGCGAAAAGGTGGACTCGGATTCGTAGCCCACGCTGGCGGCGATTTGCGCTATGGTGTCGGCGGATTCACGCAGGCGCTGGCGCGCCAGTAGCATCCGCCAGCGGGTGAGGTAACTCATCGGCGGAAGGCCGGCGACGCTGGTGAATCGATCCGCAAACGCCGAGCGCGACAGGCACGCTTGCTTGGCCAGCTCCTCCACGGTCCAGGCGTGTGCGGGGCGTGAGTGCATCGCCGCCAGCGCGCGGGCCAGCGCCGGATCGCGCAGCGCCGCCAGCCAGCCCCCGGCCTCCGCCGGGAGCCGTTCGATGTGTTCGCGCACCGCCTCCACGAAGAGCAGTTCGGAAAGGCGTCCGAGGATTTCCTGTGACCCGGGCCGGCGGCTGGAGAATTCGCGCGCGGCGTAGCGGAAGGAGCTTTCCACCCACTCGGCGCACGGACGCCCGCGCACGTTCGTCACCAGCAACGGCGGCAGCGCCGTCAGCAGCGGATGTTCCTGCAGATTGGTCGCCAAAAAGCCGCAGACAAAATGGCAGCCGGCCTCGCGCTCGTCGCCAAAATCAATGCCAGCCAGTCCGTGGCCGCCCACTTTGCGGACCAGCGGCCCTGCTTCCCGGGGTGGCAGCGTCACGTCACTGCCGAGAAAGTGGGCGTCGTTGTGAGGCAGCAAAATGAAGTTGCCGGCCTTCACCTCCTGCGGAGTTTCGCGGCCAAGCCGCACTTGCAGACGGCCATCGAGGATGTAGTGAAATCCGACGATTTCCTCCCGGTCTTTCACGGCCGGGTCAACGTCTTCGGGTTCGACCCGCGATCGAACGCACCAAGGCCCGCGGAATTTCGCCTCCAGAAAAAGGCCTCCGGAGAAGCGCACCACTCGCAGCAAGTCGGACAGGGCGTCCATGCGGCCATTGAAGCAGTCCGCGCGGGGGCGGTCGAATACGAAACACGGAGCACCGGACGCAGCACACGGGCAGTGAGCCGCGCCAGGTATTACCGCACCCTGGGTTTGGCTTCCCGCAGCCGGTCTTCGACACAGGCGCGCTCCACTTCCAGCCCCGGCGTCCCGGCCAAATCTTCCGGTGTTGCGGCCATTCCCCGAATGCCGCTTCTGGCCCAGAGTGTCATCGCGCCGGATGAACCGGCCGCAAACGACGACGACATTATGACAACAACACAAACCGCAGGCGAACGCCCCCTTGGCGCGACTTTGCCCTCCGCAGAACCCAAGCGCATCCAACGCATGGCCGTCGTCACCCGCGACGACGGCTATGACCGGCTGTTCACGCCGCTGACCTTCGCCTACGTTCAGGCCAGCCAGGGCGTTCAGGTGGACATTCTCTTCGTGCTCTGGGCCGCGCGCGTGCTCACCGTGGAGGGCGCGCAATCGGTGAAGATTGACGGGCGCCACGCCGCTGACGAGGCCTGGTTGCGCCAATGTCTCGCCGAGGAAGGCAGCCCGGTTGAAATCCTGGACTTCCTGAGGCTGCTGAAGCGAACCGGCTCGGTGAACCTCTACGCGTGCAGGCTCGCTGCCGCCACGTTTGGGGTGGGCGAGGAGAACCTGATTCCCGAAGCCGACGGGATCGTGAACTCCGGCTGGTTCCTGAACGAGAAGGCGCTCCACGCCGACCACTGCCAGTATTTTTGAGCCTGCACCACAACCACAACTCCATCGAGCCATGAGCCAATACCGCCATCAACTGCCCCAAGTTACCAGCAGCCTGTTCCTCACCGACGGAGGGCTGGAAACCACGCTGGTTTACCACGAGGGCATTGCGCTGCCGCACTTCGCCGCGTTCGATCTGCTCAAGGACGAGACGGGCACGGAAATTCTGCGCCGCTACTTCCATCGCTACGCACAACTGGCGTCGGCGCGCGGCGTCGGCGTGGTGCTCGAAAGCCCGACGTGGCGCGCGAACCCCGACTGGGGCGCGAAGCTCGGTTACGACGCCCCCGCCCTGGCCGAAGCCAATCGCAAAGGCATCCAGCTCCTGGCGCAGGTGCGGACCGATTTCAAGCGGGCGGGTCACAGCCAACCCATCGTTATCAGCGGCAACCTCGGACCACGCGGCGACGGCTATCGCGTGGAGACGCGCATGAACGTTGACGAAGCGCAGCGATACCACGCGCCGCAAGTGGAGGTGTTCGCCGCCAGCGACGCCGACATGGTCGCGGCGTTCACGATGAACTACGTCGAGGAAGCCATAGGCATCGCGCTCGCCGCGCGCAACACCGCCATGCCGGTTGCCCTCTCCTTCACCGTGGAGACGGACGGGCGACTGCCCTCGGGCCAGAGCCTCGGCGAAGCGATTGAGCAAACCGACGCGCAGACGTCGAACTATCCGGCCTACTACATGCTAAACTGCGCTCACCCGACGCACTTCGAAGCAGTGCTGCACGCGGGCGGTGCGTGGCGCAACCGCGTTCGTGGCTTGCGCGCCAACGCCTCCAAACGCAGCCACGCGGAACTCGATTCGGCTCCTGACCTCGACATCGGCAACCCCACCGCCCTCGGACAGGAATACCGCGCGCTCAGGCAACTGCTTCCCCAACTGACCGTGCTGGGCGGCTGCTGTGGCACCGACCACCGCCACATAGAGGCCATTTGCGCCGCGTGCCAGTGAACCTGAAATTTGAATGCCAACTCGATTCACACACACGAGGACCGCTACCGAACCAAGCAGCATCAAAGCCACCCAGAAGTCCATGTGGGAATCGGGCGACTTCGGCGAAGTCGCCAAAACCATCATGCACGTCGCCGAGGAATTCGTGGCGCGATAGCCGTTGTGTCCCGGAATGTGCGTCCACGCCGTCGCATCGGCCCGGAGATAAGCGGGACTTCGTCGCGCGTCGGATAGCCGGCCGGTCTGCCCGGAAACAGCAGCCCCGGCAGGGAGGAATCCCGGCGCGGCGAAAATAGTTCAAGCTGTCGTAGTATCCCGGCCATGACCCACCCGGTTGCGCCTGGGCTTCGAGAATGGTGAACCGCAACCCGGCTCGGCGCAGATGAAATCCCGCCGCCAGTCCCGCCTGGCCCGCGCCAATCACCACGGCGTCCAGGGTGCTCGCAGTTGCCCGGCGCGATTTGCGATGGGCTGCCTCTGGTTGTGTCGTTTCTGCTATCCACTCTTTCATCACCCAAGATGACGGACGCAGCGCACAAAAGACGCGGGGATTGTCACACCTCCACCGGCCGGACGGCGCAGCTTTGAGCGTGGCCGAGCGCGCCCTTGAAGCGCGGGAAGAAAGCGGACAACCCGACCGCCAGCGCCAGTTCGATCAAGCCGCCTTCGCCGTAGCGCCGGCGCATTTGCTCCCGCAATGTCGTCTGCTCCGGCGCATCCGCCAGCGTCGCATCCACGAAGCGGCATACCGCCGCCGGTTCGGACGGCAGCTCATCCAGATGGTCGGACGCGACCGCGCGCAACCACTGCGCGTCCACGCCGGCGCGCTTCGCCTCATTGACCGCCATCTGCGCGCACGCGCTGCAATCCTCGGCCAGCACGGCGCGCAACCGCGCCACGTGGACGACCTCCAGCGGCAGGCGGCGTCGGTGGTTGCCCAACGGTCCGAGCAAACCCAGCTTCATCACCAGGGCCGCGTCGTGCCGGGCCACGTCGCGGAGGTAATCGAGCGACACGCCCAAGCGGCGCTCCTGTCGGCGAATGGCGCGTTCGATAAGTGAACCAAGCATCACCGTCCCCCTTCAACCGGCCAGGGGCTGTGTGTCTCCCAAAGCAAACGGCGGCGGGCCGAACACGGTGATGCCGTGCCGGGCCAGCGCCGCTTGCATGCGCGCGCCTCGTTCCTCCTCGGTGAGGCTCTCGCCCGGCTGATGTCCGGTATCGCGGAAGAAGCCGTCCTGCGCGCGCGGAGTGTGCCACACGAGAAAGCGCGCCTGCTCCGACGCGACCACGAACGCGTGTGGCAATCCCGCCGGCACAAGCACCGTGTCGCCCGCCCACGCCGCGCGCCGCTCGCCGCGCAGATCAAACAGCAATTCGCCCTCGAGCACGTGGAAGACCTCGGTGACCGGGTCGGCGTGCAACGGCGTGGGCCGCCCGCGCGGCGCGACCAGTTCACACAGCGAAAATTGATCGCCGGTGTGCGCCGCACCGAGTCGCACCGTCACCTCCGCGCCGTTGAACGCGATGCGTTCGCCCGATTCGCCGGCGACCCACACCGCCGCCGCGTCGCGGTCTGACCCGCCTTCCGCGCAGCACGCCGTCTCCGGCTTGCGCGCGGTGATGTCGGCGGAGGCCACGTAATCGCCCGCCCGCGCGCCCGGCAGCCAGTCGTTGATGAACGCCCGGCTTGATTCCTTCACCGCCACGCGCGCCTCCGCGAAGCCGGCGTCGCGCAACATCTTTTCCACCGCCGCCGGCGACGCCGCGCCGGCCACACAGCCGGTGTAAGCGGCGAAGTCGGCCTTGAGCGCCTCGGGTATTGGCTGAAGCGCCACGATGTCAGACACCGCCAGCCGCCCGCCGGGTTTGAGCGCGCGAAAGGCCTCGGCGAACACGCGCGGCTTGTCGGGCGAGAGATTGATGACGCAATTGGAGAGAATCAGGTCCACGCTCGCGTCGGCCACCGGGAGGTTTTCGATTTCGCCGAGGCGAAACTCGACGTTGGTGTGGCCGCCCCGGGCCGCGTGGGCGCGCGCCTTCGAGATCATCTCCGGGGTCATGTCCACGCCGATGACACGGCCGGTCGGGCCGGTGCGTTGCGCGGCGAGGAAACAGTCGAAGCCGCCGCCGCTGCCCAGATCGAGCACCGTTTGGCCGGGCTGAATCGCAGCCAGCGCGGTCGGGTTGCCGCAACCCAGACCCATCTCCGCGTCGTCGGGCATGAACTCCAACTCGGCGGCAGAGTAACCGAGGGCCAGCGGGTCAGTGCCGCCGGGTTGCGGACTGCGCCAACTTTCTGGCGCTTTGGCCTCGGAGGCCGGGGCGGGCGAAAGCGGCAGGGGACCGCCGCCGTCCAGGACGCTGTCGCGTTCCTCGGAAGCCGCGCGGGGCGTCCCGTTGACCGGGCCGCAGCCGCAGCCGCGTCCGGCGCGGCGGGCAATCTCGCCGTAACGCGCGCGCACCCGCTGGCGCGTCTGATCCTGTTCGAGAAGCGCCGTTTCCGTTGCCGTCTTCAGATTCGTTTTCATGCTGTGCGTCGTGCCCAATGCGGGCTTTCACCAGGGAAGACGGGAGAAGCGCCCCAAGGACGCAGAGTTTTTCAGCTCCATGCGCAGCACTCGTGGCTCTGAGCACCTGATCGCCAGACCTGCTGCGGCCGCCCATCGCGCCACGGAGGCTTGCTTCCCGACGGCGCGACCGACCCGTTTCGCGAACCGCTTCGGGTGCGGTAAAGTTGAAGGGAAAGCCCGTGCTCCCCGACACGGAGAAAGAAACCCACCCCTGCGCCACGGGATGCATTCCGGGATGGCGTGTCTGCACGAAATCTGGAAAAATCTGCCCCACGGCTGCGTGACCTGGATTGCGCAAATCCGAGGCTGCGCCACCGTCGCCACAGAGAGAATGCACATCGTCATCACACCGAACCTCGACGGCCTGGCCGACGAGCGCCTCCGCGCCTTCGCCGCGCCCGAAGAGATCCAAGCTGCCAAGGACAATATCCGCCGCGAACTTCAGCCCGCCCTTGCCACCCAGTTCGCCGACCCGCAGGTGTGCGCTTTCACCCGCAACCTTGAGCCGCCGCCGTTCGCCTCGCAGTGCCGGATCCCCCCCCGCAGCTGAACACAAACGGCTGGAGAGTTTGCGTCCACGGGCGAAAGGTGACGGCACACCGACCCGAAGCGAGTGTGGCTTCGATCGAAGAATGGGTTGTCCATCCCCGCAGCTTGCGCAGCCAGCCAGCCCGCCGTCATCAAGACAGCGCACGCGAGATTGCCGAAGCAACCCAACCTGGTATTCTCGTCGCCGAGTGAAAGCATGAGCGCACCAGTTTGGCCCTATCCCGGTTCGCGATGGTGGAAGTTTGACTTCCACACCCACACCCCGGCTTCCACTGACTTCGGGAAAGGCGTGAACCAGGATGAAGTCCGACGGCAAGCCACCCCGGAGGCCTGGCTGCTGGCCTACATGCGCGCGAAAGTGGATTGCGTGGCCGTTACGGACCACAACAGCGGCGAGTGGATCAATCAGCTCAAAGATGCGTTGGGCCAGTTGAAGGACCACCCGGAATTTCGACCGCTGGCGCTGTTCCCTGGGGTCGAGATTTCTGTCAACGAAGGCATCCACATTTTGGCGATCCTGGATCCTGCCGTGGATGGCAGCAAGGTCGCTGCCCTCTTGGGGGCTTGCAAGTGGCGCGCAGAATTCGGTCGAAGCGATTCGGCCACGGACTTTTCGGCGGTTCAGGTCGTGGAAGAAATTTTGAAAGCCGGCGGCTTGGCAATTCTGGCTCATGTGGACGAGCCAAAGACCGGGGCATTCGCCAAGCTGACCGGGGCCACCTTGGAAAAGCTGATTTCAGCCGAAGGCATTGCCGCCGTCGAGCAGATTGATCGCGCCTGGCAACCGCCGCAACTGGTCCAACAGGCGCGCCGCCGTTGGGCCCGGGTGCTGGGCACCGACGCGCACCATCTTTCCGGCACAGAGGGCCAGCAATACCCCGGCTCGCGCTTCACCTGGGTCAAGATGGCCAAACCCACACTGGAAGGGTTGCGGCTGGCTCTGCTGGATGGCGAGAGCGTCTCTATCCGGCGCAGTGACGAAGCGGCGACATTTAACCCCTTTCAGCTTCCCACGCATTTCGTGGAATCGGTCGAGATATCGGACTTCCGCTACATGGGTCGGGGAGAAACCACAAAACTGGAGTTCAATCCCGCGTTCAACGCGCTCATTGGAGGTCGGGGCACGGGAAAATCCACCGTGATTCATGCCATGCGCCTGGCCCTGCGCCGGATGGACGACCTGAAGGTCCTGCCTGAAGAAAGCGAGCCGAGAAGGACCTTTGAGCGATTTCAAGCGGTTCCGGCCAATCGCGATGCCGACGGTGGACTCACAGAAAAGAGCTCCATCACCTTGGTCTTTTGGCGGGATGGCGTTCGGCACCGCCTGACCTGGCGGCAAGATGGCAGCGGAACCGCAGTGGATGTGGAGCGAAACGGAACATGGGTGCCGTCTGAGAGCCAGACCTTCGAAGCCGCCCGTTTCCCCGTCCGCCTGTTCAGCCAGGGGCAAATCGCCGCCTTGTGCGAAGGCGGTTCGCGCGCGCTGCTTGAATACGTGGATGAAGCAGCAGGAACGCGGGTGCAGAAAGACGCCTTCGCCGCCGCCCGCCAGCGGTTTCTCGCTTTGCGGGCGCAAATCCGCGAGGCGGAATCGCAACTCAAAGCGCGCGAACAGTGGGTCATCAAGAGGCAGGACGTGGAGCGCAAACTCCAACGCTTCGATGAGACGCAGCACGCCAAGGTGCTTCAGGATTTTCAGGCTACCCGCCGTCAGCGGAACGAGCTGGAACGTCAGTTTTCGCATGTCGCGAGATTGGTGGACTCGCTCCGCGGCGTCGCTGATTCGTTCGACGCCGAAGTGGTGCCGCCTGGGACGTTCGATGCTCCTTCCGACGCGGAACCGCTGGCTGCCATCGCCCGCCTGGCCAAAGCCGTGGCCGATACCAAAGCGGCGCTGCTCAAGCTGGCCCAGGAACTCCAGACCGTCTGCCAGAATGAAAAAACCGCCCTCGAGGCCAGCGCATGGAATCAGCGGCTCCAGCAGGCGGAAAACGCTTACGCCGAGTTGCGGCGACAATTGGCCGAGCAGGGTATCCAGGACCCGGCGGAATACGGCAAGTTGGTGCAGGAAAAGCAGCGGCTGGAAGCCGAGAAGAAGCGGCTGGACCAGATCGAAGAGCGCAAGCGGCAGCTAGAACAGGCCGCCAAGGCCGCTTATCAGGAAATCCGGAACGCCCGTCTGGCCCTTACGCGGGCGCGGCAGGAATTTCTTGCTCAGCATCTTGCCGAAAATCTTTTCGTCCGGATTACTGTTGTGCAGTGGGGTCGCGAACCTCGCGACATTGAGGTCTCACTGCGCGAGGTTCTCGGGGTCCCCGGCGACAAGTATGCGGCGGACATTTATGAGGAGGTTTCCGGTAGCGCGCCACGAGGACTGGTGGCCGAATTGCTCGCCGGACTACCGAAGCGCGAGCAGGAGGCCGCGGAAACGATTGGCCAGCGGATCGAAACAGCCAAAGGAAGACTCCTCGCCGCGGCGAGTGGCCAAGGACAATTCGGTGCCTGGTTCAACCGGTATTTGGCGGAGGAAAACCGCAAACGGCCCGAATTCTCCGACCACATTGCCTGTTGGTTTCCGGAAGACGGCCTCCAAGTGCAATACAGCCCGAAAGGGGATGGGACCGACTTTCAGCCTATTACCCAGGCCTCCGCGGGCCAGCGGGCCGCCGCCATGCTGGCCTTTTTGCTGGCACACGGCAACGAGCCGCTGATCCTGGATCAGCCCGAGGATGACTTGGACAACCACCTGATCTACGACTTGGTAGTTCGGCAAATTCGGGAGAACAAACTGCGCCGTCAAATCATCGCGGTGACGCACAACCCCAACATCGTGGTCAACGGTGACGCCGAAATGGTGCACGCCCTGGATTTCCGCGGCGGCCAGTGCCGCGTCGTGAGCCAGGGGTCCCTCCAGGAGAAAGAGGTGCGCGAGGAGGTCTGCCGTGTCATGGAGGGTGGACTCGAGGCGTTGGATCGCCGCTACCAGCGACTCGGCCGGGAACTTTGAACTGCCATGATTACGCCATCCAATATCCTGGCCAAGATCGCCCTCGGTGAGGACTCGACGCTGGAGCTGAAGGAGGTCCGCTTTACCCTCGGCGGCAAGGTCAGTGATCCGCGGCGGGACGATTTGGCGGACGAACTGGCCGCGCTTGCCAACGGTCGTGGCGGCCTCCTGCTGCTCGGGGTGACCGACAACCGGGAGATCGTGGGCATTCCTTTGGAGCGGCTGGACACTGTGGAGGCCTTTGTGCGCGAAATCTGCCAGGACTCGATCAAACCGCCGCTGGCTCCCTGGATCGAGAAACTGCGGCTGCCCGGCGCCCAGGAGCAGCAAGCCTGCATCCTGGCGGTCGAAGTCCCCCGCAGCCTTTTCGTTCACCAAAGTCCCGGCGGTTATCTACACCGCGTGGGCAGTTCCAAGCGGCAGATGCCGCCCGATTATCTCGCGCGGCTGATGCAGCAGCGGAGTCACTCGCGGCTGATCACATTCGACGAGCAATTGGTCCCCGGGGCCACACTCGCCAACCTGCAAGAAAGCCTGTGGCGGCGGTTCACCACGCCTCAGACAGTAGACCAGCCCGAGGATTTTCTGGTCAAGGTCGGAATGGCGCGGCGAGATGACGAAGGCGTCGTCCGGCCCACCGTCGCCGGTGTTCTCATGGCCACAGCCGACCCGCGCACGTGGCTGCCCAACGCCTACATCCAAGCAGTGGCCTACCGCGGTGAGAGTTCCGTTCCTGAACCCGACGGCGCCGCCTACCAGCTCGACGCGAAAGATGTCACCGGCCCGCTGGATCAGCAGGTAGCCGACGCCCTTCGCTTTGTTGCCCGCAACATGCGTCTGGCTGCACGGAAAAGTGTGGGACGCGAAGACCTGCCCCAGTTCGATCTCACGGCTGTCTTTGAAGCGCTCGTCAACGCCGTGGCCCATCGCGATTACTCCATCCACGGCGCAAAAATCCGGCTGCGTCTTTTTGCCGACCGTCTGGAACTGATTTCACCCGGCGGACTTCCCAATACCATGACTGTCGAGGGCCTTCCGTACCGCCAAATCGCGCGAAACGAAACTCTCGCCAGCCTGCTGGCCCGGTGCCCGGTCCCGCGTGAGGTGCCGGGATTGGAATCCCACCGGACCACCTTGATGGATCGTCGCGGCGAAGGCGTCCCGATCATTCTCGAACGCAGCAAGCGCCTTTCGGGTTGCCAACCAGAATACCGGCTCGTTGATGACCAGGAACTGCGGCTCGTCATTTTCGGAGCCCGCCCCGCTGAGCTTGAAAGCTCATGAGAAGCAGCGGCGGATCGGGTTGGCCCACATGAAGCGGCTGCCAGCTTTGGCTAAAGAGTGCTGCAAGTATGGCTTGGCGCTCATTGTGGCGTTGCAGAAAGCCATGGATTTTGAAGCCGGCCTCTTCGCGGCAATCGCCAAGTACCTCGTCCTCCGCGTGACGAATGCGGATGCGCGGGCGATGGCGCGGAACGCCGGCTGCGCGGTTGCGCCGGCGAGTCACTTCCCGCCGGACGGCGGCTCGGCGCAGCAGTCGGCCCGCCGGGGTTGCGCGTCCACGGCCGTGCCGTAGCGGTCGGTTTCCCAGCGGCAGCAGCGTTCCATCTCGGCGCGCACCATCGCGCGGGCGCGCTGCACGCGGCTCTTGGCGGCGGAGACGCTCAGGCCCAGTCGCCGGGCCAGCTCGACTTGCGAGACGCCCTCGAATTCCGTCAGCCGCAACGCCTCGCGGTAGATTTCCGGCAGCCGCTCGACGCTTGAGCCGGCCGGGGGAAGGCCGGCATCGTGGGTCTGGCGTCGCGCCCGCCGAGGACGAATCAGCAACAGGCCAAGGCCCGAGGTCAAGGTCACGCCAGCGGTGAGCCAGATGACCGCCTGCCAGGCTGCCGGCATGGAGAAGAGCATCACCGCCGGGTTGCCGCTGGCGGCGGCAGAAGCTGGCAACAGCCAGGCCAGCACGGCAAAGCCGCTTCAGGGCTTGGCTGGCGCGTTGGTATCTCGCGGTGGGGGGACGAAAGTTCGGCGGGCGCGTTCCAACATGCGGTCCACGCCGGGCTGTTGGCCGGGCCGCAGCAGGGGGCGCAACCGGCTCATGCAGTCCTCATACACCGCCAACCGCTCGGCGGAGCGCGGGGGCAGCGTCGCCATGCGGGCCACCGTATCCTCGACCACGGGCCGGATTTGCGCGCGCTGGGCGGCGTCGAGTCGCAACTCGCGATCGAGCCGCGCCAGCACGTCGTCCACGGTGTAGAGCCGGCCGCGCGGACCGCGAAATCCGGCGGCTTCGGGCGCGACCGGCTTCGGCGCGGTGAGCCGGCCAACGCCGACGCCGGCGGCAAAGATGATCAGCAGCAGCAGACCGATGCGAAGCAGTTGCCAGCGGTTCATGGTCAGAATGGTTCTGCGGTTTGCGCCGGCCAGCCGAGCAGCAGCGCGGTGGCGTCCGGCTCGGGCGCAAGCGCGTGTCGGGCGACCAACAAGGCCACGCACGTCGCCACCGCCGCGCCGGCGGTCCACCAGCTTGCCCGTTCCAGGAAGTTCCACCACGCGGCCGAAGGCGGCGTTTCCGGCTTGAGCGCGGACGCGCGACGGGTCGCGGCCCGCGTCAACTCAGCCAAGGCGCGCGGATCGAGCGTCGCTGGCACAGCCGGCCGGGACTGCGCCCGGGCGCGGCGCGCCAGTCGAAGCAGGTTTTGCAACTGGCGTTGTTGGCGATTCATGGTCGTTCCCAGGTTTTCAAAACGGCGGCCAGCCTTCGGCGCGCGCGGAACAGCCGCACGCGCCCGGCCACGCTGCTCCAGCCGCGCTCGGCGCACAGCTCGGCCAGCGGGCGTTCGGCCAGTTCCACTTCGCGCAGCAGCCAGGCATCGTCCGGGCCGAGCCGGGCCAGCAGTTTTTCCAGCAGCTCCAGCGCGGCGGGCGCGTCAGCGTCGGCCGGCTCGTTTGCGCCGGCGAGCGTTTCGAGCATGGCCTGCTCCGCCTCGGTGAGGTCGCTCCACCGGTGCTCGGGCCGGGCGCGCCGACGGCGTAGCGCGTCGAGGCAGGTGGTGTGCGCCACGCGCGCGACCCAATGCTCGAAGGGCGCGCGGCCATCGAATTGTTCGAGGCGGCTGAACACTTTCACGAACACTTCTTGAGCCAGGTCCGCCGGATCATCGCCGCGCGGGCAATGCCCCTGCGCGATGCGCGCGACGAGCGGATGCAGCCGCGCGACAAGCCGTTCGGCGGCGTCGGCGCAACCGGCGCGCGCGCGTTCCAACAGGGCCGGCCAGTCCGGTGGGCTGGAAACCTCGCCCGGACCAGGCCCGTGTGGTTCAAGGTCGTTCAAGGGTTCTGACGCAGGCGCGGGTCGGGTGTTACCCGTGAAAAACGCTGCGCGTCATGCCTCAAGCCTGCCCGGTGATGCGCTCACCCGTAGCGCAGATTGTTAATCTGCCGTATCGCCGGTTGGAAATCGGCGCGGCGGACTGCGGTTCGGGCGGCTTGCGGATTAACAATCCGCGAGACGGCAGGCTGCCAGCCTGCGCTACCGCCGCCATGCCCGAGGCCTTGCCGCTGCGCGGGGGCTGTAACACCCGACCCGCCCATGCGTCAGCGGCAGTATGAGCTTTTTGAAGACTCCAAACAATCCTGCTGATGCTCGCCGCGAGCGTCCTCTCGGGCAGAGGAATTTTCCCGGTCGGGCTCAAGGCCACACCCGTTTGGGCCGGTCGACGACTTCTCGAGCGCTGGGGATACTCTGCGGGTGGTTGCTCTGGGCCGGGTGGGCGATGCCGGGGCGGGCGACAAACGATTGTTTCACCTGCACGCAGGTGATCGGTTACAGCCAGGTGGGCGCGCTCAACGGTTGGTTCGTCAAGGATGGCGTGTTCGAGTCCCTGGTGGGCAGTGACGGCTGGCAATTGATCTGGGAGAATGGCGCGACGTTGCACGACTGGCAGCGCCCCGGCTACCGGGGCTGGACGAATTCGGTCATCTCGCCGTGTGCCAGCAACAGTGTGGCGCCGGACCGGGTGGTGCTGTGCCTCTCGGGCACGAACGAAACAGACGTAGCCGGCTGGGTCGCCAACATCGAAGCTACGCTCCAAACCATCACGAACAAACTGCCGAGCGTTCGTCGGATCATTCTTCAGCCGATTGTCGGCGGTCCGGCCCATCAAACCTGTGTGGCGACCAACGGGAACCCGGTGCGCGCCTCCGTGTCGCATCCCTACATGGACGAAGCCATCGCCGTGGTTGTGGCGGGGCGCGCCGGCACGCAACCGGAGGTGGTCGCCGGGCCGTCGCCCGAGGTGCGCGCCTGCGAGGATTATCGGGATGACATCGGCCACTTCACCGGTGAGGGGGCGGTCGCCGCCGCCCAGGCCATCGGGCAATACTACGCGGCGCTGGACGCGGCCTGCCGCGCGCCCGATCCGTGCGCCGCGCCGGTTTTGTCCATCCGGCCACTCACCAACGATCTGATGGAACTGAGCTGGCCGGGCTGCCCGTCGAACTTTTACCAAATCGAATGGACGCGCGCGTCCCAGAGCTGGCAATGGCTCACGCCGCCACTGGCCGCGCCGCCAACCGCCGGCATCATGACGTGGACCACCCCCATGTCGCTGCCGTTCCAGTTCTTCCGGCTGGCTGCGTGGCCGCTGACCAATTCCGCCGTGCCCACCGCGCCGGGCGTTTACGCCGGATTGAAGCTCGTGCATGACGGCATCGTGCGGAGCTACCGGCTGAACATCCCCTCGAACTACACCGGCGCCGGGCCGGCGCCGCTGATGCTGGCGCTGCACGGGCACAATCAAACCGCGGACGAGTTCGCCGGCAACCTGCCTGCGCTGGCCAGCTACGCCAACGCGCTGGGAGTCATTCTGGTCTTCCCCGACGGCACGGCCAGCGACCGGGGCACGGGCTGGAACGCGCACGGCGCCGCCTCCGGCTCGGCCATTGATGACGTGGGCTTCCTGCTGGCCCTCATCGAAGCGCTGGATGGCGCGCTCAACATTGATCGCCAGCGCGTCTATGCCGCGGGCTTTTCCAACGGCGGCCAGATGTGCCACCACCTCGGCGCGGCCACCACCAATGTGTTTGCCGCGCTTGCCGCCGTCGGGTCGGCCATCGCAAGCGACTTCGGCACCGGCACGCTCACGTATCAGCCGCCGCCCAGCCAGCCGATGCCCGTGCTCATCGTCAACGCCACCAACGACTGCAAGCGCCCGTTCTGGGGCGGATTCAATGAGGACGGCGCGCTCCAGCCGCCCGCCTTCGACCAGGTCGCCCACTGGACCAACGCCAACCCGTGCGGATCGCCACCGGTCATCACCACGAACGTGGTCGTGACCAACCACGTCCGCCGCGTGTTTGCCAGCAGTTGCGCCGGACCCTATCCGCCGTTCAACGCGCCGGTGACGAACCTCGTCATCCGCGAACATTATCAACTCACCTGCACGCCGGGCACCGAGGTCCTGTTCGTCACCCTCACCGATGGCGGACACCAATGGCCGGAAGCCGGTGACAACGTCGGTTTCGACGCCAGCCGCGAGGTGCTGGAGTTTTTCCTGCGCCATTGTCGTTGCGACGCCGCCGGGGCGACGAATCCGCTGGTGATTCCCACCCTGCCCGGCCGCCACGACCTGCGGCTGTGCGACCAAAACTACTCGCGCCTGTTCCGTCTCCAAGTGCCCACAGGCTACGTCGCGGCCAGCGCCACGCCGATCGTGTTTGCGATGCATGGCGGCGGGCAGACGATGAACGAGTTCTCTTCGCAACATCCGGCGCTCTTTGCCAAGGCCAACGCGGAAAACATCCTCCTGGTGCTGCCCGAAGCGCTGGACCATCCGCAAACCCGCGAGCCGCTCTGGATGAACAAGCCCTTCGATTACGTCGTGGACGACCGCGTCTTCTTCACCAACCTCCTCGAACACATCGCCGCCGCGCTGAACGTGGACCGCCAGCGCGTCTATGCCTGCGGGTTCTCCGGCGGCGGTTCGTTCTCCCACTGGCTGGCGGCGACCTGGCCCGGCGTCCTGGCCGCCATCGCGCCCGTCTGCACACAGACCGGCTGGAATGAACCAGACCAGAACGGCCCCATCGTCGCGCCGCCCGCGCCGCTCGAGCCCATCGCCGTGCTGATGGTGCGCGGGACGCTCGACGGCCAGCGCCCGTTCAACGGCGGACCGAACAATGACGGCGTGCAATGCCGGTCCGCGGCGGACGACACGGCCTATTGGACCGCCGGCAACGCCTGTGTGGGCGCGCCGGTCATCACCGCGGCGGGCAACCTCACGCGCTGGGAATGGACCGCGTGTGCCGGGACAACCGAGGTGGAACTCGTCGCGGTCGGCGGGATGGGCCATCTCTGGCCGGATGCCGCCGACGGCTTCGGCTACGACGCCAACGTCGAGGTCATCAATTTCCTGCTCCAGCACGCGCGCCCGTAACTTCAACCTCAGAACATCATGCATTCCATGACCCGAATCGAAAACCCACGTGAACATCGCCGCGCAATTCCCCGGCGCGCGATGATTGCCCTTCTGCCGGCTCGACGCTCCCGCCGTCTGCGCCTGCGGGTGACGCTGCCGTGGCTCGCCGCCGGGCTGGTCTGGTCCGCCGCCGCGGCGGCGGAGTTCACCTCGCCCACGCTGGGCACGCAGTTGGACGAGCCGTCCGAACTGGTGTTGCTGCAGAATGCGATGCAATACGAAACTCGCGGTCTTCTGCCCGATGGCCGGGTGTTGCTGGAGGCGCGAGCCGGCGTGCAGAATCTCGGTGAAGGGCTGTGGAGCGCCGTGCAAGTGGGTTTTCAGGGCGGTTGCGACAGCGGCGTGTGCTACGGGATCATCGCCAATGGGCTGGAGGTCATTGGCTGGCTGCACGCAAACACAACACTGTCGGCCACCGGCGCGATGCATCTGCTCGTGACCACGTCCAACCTCGCCGCCGCGCGGGACGAACTGCTCTCCGGCTCGCCGTTGGTGCTCCACGCCACCGACGCCAACGGCCAGCGCCAGGCGCTCGACGCGGCCGGGCGGGCGCAAGCCAGCCTGTCGCTCGTCAACCCCCGCGTGCTGGCCGAGCTGCCCGTGGCCGACGGCCGCACGTTGCTGGCCTTCGCCGCCGATGTTCAGAACAACGGCTCGAACACGTGGTCGGAGCTGGAGCTGGCGGTGGACGCGGCGCTGGCCACAAATGAGTTCGCGGCCGCCGCGCCCGCCGCCGTTTTCCCCGGCCAGCTCGCGCCCTTTGCCAGCGTGACAAACTCGCCGCCGTTCTACGCCGCCGTGGCCAGCGACGATGTGCCGGCCGCGGTCTCGAATCTTCTCAGCGGCGCGGCGCTCACGCGTTCGGGGTTCGAGTTGTGGGTGTTCAACGCGCCGCCCCGGGGCATTGACCAGGAGACGGAGGATGCCTGGTTGCCGCCGGCCGAGACGTCGGCGGGCGTGACCACGCTCAAGTTCGACCGGTTGACGATGTTTCTTTCCACAGTACAGCCGGGGGATCTGTTGCTCGAAGACCCGGGCGTGAACCTGCTGGACCGCCCGCCGCCCAATCCCGCCGACCCGTTTCACCAGACCGAGCCGTGGCTGGGGCAGTATGTGCCGCTGGAGGTCATCAGCGTCACCCTCGTCGGCAGCGA
>FWPU01007521.1_pt1 | contig 19988 bp, 21 predicted proteins | sample 2228361 | NCBI WGS metagenome assembly FWPU01 (sample SAMEA103939777, study PRJEB20133) | metagenome
CATTCTTGAACCCGAGCTGCGCCGCGCGGATCGCCGTCACATAGCCGCCCGGACCCGAACCGATGATGATGATGTCAAAGGACGTATCAGCCACGCGCCACTCCGCTGCTCACGGACCATTCGGCCCGACCATCGTTTCCCACAAAGTGAGCCCGCCGATCAAGCGCGGCGGCGTTTTGCGAGCCACCAGCGCAAGAGCCATTCCAGCATGATTGCCGCCGCCATAATCGCGCCGACGATCCACAGCAGAAAACGGCTGAGGTCGCGGGTGATCGATTCCGGCGCGTAGAAGGCGCCATAGATCAGTTCCGATCCGAACGGGCTGACGGCGATCAGCGCCGCCAACAGCATCGTCACCCACGGCAGCCGGCGGAGAATGGTCCGCGTCACATCGCGTCCTGTGCCGATTTCACGCAGTCGTTGTTGAGCCCGGCGAACATCTCGTCGGCAGCCGTGAACAGTCCGCCCACATCGCCCGGGGCTGTCTGCTTGGCGCGCGCGATGGCCTTGCTGAGCTCGCCCGACAGCGCAGTGTATTGCCGGCGGATTTCCTCGTCCCGCAGATTGGCGAGATAGGTGCCGAGCGCCGCGAACTTATTCACCGCATTGGCGCCGTCCATTTCGTCCCGCGCCAACGTGGCTGCGTCGGCGCTGCGCGCGGCGCTGGCATTGATCACGCCGGCCCGGAACTTCACCTGAAAATAAGCGTCGATGATTTCCTTGCAGGTTCGCATGTATTCGGCGCGGCCGAGATTGCGTTGAATCAGGTCTACGAACCTCATGTTGAGATAGCCGTTGAAGATCGCCGTGCACAGCGACAGGGTCGCGATGAACATCGGAAAGTAGGTGATGAGGAATCGCTGGGTTTTGCTCTCGCCGTCGCTCATTCGGCCAACCCGCGTTAGACCACCATCATCACCGGATTTTCGATCAGCGTCTTGAATGCGCGCAGCAGCTCCGCACCGACCGCGCCGTCAACCGCGCGGTGGTCCGCGGAAAGCGTCACCGTCATCATCGTCGCGGCTTCGATCCGGCCGTTGCGCGCCACCGCGCGCTCCTCGCCTGCCCCGACCGCGAGAATCAGCGCGTGTGGCGGGTTGATGACCGCAGCAAAATTAGAAATGCCGTACATGCCGAGATTGGACACCGCCGCCGAGCCGCCCTGGTATTCCTCCGGTTTGAGCTTGCGGGCGCGCGCGCGGGCGGCAAAATCCTTCATCTCGTTGGAGATCGCCGACAACGACTTCTGCTCCGCCCTACGCACCACCGGGGTAATCAGACCGCCCTGGATTGCCACCGCCACGCCGATGTCGGAATGCCGGTGGCGAAGCATGGCGGACTCGGTCCAAGTGACATTGGCGTCCGGGACCTTCTGCAGGGCGAGCGCCAGCGCCTTGATCACGAAGTCGTTCACCGAGACCTTGTAGGCTGGCGCGCCGTCTGCCTTCGGCGCCGCTGCATTGATCTCTTCCCGTGCCGCCAGCAGCCGACCGATATCGCATTCGATCGTGAGGTAGTAGTGCGGGATGGTCTGCTTGGCGAGCGTGAGCCGTTGCGCGATGACCTTGCGCATATTGTCGTGAGGCACGACCTCGTAGCTGCCGGGCTCAAACAGCGCGCGGATCTTGTCGTCTGAAGGGACCTGCGGGCCCACTGCGGCCGCAGCCGGCATAGCCGCTGTGCGCAGCGGTGCACCCATGCGCGCCGCTGCCACATCGCGCGCGATCACGCGCCCGTGCGGCCCCGAGCCCGCAATTCGCGCGATGTCGATTCCGGCGTCCCGCGCGAGGTGCCGCGCCAACGGCGACGCAAATGCGCGTGTCGCGCCTGCTGTGGAACGCGGGGCCGTCGCCGCCGTCCCTCTTGACGGAAGCGGGAGCACCGCCGCTTGCGGCGGCACCGCCGGCGTCGGCAGCGGCTTTGGCGAGGCGCCGAGTTCCGGCTTTGCGGCCGCGGCACGTCCCGCCGGCGTGCGTCCCGGCAAGGCCGCAGCGGCCTTGACGTCCTCGCCCTCCTCCGCCAGCACCGCGATCACTTGATTGACCGGGACGTCGGGGGTGCCTTCGGGCACGACGATCTTCGCCAGCGTTCCCTCGTCCACCGCCTCGTATTCCATCGTCGCCTTGTCGGTCTCGATCTCGGCGATGACGTCGCCCGGCTTGACCCGATCGCCTTCCTTCTTGAACCAGCGCGCAAGATTGCCCTTCTCCATCGTGGGCGAGAGCGCGGGCATTCGGATCTCGATCGGCATGGCTCAACTGATGATGCTCGACGCGCTTGGCGGGCTCGGTTCGTCCAGTTCCGCCTCGAACGCTGCACAGACGCTTTCCAGGATCTCCTCTTCGCTCCGATTGTCTTCGCTGGCGTAGAGCCTAGCGATATGCCGCGCCACATCGGCGAGCAGCACACCCCAGGTCTCGACGTCGTCGAAGGCGCGGCGCAGCGAGACATGCAGATCGCCGTCGATGACCACTGCGCGCACCACCTCCGTACCGCCCTGCTCGAGCGCCGCCGGCGGAATATGCAGCGCGTCGAACACCGGGAACGGATTGTCGGGATCTCTCATGCTCATGATCGTCACCAATTCGCCGCCTTGCGCGGCTCCCGGTTACCGGTAACACACCGCTTTCGCCGCCTCGACCACTTCGGCCACCGAAGGCAGCGCCAGCTTCTCCAGATTGGCGGCATAGGGCATCGGCACGTCCTTGCCGGTCACCCGTGTGGGCGGCGCATCAAGCCAATCAAAGGCTTCCGCCACGACGCGCGCGGCGATCTCCGCACCCACGCCGGACTGGGGCCAACCTTCCTCGACGGTGACGATTCGATTGGTTTTCTTGACCGATTCGATGACAGTGGCACTGTCCATGGGGCGAAGCGTGCGAAGGTCGATCACTTCCGCGTCGATCCCGAGACCCGCAAGCTCCTCTGCAGCCTTCAGGGCATAGGTCATGCCGATCGAAAACGCCACGATGGTCACGTCGCGGCCGGCGCGGGCGACCTTCGCCTTGCCGATCGGCACCACGTAATCGGGAAGCCTCGGCACCGGGAAGCTGTGCCCGTAGAGAATCTCGTTTTCGAGAAAGATCACCGGATTCGGATCGCGGATTGCGGCTTTCAGCAAGCCCTTTGCGTCCGCGGCCGTATAAGGCGCGATCACCTTGAGCCCCGGGATATGCGAATACCAGGCGGAAAAGTCCTGGCTGTGCTGCGCGGCCACCCGCGCCGCCGGACCATTGGGCCCGCGAAAAACAATTGCTGGTCCGATTTTCCCGCCGGACATGTAAAGGGTCTTCGCCGCCGAATTGATGATTTGGTCGATCGCCTGCATGGCGAAGTTGAACGTCATGAATTCGACGATCGGACGCAGTCCGGCAAACGCCGCACCCACGCCCAGGCCTGCGAAACCCTGCTCGCTGATCGGAGTGTCGACAACGCGCCGCGGGCCGAACTCCTGCAGAAGCCCCTGCGTGACCTTGTAAGCCCCCTGATACTCCGCGACTTCCTCGCCGATGATGAACACGCGCTCGTCGCGCCGCATCTCTTCCGCCATCGCGTCGCGCAACGCCTCGCGTACCGTCATCGTCACCATTTCGGTACCGGGCGGCACATCCGGCTCGGGGAGCATCATCGGTTTCGCTGGCTCGGCCGCCGCGGCCTTCGGCTCGGCCGACAGGCGTGGCTCAGGCGTAGGCGGAACGGCGGGCGGCGCCGACGCCGGCCGCCGTTGCGCTGGCGGTTCGGCCGAGCGCGGCACAGCCGCCCCGCCGCCGTCCTTGAGGACGGAGGCATCTTCTCCTTCGCTGAGGATCACCGCGATCGGCGTGTTGACCGCCACATCGGGCGTGCCTTCCGGCACCAAAATCTTGCCCAGAGTTCCCTCGTCCACGGCCTCCACTTCCATCGTTGCCTTGTCGGTTTCGATTTCCGCAATGACATCGCCCGCCTTCACGCGATCACCCTCGGCCTTGAACCACTTGGCCAAGTTGCCCTTTTCCATGGTAGGCGAAAGCGCGGGCATAAGCACTTGAATTGGCATGGAGAAGAAGCCCTAGCCGGAAACGCGCGACAGGTTCGTCGCCACCGAGATCGCGGCGATGGCGAGCATGATGCAAGTGAAGAACGCAACCAGCGCCTTATTGACTTTCGTAGCGTCCTCGGCTGCCGCTCCTGAGAGCCGCTTCAGGACGAACGGCCAAGCCACGACCGCAAGCCATCGCAGCTGGCCCGCTTTGGGCCCGGAGAGGGATTGCAGCGTGCGCAGGTAGTAGACCACGCCGGCGACCCAGCTGACGGCCGCGCCGACCACTGCCAGCACCGCGACGGAGGTTGCCACCGCGCCCATCTCAGCGCACCGCTTCCGCGTATACATCGGTGTAAAGCTCGGATGGATCTGGCTCCGGATCGTGGATGGCGAACTCCGCCGCCTCGTTGACGATGCTTCGCACGTCAGCTTCGATCTTCTTCAGTTGCTCTTCGCTCGCCCATTTCATTGCCAAGATCCGCTTGCGCGATTGTTCAATGGGATCGTGCTCGGTGCGGACTTTCTCCACCTCCTCGCGCGTCCGGTATTTTGCCGGGTCCGACATGGAATGCCCGCGGTAACGGTAGGTGAGCATCTCGAGGATGATCGGCCCCTTGCCCTCGCTGCACCACTTGATGGCGCGTTCGCCTGCCGCCTTCACCGCCCGCACGTCCATGCCGTCCACCTGCTCGCCTGGAATGTCGAACGAAGCGCCACGCTGCGAAAGATTGGTAGTGGCTGAGGCTCGTGCCAGCGACGTGCCCATGCCGTACTGGTTGTTCTCGATCACGTAGACGACCGGGAGTTTCCACAACTTGGCCATGTTGAAGGACTCGTAGACCTGCCCTTGATTGGCGGCGCCGTCGCCGAAATAGGTGAACGAGATGCTGTTGTCGCCGCGGTATTTGTTGGCGAAGGCGAGTCCCGTGCCGAGGGGCACCATGGCGCCGACAATGCCGTGACCGCCATAGAATCCCTTTTCTATCGAGAACATGTGCATCGAGCCGCCCTTGCCCTTCGAATAGCCGTGGGCACGGCCGGTGAGCTCCGCCATCACGAACTTGGGATCCATGCCGCAGGCCAGCATGTGGCCGTGGTCACGATAGCCGGTGATGACCTGGTCGTTGGGCCGGCGGATCATTTCCATGCCCACCACCACGGCTTCCTGGCCAATGTACAGGTGGCAGAAGCCGCCGATCAGGCCCATGCCGTACATCTGGCCGGCCTTCTCCTCGAACCGCCGGATCAGAAGCATTTCGCGATAGGCGAACAGCTCCTGCTCTTTGCTCAAGGCGGGCGCCTGTGCGGCCATCGTTGCTTCTCGGGCTGGGGGGCGTGCGGCCTTTGGTGCCTGTTCCTTGGCAACCATGGTTCTCCTCGGGCGGAAAGCGGCGGGTCGACGCCAAAAAGCTCAATAGCCGAAAACCCTTGTCAGCGGAAGCAGACGCGCCGGCGCACTCACACATCTATGATGCGACATAAGCGCTTGCTTTGACACGTAAAAATCCGCACCCGGAGGCGCAAGGGTGTCGCACCCGGGTCAGCGGTGCCGCAGGATCAGCGTAACTTCGCGCGGGTCGAGATAATTGTTAACGGCGCGCGCGCGCTCATCGAGCATGTCCGGGTCGATGCTCTCGGACTTCAACAGCTCGACCCGCTGCTGCCAGTACGTGCGCTCCGCCTTCAGCCGTTCGAGTTCGCGCGAAAGCTCGGCATATTCCTGGTCGAGATCCTGTTGGGCGCGCAGGCCGCGGTTACCGATATAGGCGTTGACGGCAAAATAGCCGATCAGAAGCGAGGCTCCGGCGTAGAGCCCGACTGCGGTGAGAAACGTGTGCAGCCGCCGGCGAGAAACCATCGCCGGACCATGCGGTTTGTCGGGTTAACGCGCCTTTAATGCGAGGCCGGCTTTCAGGCGAGCGCGCGCAGCGCGGCGCGCCCGGCGTATCTCGCCTGCGTGCCGAGATCCTCCTCGATACGCAGAAGCTGGTTGTATTTAGCCGTGCGGTCGGAGCGTGACAGCGACCCGGTTTTGATTTGTCCGCAATTGGTGGCAACCGCAAGGTCCGCGATGGTGGCATCTTCCGTCTCGCCGGATCGGTGCGACATCACCGCTGTGTAGCCGGCCTTGTGCGCCATCTCTACCGCCGCCAGCGTTTCCGTCAGAGTGCCGATCTGATTGACCTTGATGAGGATCGAATTCGCCACGCCTCTCTTGATGCCTTCGCTGAGGCGGTTGACGTTGGTGACAAACAGGTCGTCGCCCACGAGTTGGCATTTCGACCCAAGCTGGGTGGTCAGCATCTGCCATCCCTCCCAGTCGTCCTCCGCCATGCCGTCCTCGATGGAGGCGATCGGGTAACGCGAGACGAGGTCGGCGAGGTACTCCGCCTGCTCCTTGCTCGAGCGTTTTTTTCCTTCTCCTTTGTAGTGATAAGCGCCGTTCTTGAAAAATTCGCTTGCGGCGCAGTCCAACGCAAGCACCGCATCCTTGCCGAGCGCGTAACCCGCCTTGCTGATTGCGTCGACGATGATGTCGAGCGCCGCGTCGGCCGAGGCCAGATTGGGGGCAAAGCCGCCCTCGTCGCCGACATTGGTGCTGTGGCCCGCCGCCTTCAGCGACGCCCGCAGCGTGTGAAAGATCTCTGCGCCCATCCGCAGCGCTTCCGCGAGCGTCGGCGAGCCGATCGGCATCACCATGAACTCCTGGAAGTCGATCGAGTTGTCCGCGTGCACGCCGCCGTTGACGATGTTCATCATCGGCACGGGCAGAACCCGCGCCGAAGTGCCGCCGACATATCGGTACAGCGGCATGCGATTGGCGTTCGCCGCGGCCTTGGCCACCGCAAGCGACACGCCGAGGATGGCATTGGCCCCGAGGCGACCTTTGTTTGACGTTCCGTCGAGCGCGATCAACGTCTCGTCGATCTTGGTTTGCGCCTCGGCTTCGAGCCCGGCAATTGCGTCGAAGATCTCGCCCTCGATTGCCTCAACGGCCTTGCGCACACCCTTTCCCATGTAGCGCCGGCGGTCGCCGTCACGCAGCTCGTGGGCCTCGTGCGCGCCCGTCGACGCGCCCGAAGGCACCGCCGCGCGGCCGCGTGAACCGTCAGCCAGCAACACCTCGACCTCGACCGTCGGATTTCCGCGGCTGTCAAGAATTTCACGGCCGATGATGTCGATGATGGCGGTCATGGAGCGGGCTTTCAACGATGCGTCATATACCGCCTGCCGCAGGTCGCAAAGGGGCAGTCTCGCAACAGCGTGAATGAGGCCGATTTCGTGGTGTTCCAACCTGCAAGACCGTGCGCCAATTTCGCCATCGTTGTCTTGAACGCTGGGCCGAAGGATGTGGAGGAAGCCATGGACCGCCGCCGATTTTGTCTCGCCGGATGCGCCGCCGCGGGCGCATTGGCCGCCCCTGCGCTGCTTCGGGGCGCGGCCCGCGCGACCGAAACCACCTTCCGCGTGCGCTATTTCCCAGTTGCCGCCGGAATGGGCTCACGCGACGTCACGGCCACCCCGGACGGAGCCATCTGGTTTTGCGGTCAGCGCAACGGGATGATGGGTCGCCTCGATCCGCGCGACGGCTCCTACAAGCTGGTGAGCCTCGGCAGCGGTGCTGCTCCGCACGGCGTGGTGCTCGGGCCCGATGGCGCGCTGTGGATTACCGAAGGCGGCCAGAACGCCATCGCCCGGCTCGACCTGAAGGACCACAGAGTTCGGCTGTTCAAGCTTCCCGCGACCCAGGGTTACGCCAATCTCAACACCGGCGTGTTCGACAAGCGCGGCATCTATTGGTTCACCGGCCAGTCTGGCATCTACGGCCGCCTCGACCCCAAGACCGACGACATGACCATTTTCGAGGCGCCGCGTGGCCGCGGACCGTATGGCATCACCTGCACGCCCGCCGGAGATGTCTGGTACGCTTCGCTCGCCGGCAACTTCATTGGCAAGATCGACCCTGCCACCGGCAAGACCACGATCGTCGAACCGCCGACCAAGAATCAGGGCGCCCGCCGCGTCTGGTCGGACTCCAAAGGCAGGCTCTGGGTCAGCGAGTGGAACAGCGGCAATGTCTCCATGCACGATCCCGCAAAGGGCTCCTGGCGAATCTGGAGGCTGCCGGGCCAGAACCCGCGCTGCTACTCGGTCTACGTTGACGAGAAGGACATCGTTTGGCTCACCGATTTCTCCGCCAACGCCATCGTGCGTTTCGATCCCGGCGCTGAAACGTTCACGTCATTCCCGAGCGACAGGCCAAACGCCAATGTCCGTCAGATGGATGGTCGACCGGGGCAGGCCTGGGGCGGCGAGTCCGGCACCAATCGCCTGGTTGTGGTCGAGACGATCGCACCGGCATGAGGCGTGTGGGCGCGCGCGGGTTTGTTTGGGGCGCAGCGGCCATCTCGGCCGTTGCGGCACCCTACTGTGCGCCCGCGCTTTCCAACGAGGTCGGAAGGCGCCTGTTCGAGCCGTGCCGCGCCTGTCATGCGCTCGACCCCGCTGCGCCGCCAATGCCCGGTCCCAATCTTTTTGGGCTGATAGGACGCACCGTGGCCGGAGACCCGAAATTCGACTATTCGCCTGTTCTTCGGTCGGCACGCGCCTCAGGCCGTGCGTGGGACCGCCCTCTGCTCGAGCAGTTCCTGCGCGATCCTGAGGCGATGTTTCCCGGCATGTGGATGACCTCGCGGCCTATGCCCGACATGGCCGAACGCCGGGCGCTCGCTGACTTTCTTGCCGACCCGAAATCGCGCTAGAGAGGCGGCATGCGCGCGCCAAAGCCAAAAGTCCGGCTGCTCGGCCGACCGAGCCCGATCCCCGCATCGCCGGACCAGGCCGTGCTCGATCGCGTTCCAAACCCGCACCGCGACACCGACTACGTCGCCCGTTTCACCGCGCCAGAATTCACCACCTTGTGCCCGATCACGGGCCAGCCCGACTTTGCGCATCTTGTCATCGATTATGTGCCCGGCCGCTGGCTTTTGGAGTCGAAGTCGCTCAAACTCTATCTCGGCAGCTTTCGCAACATCGGCGGCTTTCATGAAGACTGCACGGTTGCCATCGGCAAGCGGCTCTATGGCCTGCTCAGGCCGAAATGGCTGCGTATCGCCGGCTATTGGTATCCGCGCGGCGGCATTCCCATCGATGTGTTTTGGCAAGCCGGCCGCCTGCCGCGGGGCGTCTGGGTGCCGGACCAAGGCGTCGCACCCTACCGCGGCCGGGGCTAGGTCCGACGGCCGGCGGGGAGCAGCCGGGCGCACGTCGCGCCCACGCCGAGCAACACGAGTACCCCTGCAAACAGCGTTGCATCCTGCCAACCGTGGGTGAAGCCGGCGCCATACACGATCGGCCCGACCGCCTGCCCGCGATAAAAGCTGGATGAATGCAGCGATGCCGCCGCCCCGCGCGCGGTGTGCGAAAGGTCGGTGACATGCAGCTGAATGCAACCATGCAGCAAATAGAAGCCGAGCCCGAAACCAAGGAAGATCGCGACCTGCACCTGCCAGGCAAAATCCATCGCAATGAGCGCCAGCGCGCCGGCGGCGATAGTGCCCCCTGTCAGCATCAACCAGCGCTCCGCCACGCGGCCGATCACGTAGGGCACCACCAGCGAGTAGCCGACCCCGCCGATCGCAAAACAGGCGATCAGTAGCCCGGCGATCGAGGCCCGCGTCTCGCCGATGCCGATCAAGAGCAGCCCCACGAATGGAAAAGAGTGTAAAATGAAGACCGCCTCAAGAAACACCGCCGAAAAGCATATCTTTGCCCGCGGGTCAGCGAAGATGCTGCGGAAATTGGCGATGACCGCGGCGCGGTTGAACCGTTGTGGCGGCGGCACTTCGAGGCGCCGCATGACAACGAAGGCGATGATCGCTGCGCCGAGCGCAAACAGTCCAAGGACCAGAAACACCCCGCGCCAACCAAACAGGTCGCCAATCACGCCGGCGATCGACGCGCCGAGCACGTTGGCTGTGAGCGCCACCCCAAGCAAACGCGCGATCGCCACCTGCCGCTGCTCGATCGGCACGCGATCGCCGATCAGCGCCATGGCGACCGGGAACACGCCGCCGGCCACGAGCCCCGCCAAGACACGCATGGCAACCAGCAACGAAAAACTGTCGGCAAATGCGCACACGAGCGACGAAATCGCGACGACGAACGCGCATGCGTTCATCACCCGGGTCTTGCCCAGAAAGTCGCCGGTCACGCCGAGGACCGGCTGCACCAGGGCATAGGGAAACGTGAACGCCGTGGACAGCAGCGCCGCCGTCTGCATCTCGATCGCCAGATCAAGCGCGATCTTCGGGATGACCGGATCGATGGCGCGAGTGAACAGAGTCTGCGCGAAAACAACGAGACCGACGATTTTCAGTATGTGCGGGATGATGAGCTCACCGGTTTTCCGAGGTGCAACATACCAGCGGGTGGCGCCGGTCGCTTTGCTTTGCCGGAATGTGAGCATTGATCGTGGGCGCTGCTCGGGACGAACCGGGACGCCGCGCGGGGAGGAATTGCACAGACCGCCAAGTTCGTGGTCGGCAGCAAGATCCCCCCTGGCTCACCGGCGCGAAATCAGCCCGCCGCCACCGATCCAAGAGGTTTTGGCTGCCCTTTGACTATTCCTCTTAAACCTTCGCCTTCGCAATCTGGTCGAGCTCCTGCAACGTGCGAATAAGCTTCTCCATGTCCTTGAGAACAATCATATTCGGCCCGTCCGATGGCGCCTTGTCCGGATCCTGATGTGTTTCGATGAACACCCCGGCGACCCCCACGGCCACCGCCGCCCGCGCCAGCACCGGTACGAACTCCCGCTCGCCGCCCGACGATGCGCCCTTGCCGCCCGGCTGCTGCACCGAATGGGTGGCGTCGAAGATCACCGGCGCTCCGGTCTCGCGTGCGAGAATCGGCAGCGCCCTCATGTCCGACACCAGCGTGTTGTAACCGAACGAAGCGCCGCGTTCGGTCACGAGCACGTTGCGATTCCCGGTGCCGGTGATTTTCGCCACCACATGCTTCATGTCCCAAGGTGCGAGAAACTGTCCCTTCTTGACGTTGATGGGCCGCCCTGTCTTGGCTGCCGCCACCAACAGGTCGGTTTGCCGGCAGAGGAAGGCCGGAATTTGCAGGACGTCGACCGCTTCGGCGACCGGACCGCACTGCGCGGGCTCATGTACGTCGGTGAGCACCGGCACTTTCAGGCGCTCGCGAATCTCCGCGAAAATGTGCAGCGATCGGTCGAGCCCGAGCCCGCGCGCGCTCTTCGCACTGGTGCGGTTGGCTTTGTCGAACGACGTTTTATAGACAAAGGCGATTTTTCGCCGCGCCGCGATCTCTTTCAGCGCGCTCGCCATCTCCAGCGCATGCGCCCGGCTCTCCAGCGCGCACGGCCCGGCAATCAACGCAAGCGGCAGGCTGTTGCCGAATCGAGCCTTGCCAATGGTGACAACAGGGTTGGGGTCCGGGTCGGCTTTCATCAAAATTCCTCGCCCTCGACCATGCGACCGTCAACCCGACAGGTCAACCGGATCGCGCCTGCCGCGGAACGTGCCTCGCCGCGATAGTGCCCGTCGCTCGGGCGAAAATAGCACGCGGGCAAAGCCGCTGCTGCCGACCTTGCAGCAGCCTCGTAGCCGTGCAACCGGCGCTGCCGCGCCAAAGGCCGTGATCGCGCAATCGGCCGAACGCTACACCAACCTGCTCTGCTCCACCGCTGCCCCGATGAAGGACGCGAACAGCGGATGCGGCTCGAACGGCCGCGATTTCAGCTCCGGGTGGAACTGCACGCCAATGAACCAGGGATGATCCTCGTACTCGATGATTTCCGGCAGGATGCCGTCCGGCGACATGCCCGAGAACCGCATCCCGCGCTGCTCCAGCCGCCCCTTGTAGGCCGTGTTGACCTCGTAACGATGGCGGTGCCGCTCCGAGATTTCGGTCGTCCCATAGATCGCGGCCACGCGGCTGCCCCGTGCGAGCACGGCCGGATAGGCGCCGAGCCGCATCGTCCCGCCGAGGTCGCCGCCCTGCGTGCGCCGTTGCAGTTCGTTGCCCTTGAGCCATTCGGTCATGAGCCCGACCACCGGCTCTGGGGTCGGCGCGAACTCCGTTGAGTTTGCCTCGGCAATGCCGCACAGATTGCGCGCCGCCTCGATCACCGCCATCTGCATGCCGAAGCAGATGCCGAAATACGGTACGTGCCGCTCGCGCGCGAACCGCGCTGCGCGGATCTTTCCCTCCGCCCCGCGCTGTCCGAAGCCGCCAGGCACCAGAATTCCGTTCACGTGCTGCAAGAACGGCGCCGGATCCTCCTTCTCGAACACTTCGGACTCGATCCAGTCCAGGTTGACCTTCACCTTGTTGGCGATGCCGCCGTGCGAAAGCGCCTCGATCAGGGATTTGTAGGCGTCTTTCAGGCCGGTGTACTTGCCGACCACGGCGATGGTCACCTCGCCCTCCGGATTGCGGATCCGGTCGTTGATTAGTTTCCAACGCGACAGATCGGGTGGCCGCGTGGGCTCGATTCCGAATGCCAGCAGCACCTCCGTGTCGAGTCCCGCTGCGTGATAGGCTTCCGGCACGGCATAGATGTTGTCCACGTCGCGCGCCTCGATCACGGCGCTCTCCCGCACATTGCAGAACAGCGCCAGCTTGCGGCGTTCCTCTTTCGGGATCGGCCGGTCGGTGCGGCACAGCAGGACGTCCGGTTGGATGCCGATGGCGCGCAGTTCGCGCACCGAATGTTGCGTGGGCTTCGTCTTCAATTCCCCCGAACTGGGGATGAACGGCAAAAGCGTGACGTGGATGTAGACCGCATGATTTCGCGGCAGGTCATTGCCCAATTGTCGGATGGCCTCAAGGAACGGAAGACCTTCGATGTCGCCCACCGTGCCCCCGATCTCGCACAGCACGAAATCGAAGCCGTCGTTACCCTCGCGGATGAAATCCTTGATGGCGTTGGTGACGTGCGGGATCACCTGGATGGTGGCGCCGAGATAGTCGCCGCGCCGCTCCTTGGCGAGGATCTCCTGGTAGATGCGGCCGGTGGTGATGTTGTCGTGACGGGTCGCTGGACGGCCGGTGAACCGCTCGTAATGACCGAGGTCGAGGTCGGTCTCCGCGCCGTCGTCGGTCACGAAGACTTCCCCATGCTGGTAGGGCGACATGGTCCCCGGGTCGACGTTCAGGTAAGGGTCGAGCTTGCGCAGCCTGACCGTGTACCCGCGCGCTTGCAGGAGTGCACCCAATGCTGCCGATGCGAGACCCTTGCCCAGGGAGGACACCACGCCGCCGGTGATGAAGATGTACCGCGCCATGGACCTCAACCTTTATCCGCGGCCCTTCGATTCGCCGAGACGGCCAAATCGTCCTCCCTATGCGCGGCCGGAATAGCGACCCATACGCGTTTGACGGCGCGCAATTCTGAAAATTTCCTCATGTGCATTGAGAGCCTCTTCAACCACTTTCTTAATTTACCATTCGAAGAACGCATATCTCCGTAAAGCGAAGGGGCCGGTTCTCCCGGCCCCACCTCACTGTGACCGCGGCACCTGTGGACCCGCCGGAGCGCCCCCTTCCGGCGCTTGGGGGCCGCCAGGCGCCGGCGGTGTCGGTTGGCTCGCCGGCGCGCTTGGGCCTGCTGGCGGTGCGACGATGGATGCCGGCCTACGCTCAATCCCGGCGAGAATGGAAAGCAACAGACTGGTGGCAAAGAACAGCCCCGCCAAGATGGCGGTTGCCCGCGTCAACACGTTCGCGGTGCCCCGGCTCGACATGAATCCTGCCGCGCCGCCCATCCCGAGGCCGCCGCCCTCCGACCGTTGCAGCAGCACAAGGCCGACCATGGCAAGCACGATCATGAGATGGACGAGGATGACGACGGTCTGCATGGGCCGGTTCCAATCAAAACGCCCGCCGGGCCCATTTGGCCCGGCACACGATCCTCATATAGGAAGCCGCGGCCGTCTCTACACGATCCCCTGCGTCCTGGCTACCCGCGCGGGCGTTCGACCTTGGCGAGGAACCCGGCGGATGATGATGCCGCTCACCCATACACGCTTGCGATGGCCAAGAATTCCTCGGCCTTCAGGCTTGCTCCGCCAACCAAAGCGCCGTCCACATTGGGGGCGCTCAGAAGCTCCTTGGCATTGGCTGGCTTGACCGATCCGCCGTAAAGGATGCGAATTGCCTCCCCCGCAGTTCCAAACCTTGCCCCCAGCTGCTCACGGACGAAAGCGTGGGCTTGAGCCACGTCCGTCGCGGTCGGCGTGAGTCCGGTACCTATTGCCCAAACCGGCTCGTAGGCGATCACCAAATTGCTTCCGCTCGCGCCCTCCGCCAGCGATCCCGCAAGCTGCCGTCCAATCACATCGAGCGTCTGGTTGGCCGCCCGCTCCTCCTGAGTCTCGCCGATGCAGACGATGGCGGTAAGGCCTGCGCGCCACGCTGCCAATAGCTTGGCGCGCACTTGCGCGTCAGTTTCGCGGTGGAATGTTCGCCGCTCCGAATGCCCGATGATCACCGCGACAGCGCCCGCGTCCGCAAGCATCTCGGCGGAAATATCGCCGGTAAACGCGCCGGCCGGCTCTGCGTGGCAATCCTGCCCCCCGATTGCCACTTTTGACCCGCGCGCCTTTGCCGCAAATGCCGCCACCAGCGTAGCGGGCGGGCAGACCAGGAGGTCCGCATTGCCGATCCGGCGGGCGCCGTCGATGATCTTGGCAAGCTCCGCCGCGGAGCTTTGCAGTCCATTCATCTTCCAGTTGCCGGCAACCAGCGGTCGGCGCATGGCGCAATTCCATCCTGTGAAAATCAGCGGTTAGCAAAGTGTATGCTCGCAGGCCAGAGCCGGTTTGACGATATTCGGGGTCTCCGCTAGGGGTTTGCGCATGCTGCGAGGCATTCACAAGGCGTCCGCCAACTGGCTCGGCCGCGTGGTCATGGGGCTCGTACTCGGCCTGATTGCGGTCAGCTTCGCGATCTGGGGGGTCGGCGATATTTTTCGCGGTTTCGGCCAATCGACGCTCGCCAAGATCGGCCGCAGCGAAATCACCGTCGACCAATTCCGGCAAATTTATTCTGACCGCCTCCAGGATCTGAGCCGCCGCCTCGGCCGTCCCGTCAGTTCCGATGAGGCGCGCGCCCGCGGCTACGACCGGCAGATCCTTGCGCAACTGATCAGCGAAACGGCGATGAATGAGCGTACCCGCGCGCTCAACCTTGGGATTCCTGACGCGGAAATCGTGCGCATCATCACCGAAGATCCGAATTTTCGCGGTTTGGGCGGTCAATTTGACCGTAACCGCTTCCTGTACACCATCCGCCAAGCCGGCTACACGGAGCAGCGCTACCTTGCCGAGCAGCGTCGCGTGTTGCTGCGGCAGCAGCTTGTCACTGCGCTCACCGCCGAAGCAGGCCCGCCCAAGCCGCTGGTCGAGGCATACCACCGCTTTCAGAACGAGCAGCGCGGGATCGAGTACGTCACGCTGGATCGGAACAGCGTGGGCGCCATTCCCGCCCCCACGCCCGAAGTGCTCAGCAAATACTACGAGGACAGAAAGGTTCTGTTTCGCACGCCGGAATACCGGCAGATCGTCCTCCTTCTGCTGACCGCGCAGGATCTGGTCGCCACCATCGAGGTGTCCGACGCCGACATCAAGCGCGCTTACGAGGACCGGCGGTCGCGTTACGTTACTCCGGAGCGCCGTCACGTTCAGCAGATCCTGTTTCCCGATGCCGAGCAGGCGCGGGCCGCCGCAGATCGCTTGGCCAAAGGCGCGACGTTCGATGGCCTCGCCGCTGAGCCGGGCATCAAGGAACGCTTCACCGATCTCGGCTTGGTGGCCAAAGCCGGGATGGTCGACCCTGCTTACGCCGATGCGGCGTTCGCGCTCAAGGCCGGCGAAGTCAGCGCTCCGGTGCAAGGACAATTTGGCACCGCCCTGCTGCGCATCGTCAAAATCGAGCCCGGCGAGACACGCACGCTCGAGCAGGTCGCCGAGGAGATCAAGCGTGATCTTGCGCTCGAACGCGCCAGGCGCCAGGTGCAGGAGGTCCGCGACAAAGTCGAAGACGAGCGGCTCGATGGCAAGACGCTCGCGCAGGCGGCCGAAAAGCTGGGTCTCAAGATCCGCACCATCGAGGCGGTGGACCGCTCCGGCCGCGACCCGAATGGCAAACCCATCGCCGACCTGCCGGCGAATGTCGACGTCATCGCCGCTGCATTCCGTTCCGAGGTTGGGCAAGAAAACGAGCCGCTCTCGTTACCCGGCGGCGAAGGCTACCTCTGGTTCGACGTACTGGCGGTTACGCCCTCGCGCGAGCGCACACTCGACGAGGTAAAGGACCAGGTGGAGGCACGCTGGCGCGACGACCAGATTTCAGAGCGCCTGAAGGCGCGTACGAGCGAAATGCTCGAGCGGCTGAAGGGCGGCGCCACGCTGGCGGAAATCGCAAGCGCCAACAAGCTCAAGTTGCAGACTGCAACCGGCCTGAAACGCGGTAGCGCGACTTCCGGGTTTCCGCTTCGCGCTCTTGCCGAGATTTTTCGCGTGCCCAACGGCGCGCCGGGCGTTGCCGACGGCGAGTCCCCCACGGACCGCATTGTGTTTCGCGTGACCGGGACCGAAACGCCGCCGTTCGACCCCAATTCGGCGGTCGGCAAACGCCTTGTCGAAACAATTGACCGGACCCTCGCTGACGAGGTCGTCGCCCAGTATCTTTCACGCCTGCAGACCGATATCGGTGTCAGCATCAATCAGAACGCGCTGAACCAGGTCACCGGCGCCACCACCAACTAGCGACCATGCAGATTGCGCCGTCGCCAGACGACTTCGCCAGGCTTTATGCGCGGGGCGAAGCGCAGGTGGTCTGGACGACGCTTGTCGCCGACCTCGAAACACCGGTCTCGGCCTTCCTCAAGGTCGCCGGCGGCCAGCCAATGAGCTTTCTGCTCGAGTCCGTAGAAGGCGGTGCCGTGCGCGGCCGCTACTCCGTGATCGGTCTCAAGCCCGACGTGATCTGGCGCGCGCAGGGCAAGCTCGCTGAGATCAACCGCGCGCCGCGCAGCAAATCCGGCGTCTTTGTGCCCTACAAGGAACCGCCCCTCACCGCTCTCCGCTCATTGATCGCCGAGAGCCGGATGACCCTGCCGGACAGCCTGCCGCCTATGGCCGCCGGTGTGTTCGGTTATCTCGGCTACGACATGGTGCGGCTGATGGAGGATCTTTCCCCATCAAAGCCCGACCCCATCGGCATTCCCGACGCTGTCCTAATCCGGCCCACCCTCATCGTCGTATTCGACGCTGTAAAGGACACGATCACCGTCGTCACTCCGGTGCGGCCGCAGTTTCGCGTCTCGGCTGCAGCCGCCTACCAGCGCGCCGGTCAGCGCTTGGCAGCAGTGGTGAAAGCGCTGGATCACCCGCTGCAAAAGATGCCGTCGCCTGACCCTGGAACGCCCGCGGTCGCGCCGACCTCCAACACCACGCCGGCCGAGTATCGCGCCATGGTTCTCAAGGCGAAGGAGTACATTCGCGCTGGCGACATTTTTCAGGTGGTGCTGTCGCAACGCTTCGAAGCCCCGTTCAACCTCTCCCCGTTTTCGCTCTACCGGGCGCTTCGCCGCGTGAATCCTTCGCCCTATTTGTATTTCCTGGACTACGGCGATTTTGCCGTGGCCGGATCGAGTCCGGAGATTCTGGTGAAGGTCAGCAACGGCATTGTCACCATCCGGCCCATTGCCGGCACGCGGCCGCGCGGCCGGACGCCGCATGAGGACAAAGCGCTCGAGGCGGAACTGCTCGCCGACCCCAAGGAGCGCGCCGAGCACCTGATGCTCCTCGATCTCGGGCGCAACGACGTTGGCCGGGTAGCCAAGATCGGAACCGTGACGGTGACCGACCAATTTTTTGTCGAGCGCTACAGCCACGTGATGCATATCGTGTCCAACGTCGAGGGCCTTCTCGCGCCGCAATACGACGCGCTCGATGCGCTGATCGCCGGCTTTCCTGCCGGCACCGTGTCCGGCGCGCCGAAGGTTCGCGCCATGCAAATCATTGACGAACTGGAAAAGGACAAGCGCGGCATCTATGCGGGCGCTGTCGGCTATTTCTCGGCCGCCGGCGAGATGGACAGCTGCATCGTCCTGCGCACGGCTTTGGTCAAGGACGGCAGGATGTACGTGCAGGCCGGCGCCGGCATCGTCGCCGACTCCAATCCTGATGCCGAGCAAACCGAGTGCGTCAACAAGGCCAACGCGCTGTTTCAAGCCGCCGAGGAGGCGCGGCGCTTTGCAGGCGCGGACAAGCGCGGCTGACAAGATGGCCGCGGCAAGGCAAAGGGTGCTAGGATAACCATGCTCACGATGGAGCCGGCCTATGGGCCACGATCATCCTCATCACCATGAGTCGAAGTGGAAGCACGATGGCGTGCGTGTCATTCCGGCGCACAGCCTCGACCCGAACACGCCACAGACTCCCGGTATGGACCGCAAGGCAGCGATCAACTTCGCCCGCGTCGGCGCGCAGAAGATTTGGGCCGGGACCGTAACGATCAAGCCGAACGCCAAGACCGGGGCGCATCACCACGGAGAACTCGAGAGCATCATCTATGTGGTGCGGGGTCGGGCGCGCATGCGTTGGGGCGAGAAGTTGGAGTTTACTGCAGAGGCCGGCCCCGGCGACTTTATTTATGTGCCGCCCTTTGTGCCGCACCAGGAGATCAATGCCAGCTCCGACGAGCCTCTCGAATGCGTGGTCGTGCGCAGCGACAACGAGGCGGTGGTCGTCAACCTCGACATCGAACCAGTTGAGAAGCCCGAGAACGTTCCCTGGATCGACCCGATCCATAGGGCCCAACAGGGGTAAGGCTTGACCGCCTCCGCTTCTGCGCCTTAACCCTCCTCTGGCACGACGATGATCATCCTAATCGACAATTACGACAGCTTCGCCTTCAATCTTGTCCATTACCTGGGCAAGCTTGGAGCGCAGGTGTCCGTCCATCGCAACGATAGGATCGCCGTCGACGACGTGCTTACGGCGGACCCTGATGCCGTCGTGTTGTCGCCCGGTCCCTGTACACCGAACGAGGCCGGCATCTGCCTCGATCTTGTGACCGAGGCCGCACCCAAGCTGCCGATTCTCGGGGTGTGCCTTGGGCATCAGGTCATTGGCCAAGCCTTCGGTGGCACTGTGATCCGCGCCCCCGCCCCTGTACACGGCAAGCTGTCGGCAATCCGACATTGCGGCACCGGCGTATTTCGCGGCATCAATGGCCCGTTTCAGGCCACCCGCTATCATTCTCTGGTAGTCGCTCGCACGACGATACCGGATGAGCTCGTGGTGACCGCGGAGACGGACGACGGCCTGGTCATGGGCCTATCGCACAAAAAATTTCCCGTCCACGGCGTGCAGTTCCACCCGGAGAGTATCGCCTCCGAGCACGGGTTCGTACTGCTGAAGAATTTTCTCGATCTTGCCGCCCGGTGGAACGTCAAACGCGGCCGGGAACGCCCGACGCCGGCATTGACCCGCCAGCGGATGCTGTAAGGAGCTTCCGGTGACCGATGATCTGCGCACGCTGATTGCCAAGGTCGCTACCGGAGCGCCGCTGACCCGCGACGAGGCGGCGTTTGCGTTCAATCGCATGATGTCCGGCGATGCGACCCCCTCGCAGATGGGCGCATTGCTGATGGCGCTGCGGGTGCGCGGCGAGACGGTCGATGAAATCACCGGTGCCGTCACCGTCATGCGTGCCAAAATGCTCAAGGTGTCCGCGCCGCCGGACGCCATTGACGTGGTCGGGACCGGCGGCGACGCCTCGGGCTCCTTCAACATTTCGACTTGCGCCGCCTTCATCGTGGCTGGTGCCGGCGTCCCGGTGGCGAAGCACGGCAATCGTGCCCTCTCCTCGCGGTCAGGAGCGGCAGATGTGTTGGCCGCGCTTGGTGTGAAGATCGAACTGC
>FWPU01000723.1_pt1 | contig 19983 bp, 15 predicted proteins | sample 2228361 | NCBI WGS metagenome assembly FWPU01 (sample SAMEA103939777, study PRJEB20133) | metagenome
TCATATCGGACAATCGAAGGATTGACCAGTATATAAAAAGACTTTGGACCAGGTATGTAGGCACCTACCCGGTCGAGTACCTCAGGTTCTCTATGCGTGAAGTTCTGTCGGTCTTTAGATTGAATAGCTCCTTCCATTACTCAGAGGGATTTTCGCGCAGGACACTCTCAGAGCATCCTGGGTCAAAGTTCGAGTCAGTACGCTCTCGCTGGTCTGTCTCAGAACAGGGGCTTGTTGCATTGGACAAGATCTATTATCCATTGGCAAGGATGCTGACCGTAGTTCTTGTAGTCCCTGTACTGTTGGTTGGCCTTGTTGATCTTGCTTCGTCAGTCGGGAGACGGCGGAGGTTCATGCTGTGCGTCTATGCTACGATGGCTTATGTGGCTTTACCTCAGTTTCTCGTCAGTGTCGGCATCCTACGGTACCGTTACCCGTTTGATTTGCTTTATGGGATTGTACTGGGCGTGGTTGCCTCTAGGACATGGGACTGGCTCAAGGGCTCTAGGATTGTAACCCAAGGCTTACAGCAGTAGTATCCGGTCAGTCTTATGGGATCCTTAACAGTCACTAGGCTGAGCTGCTGTCATTGACTGAAAGGATACACAGGAGCAAGGGATTTCGCTGTGTGTGGAATAGCAGGTATAGTAGGCAGTAGGCAGGTCTCCCAACGACGCTGGGACGCGATCCTTGATCTCCTAAAGCACAGGGGACCTGACAATGCAGGCCTATATCGAGGGGAGTCCGTCACACTCGGCCATACAAGGCTCACCATCCTCGACTTATCTCCAAAAGGACACCAGCCCATGAGCACTGCTGACGGCAGGTTCGTGATTGTCCACAACGGTGAGGTATACAACTACCTCGAGTTACAGAGTGAGCTCATCGAGAAAGGCTACGAATTCACCTCCAGGACAGATACAGAGGTGATCCTGTGCTCATATCAGGAGTGGGGCGTAGAGTGTGTACAGAAGTTCAACGGCATGTTCGCATTTGCAATATGGGATGCTGGAGAGAAGGCCCTTTTCTTTGCAAGAGATAGGCTAGGGAAAAAACCTTTTTACTACACAGTGGTTGACGGCTGCTTCTGTTTTGCTTCTGAGATCAAGGCACTCCTGCACATGGACCTGCGGCCTCGAAAGCCTAACCTCGAAGCCTTGGCGTATTACTTGCAGTTCAGGCACAACGATCTGGAAGAAACGATATTCAAGGGGATCTTTAAACTCCCGCCGGCACACAGGGGTATTTGGAAGGACGGCCGACTGAATATCAGCACCTATTGGCAGTTACAGCCTGATCCTTTTGTTGCGACGGGGAACGAATGTGTGGATACGGTGTACGATTTGCTCAGGGATTCTGTGAGACTGCGCCTTCGGTCCGACGTACCGGTAGGTCTTTTCTTGAGTGGCGGAGTGGATTCCTCAGGACTGCTTGCTCTGATGACATCAGAATGCGGGCAGCCCATCTCGAGCTTCAATGCGGACATGGAAGGCCTGCGTGCCACCAGGAACATAGAGATCCTCCAGTCCACCTTTGGGAATGTCCACCACACGCTCAAGGCTACCTCTGACATTACCTCAGTGTGGCCTCACGTGGTCTGGTCTTACGACGAACTGAATGCTGACCCTACGTCCTTGCCCATGTTCGAGCTGGCACGCATGGCCTCCAGTCAACTCAAAGTGGTGTTTACGGGTGAGGGAGCTGACGAGTTGTTTGCCGGCTATGAACGAATAAGTATCTTTAAGTGGGCGTACACAGCCCAGCGCTGGCTTCCTAATCAGTTTATGCGTTTGCTGCCCGACATGCTGAGTAAGGTGAGACCTGAAATTGGGAATCTTCTTTTTCGGTATTTTTCGATTATTGTACCTGAAGGGATCGAGAGACTCCGCGAGTTTGTCGCTCATTTGAATCAGCCGAAGCGAGCCTATCTGGCAATCCAGTCCATACTCATGCCTCAAGAGACTATTGACCTTTTCCTACCTGAACACCGCGCCTCCATCGACATAGAAAGTATAAACGAGCGTTTGATGGGTCCATTTTTCATAAATGCCGTTAGCGACGATGCACTCCGCAACATACTTCTGTTCGAGATGACCCATAGGATGGTTACAGATCTTCTCATGAAGTGCGATGCAATGACTATGGCCCACAGTATCGAATGCCGAGCCCCTTACCTTGACTACAGACTCGTGGAGTACGCGGTGAGGATTCCGATATCTGCAAATATAAGGTGGCAGACCAACAAGGCCGTGCTCCGGAAGGCGCTGAGCCGGATCCTGCCGCGTGGGATAGCGAGCCAAGCAAAAGAGAACTTCTTTACACCTATTCACCTGTGGCTCAGTGAGATAAAGCCGTGGATAGAACGTCTTACCGCTGAAGAGTTCCTCAGGAAGCAAGGCATCTTTGATCCTGGACACGTCGCAGCAGTGGCAAAGAGGTATCGTGCAGGTAACCTCTACTATGCCCGCCAGCTTTGGAACATCATGAATTTTCAGCTCTGGTATCTGATCTATATGGAGAGAGTCGCGCCGGAGAATGTCCACGATACAATCATGTCGTGAAGGTATACTTCCGCCCTCCTCGCATGCGGGGTTGTGCGTGTAACGCGATCCCTTGTTGGATATGCATCCCGCCCCTGGTGCAGGGCTGAGGCAGCGGCTCGTTCATAACAGATAAGAGGAAAGCCCGTATCGACTCGGCTGGCCGGAGAGGGGTCGGAGAGCGGAGTGACATCGACTCTCGCTTACCAGGTGATGTGCATGAGAGAGCCGAAGACGACCCACAAGACTGAAGTGAAGCATCATAGAGACTATTGGCACGTCTAGGCGCGAGCTTCGTTTGAGCTGGCGGGATGGCCGAGCAGCAGCCCAGCCGCTTGAAACCTGGTGGTCAGAACTCACGTAGCGGCTGTGCTATGGCGTCTCCCATATGTAGACGGGCAACTCACCAGGTTTCTGCGCTGTGTAGCCGCCTCCGGGAGATGGCCGCATATACGTCGGTAGTTGGCCTGGCGTGATAATTGTGTGGCCACTGCCAGATGGGTTCGGCCGTACGTAGGTGGGCAGTTGGCCTGGCGCAGTGATCGTCCAGCCATCTCCATGGGATGGCCGCACGTAGGTCGGAAGTTGTCCTGGAGAGATAATTGTTTCACCTCCGCCAGGGTTTGGCCGTACGTATGTCGGCAATTGTCCTGGCGTTGTGATCGTCCACCCACCTCCAGGGGATGGCCGTACGTACGTCGGCAACTCTCCTGGTTTCTGGACTGTGTAGGACTGAGCGTTCGTAGACGCCGCGAATCCCAGGCATATTCCGAGCACGATACATGCGGTTCTCTTCATATTCGCGATTGTGCTATCAGTAAAGCCTATGCTGTTGGAGCTTCTTCGCGGTATGCGCATGGAACTTGGGAGAAAATGTTGCGGAATCCATATCGATTTTCTTGCTCTGATACGTGTAGCAGATCGCCCTGTTGGTGTCAACGAACATCCTGATCCCGATGTACGCTGAACGATCTGCCTCAATTGCCGAAGAGGTTGGCTCATTTCCAGCCTGGGGCTGGCTCTGCCCATAACCATCGCGCTAGGCTGTCGATCTTCATGGCCAGCATCCGAAGAACGGCGTTCTCTATCCTCGTAGCTCCCAGATGATGCGACAGGGGCCTCAGAAGCGGCAACACTACCTTCGCCTGGATCCTGCTCGGCGGTATGGTGGAGAGGAAGTAGCGCTCTCGAACTGCCACCAGCACTGAACTGAGAGGCATGGCGGCGGATTTCTCTGCCAGTGTTGTTAGCCCAAGTCATCACCTTATCCATTTGCGAATCTTCTCTTGGTTCTTTGCTGACACTTGATCCCGAACAAACTGCTCAACGAGTTCTGGATCAGGCTCCTTTCGAACTGGATCGCATCTATATTCCCAATTGTCGTAGTCACTCGGATCTTGATATGTGATGAGGCCTAGGCCGAACCGTTGACACTCGCTCTCTATTCTCCCCAACTCATCCTCCGTCGGCTCATTCTCAGCTGTTTGCAGCGCAACATACGCTTTGGTGGCAAAACGTGAATGGGATGCCGCTTCGAAGACGACGTCAATGGTAGCGCCTAGTGCCTTAACCTCGAAAGTCTCGATGTCGCGAATGACGCCTGGTGTGTATTCGTATTTTTTTGTCCCAATTACGACGAAATCAGGACGCGTGAATCGCCCACCGGTGCGCCGCCTTCCTTGGTCGGACGTTTGCTGGATGATATGGTCGGTCCACGATTGGGCACGAGCCCATAGCCGCAACCCCTCTAAGAATCCGGCATACAGCGAGCGTTCGGACGAGCGACGCCTTCCCTTCCGTGCTACAATAGCCGCACGGTCAATCTCCGTTGAGGGCCGGCGTACGCTTCCTCCACGACCTCGTCCAACCTCTACCTTCTTCTCTGCCACGAGTTCGTCTCGCAATTTGAAGTAGCTCTGGAGAGGCCAGCCGAGCTTCTTGGCGAGGTATTTGTTTCCAACGGGAGTCCCATCAGCCGGCAGGAGTTTGAGCAACCTTTTCTTCCGTTCCGCATCTGTTATTCTTGCCATAGATCTTGTCTCCCTTCTAATTATATGACGTTCTTGGAGCAACATTCCCAGATCTTGCGCCCTTCATGCAATCCTTGGGTCATTGATTGTACCACATGCTTCAGCGGATTTGGCTAAGGTCAATGTAAGCGAGCCCCCTTCTGCGCGACGCAAACTTGCAAGGCGGCCCAAGGGTTCCATTGGCTCGGCGGCTCTCTGCACCGCACCAAGACACTGGCGACGCTTTGGCACCGCCACAGATACTCTGCTATAATTCATAGTAGTTTACCCACGTGTGCCCTAACAGGGCCAAAGACCTTAAAAAATGGACCAGCCCTACACCAGTTGTCCCTGGATCGAATACAGGCTTGTATTTGCCGTGGAGAAACTCTTGCTTTGCTGTGTGACCAACCACGGCAAGGGCTGCCCTCAAGTATGCGAATTTTATGGCGGCGCCCTTCCCCTTAAGGAGATCCTTTCCTTTAGGGATGAAGTGAGACGGTTGAACCAGCTCGAAGGGCACTATCCACTCTGCGATGGCTGTGGTTGGCTCGAGACGAGGCACTGGGAGCAGCAGCCGTACCCTTTCAATCACCTCACCATAGCGCACTTTACTGACTGTAACCTCGAGTGCAGCTATTGCTACGTCACACAAGGTGGATTTCATGCACACCCTGCCAAACCGTACGACATTTATCCACTATTGGAGTCCATGATACGCAACAAGCTCCTTGGACCCAAAGTGTTTGTGTTTTGGGGAGGAGGAGAACCCACGCTCTTCGGCGATTTCAATCGGTCGTTCAAGCTCCTAATGGAGTACGGTGCAGAACAGGCGGTAAGCACCAATGCAACTATTGTGTCGGACGTGCTCAAGCAAGGACTCGCAAAAAGGAAGATAAGCCTTGTGTGCAGCGTCGACGCTGCTACACCCGAGACGTATAGGAAAATAAAGAAGAGAGACTACTTTGACAGGGTGTGGCGTAACCTCCGCGAATATGTAGCTACTGGTGGTCGGGTGGACGCCAAGATGATCATCATGGAGGATAACTGCCACGAGGTGGTTCAATTCCTGGATCAGGTAGAGCGCGTGGGCATCCACAATGTCGTCTATGATGTGAATTTCCACGCACAAGAACAGTCTGACGAGATCGTCGAGGCAATAGCTCTTTTGTACTACGAGGGGTTTCTAAAACGGGGTCTTACCGTACTCGAAGGAGGAAGTGGGGTTCCGGCTTTTGGCGAGGAGCTGCGTACAAGAATTAGAAACCGGTTGAATGAGATGGTTACGTGGGAGGATGTGACTGCACTCATGGAACGCATGAGACGTTCAAAGGCCATGCGATTTTCAAGAGAGCTTCATAAATACCCTTCGCTTATGAGGCTTGGCCACAAGGCCTTTGACTATCTGGAACGCACGTATCTTTTTTTCAGGCCAGGCTTTTACTGATGAGCCCTGTGGTGAATTGCGCTGCAAGCCGTCGTGGCTGGTCACCGTCAAGAAGCCTGGGCTGGTCCTCGAACGCAAGCAGGAGTCTATGGCCGTGTCTTTGGTAGGCAGGATCGCACGCCTTGTTCGCTCCCACCACTACGAGCCTCTGGATCCAGAGATTATAAAGGCTTACAACAGGACAAGGAACCGTTCTGTGAGCAAGCGCGTGATCTGCCATGCACCTTTCAAGAACATGTATTGCAACATCACCGGAAATGTGGGGGCCTGCTGGTTGAGATTTGCTGGTCCTGAATGCGACCCTGATAGGTATCCGGAGAACAGCCTTGAGGAGATCTGGCGTGGCCAAAGGTACAAAAGGCTCAGGGAACACCTACGCCACAACGATCTCAACTACAAGTGCAACGTATGTAAGGATAATCTGTATCACAAGCATTTTGTCACTGTTTTGGCCAGGGCATACGACAATAGCTATCGCAGCAGGAAGTTTCCTGTAATGATGGAGCTCGAGCTGGACAACATCTGCAATCTCGAGTGCGTGATGTGCAACGGGATACTTTCCTCGGCGATAAGGAAGAACCGGGAGCGCTTGCCCAAGGTAACGAGCGCCTACGGCAAGGCATTTGTAGAGGAACTCGACCAGTTTATCCCATATCTGAGAGAGGCAAGATTCAATGGGGGAGAGCCGTTTCTTGCTGACATAAACTTCGAGGTGTGGGAACGGATGCTCAGAAAAAATCCCAGGCTACGCATTGTTGTCGCGACAAACGGCACGGTGCTGACGCCACGGGTCAAGGAGCTTCTCGAGCGAGGAAGGTTTCACATAAACTTATCCATCGATTCGATCAAAAAGGACACGTACGAGGCTATACGAAAGAATGCAGTACTCGAGCAGACCATGGAACACATCAAATACTTCCATAGGTACTGCAGACAAAAAGGCACATCACTTGTTCTGCTGCTCAATCCGATGAGACAAAACTGGTCAGAGATCCCTGATTTTGTGAGGTTCTGTAACACGATAGACGTACCGGTCTGGTTCAATACGATCTACAGGCCATATGAATATGCGTTATGGAATCTTGAAAGGCCCTTCTTAAAAGAGATCTATGAAGAGCTGCGTCGACACGATTTTCCTGTGATATCCGGAAGTGGGCAACACAGCCAGCACAACCGAACGATCTATAGGACGCTCGTCGAGCAGATTGAGACCTGGTACAAAGAGCCCCTTTCAGAGCGTGACGCTGTCAAGGAAGATATTCTTCACTATGACGAAAGGAGGACGAGGTGAGGAAGTGGCGCGCGCTCGACAAGGTCTTCGTTAGTGTGGGTGTGATCTGCGTTGCAAGTGGGATCGTATGCAATCCGTGGCTCGTAAAACCCCTATTCATAGATCTAGGTGTACCGGACGTTGGCATGAACAAGCCGATCCTGGCCTTTGAAGCAGTATGTATCATGGTAGGCATACTGCTCCTTAGGTACCGGTCACGTGTGTTCCGATGGTTTCCGCTACTACTTTTTGGAACAGCAGCAGGGAGACAAAGGGTTTTTAAGTTCGTCTCCATTCTAACGCCCTTCATACTTGCGGAATTCATCATCCGGTGGGCAGGCTGCCTTTCAACCTACTCAGAGAGGAATTGTGGACGTTATGTTTCCTACTATGATCATATCAACACCGCACCATGGATATTGGATAGTGGTGTGAACAAGCGTTACACATTCGGTAGGCCTGAGTTCAATTATGAGGTAAGAACGAATTCAGAGGGTGTAAGGGATATAGAACACCCGATTCAAAAGGCAACAGACGAATACAGGATCGTAGGACTTGGTGACTCTTTTACCATGGGCTTCGGTGCTGAGTATGAAGATAGTTATCTCAAGGTCCTGGAACGCATGTTGCGCCGCCCCGGCTCCTCAAAGCGCGTGACAGTGATCTCAGGTGGTGTAGCAGGCAGCGATCCAGTATACAGCTACTATCTGTTTGTCAAAAGGCTAAGGAAATACCATCCTGATCTTGTCATGTTGCTGCTCGATTCATCTGATATCTATGACATTATGACAAGGGGCGGGATGGACCGCTTTGGGCCAGATGGCTTCCTCAGAAAAAACGACGCACCAAAGGTCGAGTGGTTTTTTGCCCATAGCCACCTTGTAAGGGCAGTTATGATCAGTGTACTTCGTTATGACTACTATCTGGTCGGGCCAAAGGATCGGCCTGAAAAAGTGCGGGCAACCCTGCCCGTACTGCTTGAGGTTGCAAGATCCTTGAAAACGCTTGGCGATGAGGATGGCTTTGAGGTGCTCTTTGCATTAAGGCCCTTTTCTTTTACTTTTCTTGACGAGAGCGTGCCTGGATACCTCAGTGCCTTGGAGAAAGGACTCAGCGACATTGGTATTGTCTTTGTAGACCTCACTGATGCGTTCCAGGTACACATGGATGGCCGGCCCATCAATGAATTCCTCTGGCCCACAGATCTTCACTACAACGCCAAGGGATACGAGCTGCTTGCCTTGGCCTTTGAAGATGCACTGCACAAGCACTTCCAAGGTCCCCGATTTCCTTGGAATGGAGGGCCAACTCACTGACATGCTCGGGCACAAAGAAAAACTTTTCTGTAGATTGCCGTTTACTGAAGTTTCAATAAATCAGCAGGGTAATGTGTATCCTGCATGTTGTCCTGACTGGGTGGCGTTTCCCTTAGGCAATGTGTTGACCCAGGAATGGGACGAGATCTGGAATGGCCAAGCAGCGCAAGCATTCAGGGCCTCTATGTACGAAGGATCGTTGCGGTACTGCAACACGGACTGGTGCCCCCATATATCAGAGGTGATCTCTGGAATCGAGAGCAGTGTGGTCTTTCCTGTCACAGATGTTGAACATGCCATGAAGTGTTACAGCGACTCGCTAAGAAAGGATCTGAGAGAGCAAAAGACGCGCCTCAGCGTAGGTCCGGTCCATGCCCTGCTGAACTATGACGAAAGTTGCAACTTGTGCTGCCCAAGTTGCAGGTCGGCCCCAAAGCAAGCTCAGGGTGAGACGGCTGCCCTCGTGGCCCGCATCCATGAAGTGGTCCAAGACCACATTCTCAAAGATGTTCGATCGATCTCCCTTACCGGTACTGGCGACCCTTTTGGCAGCAGGACCTTTAGGACATTTCTTTTAGGGTTCGAGCCCAAGCGATTTCGGCAGATGAGGTCCATTCATCTCAACACGAACGGACAACTCTTCAGTCAAGCGATGTATGAGCAGATGGCAGGGCTGCACCGGATGATGCTTTCCACAGATATTTCCATTGACGCAACGACTCAGGAAGTGTACGAGCGACTGAGATGGCCAGGAAAGTGGGAGCGACTCATCGCGAACCTTGCATTCATTCGCACGCTCAAGAACCTCCAGTGCCTGGGCATCAGCATGGTGGTGCAGTACGAAAACTTTCGACAGATGCTGGACTTCATAAGGCTCGGCGAGAGCCTGATGTACAAAGGTCGCTATACCTTTGTCGAGTTCAAACGTATACGAAATTGGGGGCACCTGTCGGAGCAGGAATTCAGAAGAATGAGTATGGCCGATATGAGCCCAAAAGAGAAAGCAGAGTTTCTTTCTCTTCTGCGCGCGGTCGAAGAGAAAAGAGTCTTTAACGCTCGGCGCGGCAGATATCCGGTCATCCGCCATAATCTGCAAGCATATCTTAAGGGGAGGAGCTTGTGAGTATTGCAAGGAGCATACGGGCAAGGATCCCAGCCAAGGTCAAGGCCCCTGTTCGTCGTGCAATGAAGTATGCCAAAGGTTTACAGGGGTATTTTGTACGGCCACCCTGTAGCAAGGGAGCGTACAATTCCATAGATCCTGACCTCGTTCGTGAATACAACAAGACAAGGGCACTCGGTCCCAAAAGGCTTATCTGCTACCTCCCTTTCAATAGTGTGCATTTCTGCTCAGGTGGAAGGGCCCTTGCCTGTATTTATAACCAGAAGGTCATGTTTGGACACTATCCTGAGCAGTCGGTAAGAGAGATTTGGTTTGGGGAGACTGGTAAGAAGCTGCGTGACTATATGGAGCACAATGACCTCTCCTGGGGATGTCAGCATTGTGAGTATTTTCTGATCAATCGGGCATTTACTGGCCTCAAGGCACAGGCGTTTGACAAGTATGCCACGTACCGTCATGGGCAGTATCCACGTGTTATGGAATTTGATCTGACAAACACGTGCAACCTCGAATGCATCATGTGCAATGGCATGGTCTCTTCAGCGATACGGAGGAACAGGGACAAATTGCCCCCTCTTCCCAACCCGTACGACAAGGCGTTCGTGGAACAACTCGAAGAGTTCATCCCGCATCTGAGGGAAGCAAAATTCTATGGCGGCGAGCCGTTTCTTATCGATATCTACTACGATATCTGGGACACGATGCTTGATATAAATCCTGCGATCGAATTCTTCGTCATGACGAACGGCACGATCCTCAGTGAGCGGGTGAAAAGCCGCCTCGAGCGGGGCAGGTTTAGGCTTGGCGTCTCCATTGACGGGGCAACAAAAGAGACCTATGAGATGATTAGGCGAGGCGCAGTGTACGAGCACGTTATGAAGAATCTTGAATACTTCAATGACTACTCGAGACGTCAGAATGTGAGGCTCGTCATCAGTACCACGCTGATGAGAGTCAATTGGCAGGAGGTTCCAGGCATGATCGATCTGTGCAACAGGATGGGCGCCACCACGTACCTAAGCTATCTTAAACGGCCCGAACACCTAGCCCTTTGGAACCTCGAGCCTGAGAAACTTCAGGAGATATACGACCGATTGTCGGGCTTCGAATGTCCAGATAGTGACGAGGCCCAACGGTTCAACAAGCGTTGCTACCAGGACTTCCTGAACCAGCTCCTCTACTGGAAACATGTAAACGAGGAAGGCAAGGAACGCGCACGTTGGTACTGAGCGAGACCATGAGATCCTCTGAAGTTCGAGGAGCCAGTGAGAGCCTGCTAGGCCGATGTCGAGGGCTGGAGAGGGGATAAGACCGTGTCGCATCAGCCACTTTGCACTGCGCCCTTTACCAGCATAGTGATAGACGCGCACAAAGGGGTCAGGCCGTGCTGCAGTTGGGATGACCTTTACTTCGGCAACCTCAGGAACGAGCCGCTTTCGGCCATCATCCAAGGACCGCGGTGGAGCAAGCTCAAGCAGGATCTTTTGAAGGGCACGTGGCCTCAGGGCTGCTTGAATTGCAAGGAGCGTGAACAACAAACAGGATGGAGCTTGCGGCAATCGTATCTTCCTGGAGATATGTCTCTTGACGGGAAGACGGGATCCAACTACTCACCAGCATGGAGCGAGGGTCTCACGTATCTAGAACTCAATAGCACGAACCTGTGCAATCTCGCCTGCCTTCACTGTACTGGTGCGTTCAGTACCAGGTGGCTTCAAGACGAAAAGAGATTACGAGAGGACGGCTATCGCTTCGAAGGCCATGGAACTGGCGACCATGACGGGTCCCGGTATCAGACACACGAGGTGAACCTGCCGGATTCAGAACTCTTGTTCCAGAACATCTCTGACATGGATCTCTCGATGCTTGCCTTTGTCAATTTGAAGGGTGGGGAGCCCATGCTCAACAGTGATGTCAAGACGTTGCTCGGGTTTCTCCGCAGCAAAGGGATATTGCCGCAGGTAAAGATTCACCTATCCACAAATGCGACTTTGGTGGATTCTGAGATACTGGATCATCTTGCCTCGGCGGCCTGCGTACGGGTGTGGCTTTCAGTAGACGGTGTCGGTAGGCTGCAGGAGTACATAAGGTATGGCGAGTCCTCCATACATGTGATTGAGCGTACAATTAGTGAATATGGGAAGCTTACGCATATCGAGCTCGGGCTTTGTACCTCGGTTATGCCCTACAATGTCTTTAGTCTCGATAAGATCTATGGGTGGTGGTCCGCGTTGCCTGGTGCATATCCGTCTGTGCGATTCTTGGATGCGGAGTTCAACCTCATGGTCACAGTGCCCTCGTATCTCTCAATCAGGTGCCTTAAGGATGCGACTAGAAAGAAGCTTATTGCCTTCTACGAGAGACGCAACGTGAGGATGCACGGGAGCAAGATAGCTACATGGACCCAACGATTGTTCCAAAAGGCAGGTGTGCTGCTCATGGGTTCTTATAAGGGTTACAGGCTGCCAGGGCCTTACAGTCATGTGATAGCAATGCTCGAACAGCCGTACCTTGGCGATGCGGTGCACCGCCGGTTTGTGGAATACACCTTTGCCATGGATAGGTATCGCGGCACTAACGTCCTGGACGTAGTCCCTGAACTCAAAGATGAATTGGTGGGGCGAGCACTATAGGGCGCTTTGACGATAATGACTGCACGACTTGTGGAACTTGTAAGATATAGAGAGCTTCTGCTCAACCTCGTGGTACGAGACGTAAAAGAGAAATATCGAGGTACGATCTTGGGATACCTTTGGACCCTCATGACACCACTGGTCCTGACAGGCATCTTTGTGGTGATCTTTACGTATATCTTCCCGATCGAGATGCCTTGCTATCCAGTCTACCTCATGATAGGGCTCCTGTCCTGGAATTTCTTTTCTTCTTCTCTCTATGATGCTGTTCATTCCATTCGGGCTGGCTCGGAGCTTTTGAAAAAGGTCTACTTTCCAGCAGAGATATACCCCATTGCTTCGGTTATAACGAATCTCGTGACATTCTGTCTGAGTCTGCTGGTACTTGTACCGCTCCTCGTCAGCTATAAGGTGACAGTGAGTGGAAGGCTGCTCGTACTTCCTGCCATTATTCTGTGGCAGGCAGTCTTTTGTCTCGGACTCGGCATGGTATTGGCCCTTGCCCATGTCTATTTCAGAGATACAGGACCTCTAGTATCCACAGCGCTCAATGTGTGGTTTTATGCCACACCTATTTTTTACACGGTAAGCCTCATGCCTGAAAAGGCAATGCGCGTTTACTACATTAATCCGGCTGCAGTCATTGTGGAGCTTTACCGCTGGGCCATTATGGGCAGACCCTTGCCAGAGGTTGGTCACCTTGTTTTTTGTGGCTTGCTCAGTAGTGTGCTTATGGTGGCAGGAGTACTCGGCTACAGTCGTTGGGGCAAACACATTACCAAGATCGTTTGAAACAAGGGGACAAGCGGAGTGCATGCCAAAAGACTAGACCACGGAGCTCGTACCTGACGATGAGTGTTGTAGCTCACGTTGAAGATTTGGGTGTACGGTTCTGGGTTGAGCGGCGTCAGATGACCCTTGTTCGGGATATCATCCTTCATCCGTTCAGGCAACGGCACATCGGCCAAGAGCTCTGGGCCCTTCGTCACGTATCGTTTCAACTAGAAAGGGGCAAGGTGCTGGGTGTTATTGGCAACAATGGCGCTGGGAAGACTACCTTGCTTATGGCAATGGCCCGCATTTATGCGGCTGACGAAGGTTGGGTGCAGATCAAGGGCAGGGTCACGTCGCTCCTTGAGGTAGGTGCAGGATTCAGATGGGATCTGACAGGCAGAGAAAACGTGATGCTATATGGCGCCATTATGGGTATTGCACGGAGCACGATGAAGACCCTTTTCGACACGATTGTTGAATTCGCAGGGGTTGGCGACTTTATCGATGCGCCGATGAGAACCTATTCTGCAGGGATGAGAATGCGGCTGGGTTTTGCAGTCGCAATGAGTGCCGAACCTGACGTGTTGCTCGTCGACGAGGCATTGAGCATAGGCGACTCTGCCTTTCAGCGCCGTGCCCTGGAGCGTATTGAGCAGTTCCGTAACCAGGGGGGCACCCTGGTCTATGTCTCGCATGACATGACCAAAGTGGGAGATCTCTGCGACGAATGCCTACTTTTGGATAGGGGGAGGCTCATCAGCCTTGGCCATCCGTTAAGCGTAATTGCAACGTACTGGGAACGCGTGTGGGGAAAGCGTGTGGGAGATGGAATTGATCCTGGGCTGGCCGGGTCTTGCCAACTGATAGAAAGTGCCAGACGGTGGGGATCGGGTGAGATTCGGATTGTCGGGTTTTCGATCCTGGACAACACCGGCAAAAAAACCCAGGTAATCGAGCAAGGTGCGGCCTTTGTCGTTGAGATTGCGTTTTCAGCTGAGGCTCCCTATGAGGACTATGTTGTTCAAGTGTCGCTTTTTCAAGGAAAGAAGACCATTGCAATTATGAAGTCAGATCCTCTGGCAAGCCCAAAGGTGGACCGCAACCTCCAGGCTAGAGCTATCCTCAGGGTAGACTCACGCATGCTTGCGATAGGGACCTATGAAGTGGACGCTGAGATTCGCAATGAAGCCTTCAGCAAGATGTACGATCATTTGGACAAGTTCACGACGATAACGGTTGTCAAAGGGAGCCCTGGTTGTACAGAAGCCAACCAGGTGCATCTGCCCTGTCAATGGACGTTTTCAGTAAGGGCATCCGGCAACAATGGATAACACACTGGGTGTCGAGCCTCGGAGAATCAAGGTCTTCTTGCCCATCTATGGGCTTGATGGGGGAGGAGCAGAGAGGATTGTCATCAACATTGCAAACAATCTTGATCGTTCCCTTTTTGAACCGGTAATGATCTTGCTCTACTGCGGAGGTCAATATCTCTCACAGGTAAAGTCCGATGTCGAGGTAGTTGAACTTTACAGGCACCTCGAAGGCACCCAAGAGGCTTCCAGTGGCAGGACAACGCGCCAGCTTGGGTTGAGGCCATGGATCAAAGGGTACCTGCGCGATCGTCTCTCTCCTGAGGTTATTGAGGCATATAAGAAAGTACGACATGGTCCTTGGGTACGCGAGCTGCGCGCAAGAGGAAGAATGGCGAGAGAGTCTCTCAGGGATTACCTCCAAAGGATGAGGTCCAAAAGGCTCATTACTTACTACATAGAGGACTTTGGCGTCTGGAAGTATGTCGCCCAGCAGACAAAGGTACTCGAGCGCGAGTTTGGATCTGTTCTGGAGGCGCAAAAAGGGCCACGGGCGATTGTCTCAAACCTGCTTCTTGCTAATTATCTCTCGATTCAGGCAGGGGTGACCAGAGGGATATTTACTGCAGTATGCGTCCACAACACATTGAAAGACTACCAGGTACGAGTCGAATACAAGCATAGTCCGCTCGAGAAGGCAGATGTAGTGGTGGCTGTCTCTGACACAATTGGAAGGATACTGGGTTCCAAGTTCGGCGAAGACAAGATACGCGTGATCTACAATCCCCACGATATCGGGTACATACAGAGACGTGCTCAGGAGCCTGTCGATCATCCATGGTTTGTCGATCGCACGGTCCCAGTGCTCGTGGGTATCGGCAGATTACGACGCCAGAAGAACTTCGAACTATTGATCGACGCAGTAGGCGATCTGAACAAGTCATGGGACAAAAAGGTCAGGCTAGCTATATTCGGTGACGGACCGGAGAGAGGTCTTTTACTCAAGCGTATATCACGGTATGGGTTAGAGAGTTCGATTCAGCTTATGGGCTGGGTAGAAAACCCGTTCAAGTATCTTGCCAATGCGGACCTTTTCGTCCTTTCCTCAGATTGGGAAGGACTTCCTAATACGATTATCGAGGCTATGGCCTGTGGTGTCCCTGTGGTCAGTACTGATTGCGAGAGTGGTCCCCATGAGATACTGGAGAGAGGAGCCTGCGGCATTATTGTTCAACGGGGCAAGAAACACGCGCTGGCAAAAGCGATACGGGATCTGCTCATGGACAAGGACCGGGCGATGGTCTTACGGGAGCGGGCACTCGCTCGGGCCTTGGATTTTGATATCTCTCGTCAGGTGCCTTGCTATGAACGAATGATTCTGGAGGGGCTGAGAAAGAAGGGCGAGCACCACAGTGTGTGACGTCTCTCCTTTATTAACCAACGTATGGACTGACCAAGACAGGATGATCATGTGAATCAGATAGACAAAGGTCAGAGCCCAGCACCTCCACACAAAGGGCCCTACATCCTGGCAATCGCAACGAGAGACCAGGCAGACCTTTTTTCCATAAAAGCCTATTTGCAAAAACAGTTTCCCCACGCTCAGGTTACCTATCTGGTACCAGTGACGTTCAAGGGTTGTTGTCCTGGGCTGTTTGAGGAGCACGACGAGATCGTTACGTATACAGAGGGGGGCCTGAGCACCTGGCCAGAAAAGCTGCGAATTGTGGCGTACCTCCGAAGAGTCGCCTTTGAGTACTGCATACTCCCCATGCGGTTTAGTTACCGGTTGAAATACGATGTCCTGATGATCCTGCCCCTTATTGTTAAGGCGCCGGTTGTCCTTGTAACCGACCCAGATGGTTTACATGTGACCACTGTGAGCAAGACATCGTTCCTGGAGCGCTATACACGGACGTACCTTGCAACGCATTCAGCTCGGTTACGCGAGTGGCTTTCTCGGTGGTACATGAACAGAATTGAGAGGCTGGTAAGGACATATGTCGACCCCTGCTGCTTTCTATTGCTGACCCTTCTGGCATTGATCCATCGCTTTGCAGTTGGTGTGCTCTTCCTACCAGGGGACAGGAGGGGCAAAGGGTACTACCATGATGACCGTGACACCCCGGTAGCCTATTTCATCAGCAATCTGGATGTTGGTGGCACCCAGCGGCAGCTCTATACGTTGATGACCAGGCTGAGCCACAGGGTCACGGTTGTCAGCGTCTTGACCTTTGTGCGGCGTCCTGGTCCGTTTGAGGATTTGTTCAAGAATATGGGAATACCGATGGAGACCGTCCAACGCACCATTGATGAGCCAGGACTCACACAGATCGAACGGTTCTTGTGGAGCAATTTGCCGTATACGATGTCAGTGTTGCGGCTCGTCTCCTTGCTAAAGGCACGCTTGAGGCCAGCAGTACTGCACAACTGGGAGTTCAAGGCAAACTGTATCGGTGCTGTCGCAGGCGCACTTGCAGGGATACCTGTTATCATCTCATCTGTGCGCAATATGAGCTATTGGAAGATTGCATGGGACCCAGTGTGGTGGTATCGACTCGCAGATATCCTCAGTTCAAGGCTCAACGATGTCATTATTGCTAATGCAGAGGCCGTTAGGAAGGACTATACGAGGTGGGCCTTGTTGCCTGCTGGAAGTGTTCTTACCGTCTACAACGGGCTTGATGCAGAGCAGGTCGGACAAAAGGATCAGGGTACGTGCCAGGACCTAAAAAAAGAGCTAGGCATTGACGGGCATGCCCCTGTGGTTGGATGGGTAGGCCGCCTTTGGCCTCAAAAACACCCAGAGGCCTTTCTGGAGATGGCAGTGCGAATCCTTGTTACACATCCGTTAGTCTCTTTTGTCGTGATCGGTGAGGGAGTACTTGCTGAACCTCTGCGGCAGGCGGCGCAGCGCATGGAGATTTCTGAGCAGGTGCATTTTGTCGGACTAAGGAGCGATGTGTACCGATGGATGCAGGTCATGGATGTACTGGTGATGACGAGTATCATCGAAGGCATGCCGAACGTGCTGATCGAGGCCCAACTTCTAGGGATTCCCTGTGTGACGACTGCTGCGGGTGGCGCCTCCGTGGTTGTCCAGGACAGGGTCACAGGCTTTGTAGTCCCAGTAGGAGACATAGACGGATTGGTAGCGAGGGTCTCGCAATTGCTCGATGATCGGAGTCTTGTGCAGCGCTTTGTCGAGCAAGGCAGGAAACGGGCACTCACACTGTTTAGTGCAGACACTCTGGTGGAGCGACACCTCGAACTATACACCCAGATGGCCGAAAAGAAGGGGCTCTGAACATCGTATGTGTGGAATAGTCGGCATCCATTCGGGCGAGGGTAGGGTAGTCGATAGGGAGCTTGTGATCCGTATGTGCCGCATGCTGAGCCATCGCGGGCCAGACCAGGAAGGGATCTTTGTCGAAGGGTGTGTAGGGTTGGGCCACAGGAGGCTTGTCGTGATCGATCCTGTGACAGGTAATCAGCCAATGAGCAACGAAGATGGGTCACTCACCATAGTTTCCAATAGCGAGATCTACAACTACAAAGAACTCAGGAATGAGTTGGAAAAACTCGGTCACCGGTTTTCGACTCGTAGTGACACAGAGGTGATCCTTCACCTCTACGAGGAAAAGGGTACGTCATGTGTGCGCTACTTACGGGGTATGTTCGCGTTCGGCTTATGGGATAGCACGCAGAAGCGGCTGTTTCTTGCTCGGGACAGACTCGGGAAAAAGCCTCTTTACTACTATCACGGCCAAGGGCTTTTTCTTTTTGCTTCAATGCCTGGGCCTATCCTTATCCATCCTGAGGTAAAGACATCCCTGAGTGCGTCAGCCCTTGATTGCTATCTGAGCCTGCTGTACATCCCTGGTCCTGCGACGATCTTTTCTTCTGTGAAGAAACTCGAGCCTGCTCACACCCTCGTCTATGAAAAGGGCTGTATCCTGATGGACAGATATTGGCACCTTCAGTACAGTCCCAAATTCAAGGGGAGCCCTGAAGAGGTAGAAGCAGGGCTCATGGAGACACTAAGGGAGGCTGTAAGAATCCGGTTGCGGAGTGATGTCCCGGTGGGCTCGTTTTTGAGTGGCGGTATCGACTCCAGTATTGTGACCGCCTTGATGGCAATGGAACATGGAACAGCACCGAAAGTCTTTTCAATCGGCTTCTCGGAGCCTGGTTTTGACGAGGTCCCGTACGCGAGGTCTGTTGCCAGGCACCTTGATCTCGAACACCATGCCGTATGGGTGGGGCCGGAAGATCTGTGCAGATTCCCTGACATCGTGGTGCGGATGCCAGAACCTCTGGCAGACCCGTCGATTGTTCCGACCTATTTTTTGGCAAAGCTCGCAAGGGGTCACGTGACCGTGGCCTTGAGCGGAGACGGTGGAGACGAGTGTTTTGCCGGATATGACCGTTACCTCTATGCCCGACTCGCCCATGCAATAAGAACGCGGGCACCGCTTGTGGCTTCAGGCATGAGCAGAATCCTGGCTGCAGGTTCTCGATGTGGTTCGAGAGGCCGAGCGAATGAGCGCATGCTGCACAATCGCTTACACAAGTTCCTCGACCTCGTTGCCCTTCCCCTGGATAGAAGCCACCTCTCTCAATTCGACCAGATGGCTCGCCTCAGCAGAAGGGAGCTATACACGAAAGAAGTTTGTTCGCTCCTTGACTCGGAGTCAGCTGGAGTAAAATATTTCGAACGCGTTTTTGCGTCCATCATGGAAATGGACCACTACCTGGATCGTCTCCTCAGTGCGGACATAACCTCATACTTGGCGTGGGATATCCTTGTGAAGCTTGACACTGCGAGCATGGCACACTCACTTGAAGTGCGCTCACCGATGCTGGACCATCATCTTGTCGAATATGTTGCCCGCCTGGGGCCAGAGTACAAGCTAAAGGGGCTTACGAGAAAATACCTCCTCAGGCGCCTTGGACGCAGGGTGCTACCACGGGCAGTTTCAAGAAGAAGGAAACAAGGGTTTTCCCTCCCACTGTCGCTTTGGCTTCGAACCGAAGCGGCTAGATTCGCAGAGGAGATACTGTTCCAGGGATCGAGACTAACTGAATGGCTGTTCAACAAGCACGCCGTGGTACGCTTGTGGAAGGAGCATACAGCATCAGAAAGGGATCACGGATATCTGCTATGGGCTATGATCGTTCTTGAATGTTGGTATGCGTCCCATCGCTTCTATCCCACACGCCTGGATGTTTGACAAGGCCAAGGTCATTAAACTATACAGGTCTTGCTGAGAAGGAAAGAGGCAATGTGCATATAACAAGGGAAGGGATGGCATGGAGGAACTCAAGAGACTTTTTTCATATGTAGGAGTGACGGCTGGCGTCGTGGTCCTGCTAATGGTGCTTTCTTATGTTCTGGCACGTCGAAAAGGGAGGGATACTATTGGGTGGTTTCTCGCCCCATTTTTTTTCGGGATAAACGTGCTGGTGGTCGCCACTGCAGTAGCGTTTTGCTTACCTGATACCATAGGGTGGGGCTTCATTGGCCTGTCAGGCGCCTTTGTGACGGTCATGACGCCTGT
>FWPU01006622.1_pt1 | contig 19982 bp, 6 predicted proteins | sample 2228361 | NCBI WGS metagenome assembly FWPU01 (sample SAMEA103939777, study PRJEB20133) | metagenome
CTTTTCATTAGGCGCGAATCGGGGTTGGTGGCCACGATGCACCTCAGCCTCCAGCCCGATCGTGCGTGCCGAACGCTCCCATCGCAGTTCGACGATCCCGTCGGGTCCCAGGTGGGCTTCCAGGGGCGGGGCGGTTTCGGGGACCGGGGGCGGCACGAACTGGCGGCACTTTCCGGCGATGCGCTCGGCCCCCGGCATGTCGATCCGCGGCGTGGCCAGCACCTGGTCGCGGGCATCGCGGATCATGGCCAGCATGGCCTGGTAATGCGGGTCGTCCGTCGAGGCGAAGCTGACGACCGGTGGCCCGCTGGGGTCCGCGGGCACGATGGGATGGCGCGGGAAGGCCTCGATGGGCTGCACGGCGTGGGCATAGCCGTTCCACAACAGGTGGATCCTCTGCCGTCGCGGGTCCACCGGCCGATTGCGGCACAACCCCAGACCGTAGCCCGGCGCCCCGGCCGGCAGCGGGGCCCGCAGGATGCGGCTGAACTGGGGGTCTTTGAGATTGATCCAGTCGTTCTCGAAGAAGAGAATCCTTCCCTGCGGGCCGTGGCATTTCAGGCAGCCCGCCTGGCCCATGCGGGCCACCAAGGCCTGCTTGATGGCGTTCCACTGGCGGATGGCACAACCGTTGGCATTGTAATCCCATGTGCCATGGTACAGGCCGTTGCTGTCGATCCAGGCCAACAGCAGGTCCCGCTCCTTGCGCGACAGGTCGGGGATGCGTCCTTCGTGCCCTTCGACGAGGATTCTGGCCAAAGGCGCCGCGCCGGAACCGTGGCGGCGCGGGGGGAACAGTTGGGCCGACCAAAAGGCCGTGCCATTCATGCAGTCGATACCGGCGATCCAGTACGCTTCCAACTGCGTTTGGCGGCGGTTGGCCAGGTTCTCGTAGCTGATGTTGAAGTGCTCGGTCCAGCCACCGGAGAGGTCCAGGCCGGCGGCGATGCCTTCGGCCCCCCCGTGGCAGCGCACGCAGTGCTTGTCGAGAATCGGCTGGACCATGGTCGGATAGTCCAGGTAGCCGCTACCCCACGATTCCGGCTCCAGTTGGCTGGGTGTGCGGCCGAGCACCGCGCGAACGCCGGTCGTGGCCGGTGCGCTGAACTTGTGCTCGTGGCAGCCGATGCAGGAGCGCGTTGTGCCCGGGGCGGCCTGCACGAAGGTCCTCATGCTTTGGACCAGCCGGCCTTCGGCATCGAGAGCCTGGAAATACACCGCCCGGCCCGCCGGCACCTCGAAATAGGCCGAGCCGTCCTCCTCCACCGGGACCGTACCCAGATAATTCTTCACGCTGAAGGCCAGTGCCGCACTGACCAGGAATGTCTGGTTGTAAGGGCTGCCGCCCATGGTGGTGGGGCTGATCCGCGAGGTCTCCTCGATGACCCGCAACCGCTTGACCTCGCCGCGCCGTACGCCGGGAAGGCCCTGGTAGATGTCCTGCACGAAGAACCGGCCTGTGGCGGCGCGCCGCTCCGTAGTGACGGCCAGCGCCGGCGGCACCGGCCGGGGCTTGACCAGCATCGGCGAGTGCAAACAGATGTCCGGGTCGGAAAGCACCGTCACTCGGTGTCCGGCCCGATCGATCATCGCAATCACGTTCCGCTTGGCCCCGGGAGGCCGGCCGCTATAAAGGAACAACTCGGGCGATACCGGCCATGGCTCGCACGAGTCGCCCGTGTCGCACGTGGGGTTGTCCGGGTGTTCGAGGTTCTGGATGGCCCGCGGGTCGTTCTTGCCCACACGCGGATCCACCAGGGCGATGGATCCCCGCGGCGGGGCATTGTGCTTGGCGAAGGTGCCCACGATAAGGTGTGTCCCAGGCACCGGCCGGGCGTCCAGGATCGCCTCGGGAAACACCATGTTGTTGGCGAACACCGCCGTCTCCTGCGTGCCGTCCGGATTGATCGACCACAGCGACTGGATGGTCAAGGCATTCTTATCTACGTACTCCCAGCGGCCGAAAAGAATCCGGCCATCGGGCAGCACCGCAGGATCGAACTCGTTGACATTGTTGACCGAAATGGGATGGATGTCGGACCCGTCGGCATTCATCACGTGCAAGATGGCCACGCCGGTATTGTTGCACGGCACCAGCCCGCTGGGCCGGGTGGAAAGGAACACGATGCGGCCATCGGGCAACCAGGCCGGGGCGATGTCATGCTGCCCGCCGTGCGACCCTTTGTAACAGCCGCAGGTCGGCGTCGGATCGGTGAGGCGCCGCAATCCTTTGCCGTCGATGCCAATCTCGTAAATGCTGGTGCTGCCCTGCGGCTCGCCCTTGAAGCAGAAAAGGAGCCGCTTGGCATCCCACGACAACTCCGGGTGGGTGTACACGCCCTCGCCCAGGGTTTCCGGGGTGGTCGGGTCGATGACCGGCCGAATCCGCCACTGCTCCCGCGGCGCCCAGGGGTTCTCGAGGAGGTAGATGCCCCCGCCCCCCGGCGGCCACTTGTAGAACGTATCGTAAATGTGGATGCCCGTATACGAGTGCCGCTTGACGAACAGCAGGGGCGCATCGAGCTGGCGGAACATGGCCTGCCGCACGAGCGGGTCGACCGGTGGCCAGCCCTCGCCCCGGATTTGCGCCACCGCCCAAGCCGATACGATCGCGCTGGCCAGGAACCATACAGACCAGGATTTCATGGGAGCAGCTCCAGCAACTTCGGGTATCCACTCGCGCTAAAAAGCTATTGCCAGAATGGCCGCCAGCCGCCGCGCTTTACCGCACGCATCGCCGCGCAGCGGCTAGGACGAGCTAGCGGGCGTCCAACACTTTAATCCGCAGGTTCTTGAACTGCGCTTTCATAGGCGGGCCCGGGTGCATTTGAAGGGCGATGATGCCCGCGCGGGCCGCGTGGCCTTTCTGGCGGTCCACCGCCTGGGCCATCACCACGCCGTTGATCTCCAGCGTGATTTCCGGGCCGCGGGCTACGATGCGGTACTCGTTCCAGTCGTTCGGCTTGACGTGCTTGAGCAGCTCTGCAGGATCCCCGACGGGGGTGATGGTTTTCCTGCCGTCTTCGTCGATCTCCACCCTCTGGCCCCGCATGGCCACCCCGCCTCGCTGGTGCTCGAACAGGCAGCCGGTCCATTGGGTGCCGGCCTCCATGTCGGCCTGGTAGCCGGAAGTGTCCCAGTCGGGCAGCTCCCGGCTGCGGAACTGGATACCCGAGTTGCCGCCGATCAGCTTGTAGGACAGGCGCAACTCGAAATCGCCAGGCTTCCCGCCGCGCCAAATGAGGTAATGCGCCTTGGTGCAGGGCTTTTCGGGTGTGCTTTGCGAGGTAATGGCGCCATCCTCGACGTACCACCAGCCAGGCTTGCCGTCCCACCCCGTCAGGTCCTTCCCGTTGAACATCGAAATAAAGCCAGGCTCTGTTTCCGCAGCCAGAAGCTGGCCGATGCAAGCCAACCATACGCTCGTCAATAAGCACGCCAACACAAAGACACGGCAGGGCATGCGTTTGGCTCCGAAAGGGTTCCAGTTCTCGGAAAACTGTCTGGGAACGACGCGTGTAAAATATAACAGCGATTCGGTTGCGTTTCAGCCCGCGTGGCAGGAAAGCGACGCGCCAAGCTGCCGCACAGGGCGGTACATCGCACCGCGTTTGGGGTCTAACGTGGCGTGCGAAATACGGACCATACTAATTAATGTGATGCGCATGCAGAGCGCGCACTCTACTTTTTTCTTTTGCATGCGTGCAAAACGCCCTGCTTACCGGTGCCACGGCGGGGCGAGGAAGCCGATGGCCTCTTCAAACGTGGGCCGGCGCCGGAAGTCCGAAGGGTTATACTCAGGTTTGGCCGGGTCCCCGGCGAGCCACCGCGGATGATGCCGGCCGAAGTACGTCCCATAGAACTGATAGTTGCTGTCAACCCATCGGGCAAGCACCATCAGCTCGCGCGAAGACAGCATTCGGGTGTGGTCGTCTTTGGCGTTTTTGGGGTGTTTGGGATCGGTAAGGATGGCCATGAGGGGGCTGGCGGCGCATCCCAGGCTCCGCGGACGCAGGTAGGCCCCATTGTAATTCCCTTGATCGCCCTTGTTGAACGAGGTGAATTCGGGAATGATCGGGCCTGCGAGTTCTTTGACGGCCAGTTGCTCGTACGAAGTGTTGTAGAAGGTGGTGATTTCGCCGGTCAGGCGCAGGCCGCCGGCCGGATCTTTCGCGCCATGGCATTGCACGCACTTGGCATCGAAGATGGGCTGGATGTCGGTGGGGTAATGGATAACCTGGCCGGGTTTGCCGTCGCCCCCGTTTTCCACCAAATCGCACGGCTGCGGCCGGAGCGGGCTTGGTGGCCGGCGCAAAGCCAGGGGCACCGCTTTCGCCTTGGCGGGGGGCGTGCGCCGGGCCTGGCCATGGCAGCCCGAGCAGGAGCGGACCTCGCCAGGGGCGTAGTTCACGTAGGTCCGTTCGCGCTGGATCTCGCGGAAGTTTTCATCCAGGGCCTGGAAAAAGATCGCCCGATTGGCAGGGACCACGAAGTGCGCCGAGCCGTCGGGCTCGACCGGCACCACGCCCCACTGGACCCGAGGCCACAGGGCGGCCTTCCAGCTCGAACTGCTCAGCGAAGGGTCCCACCGCCTGCCCGTCGACCAATAGCGTGGCACCACTTCGTTAACGCGCAGCCACTTGACTTCGCCGGGCCTGACCCCCTCCATCCCATCGTGGATATTGGTAACGATGCACACGGCCTGGCCCTGGCGGGCATACTCGGGGTCGCGAGGGGTCGCCACGTGCGGCGGCACCGGGCGGGGCACAAGCGGCAACGGGTGCCAGCAGGAAAGTTCGGCGTCGCCGTGGACCAGCCGGTGCCTCCCCGCCGTATCGATCAAGTACAGCGCATACGCATGAGGCACGTCTTTGTAGTGATGCGACGGATCGCGCTTGAAAGCCACCAGGAACTGCCGGCTGTTGACCGGGTAGGGGTGCGTGTACAAATACCCATTGGTGCCCTGGGGGTCGTGGACGAATGTGCCATCGGGCTGGAGGAAATGCCAGCCCGGCTCCGTGTGCCGCTGCACGAACACATGGGGCGTGATGTTGGTGACCGCATGCCGGGGGTCGGCAGGTACGAAATCCGGCTCGTTGGGGTCCGGCCCGAACTCGCGCACCCCCTTGCCATAGTCCACAATCAGGATCGACCCCAGGCACCCGCCTTGGGGGAAATGGCAGGTCCCGACGCACACGAACCGGCAAGGCTGGCCGGGCATCGGCTGGGGATACATATACACCGGCGTGGCATCGTCGGCCAGGCCATACAGCTCCCGAGGCTGGGTGCCATCCGGGTTCATCGTCCAGACGGTCTTGGCCACCCGCGCCCCTTTGTCCACATATTCCCAGCGGTGGTACATGACCCGGCCGTCGTCGAGCACCACCGGGCAGAACTCGCTGACTGGGCTCTTGGTGAGCTGCACGAGGTTGCTCCCATCGGGGTCGGCGCGGAACAAATTGGTGGCGGTCAAGGCCGCCGAGCCGCCACAGAGGATCGTGTGTTCGCAGCGGGTCGAGGCGAACACGATCCGCCCGTCGGGCAGGTAGCAGGGGTGGATATCGTCGGTATGGTAGGGCCGGCCCCAGCGCGCCACTTTTTCCGCTTCGTCCGGCGGTGGAACTGTGACCTGCCGCAGCCCGCTCCCATCCACCCCCACCTCCCAAATGCCGAAACCCGCGCCAGGATGTTCGCGGAAATCGAAGAGCACCTTGCGGGCATCGAACGACAGGCTGATCTTGCCAATGAACCCTTTGCCGCCGGGCAGCGACGCTGCGGTGACGACCGGCCGCTCCTTGCGCGTCCGAAGATTATAAATGTAAATCCCATTGCGCGGATCGAAGCGGTCCGGGCTGGTGCCGTTATCCACGTCGGTGTAGTAGTGGTCGGACGAGTACGGCCGCCGCTTAACGAAGACGAGCTCCTCGAAGCCCAGCTCCTCGGCCGTCACCGGCTGGTCCGAGAAGACCGGCAGTGTGATCCGGGGTCGTCCGGCCGGGCTTGGTTCGGCGCCGGCACTCCGCACCGCTGCCAGGCAACCCAGCGCCGCAACAACCGCTGCCAATCGGACCGCTGGAAAGCTTTTCGCCCTGGAGTGCCGCATCGCGTGCTCCTTCCTGTTATGCTGAAGAACGCCACGGCGGAGACCCTTAAGCGATTCGTGGGATTCGGGCACGGAGTGGGGAGCAGCCCCTGGCTAGCCACTTTGTACGGCTTCCGAGTGTAGCCCAAAGCCCCGGCTTGTCAAGCGCACTGGCGGTGCTTTAGGCTGAAGAGGGCCGCCGCGCCAGCCGGGCATCAAACTGCCCCGCCGGCACGCCGGCGCCGGCCGCCTGCACCATGGCGGCTGCTCAAAGGGGGACGCTTCCAAAAACGTACATGGGTAGCTCGAGGAATCGGCCGGTGGCCCAGGAAAGCGTGTGCTCGCAAAGAAGACAACTGCGTTGGCGGGAAAGGACCGTGGCCATGCGGAAACCACCATGCTGGATCGAGCGGCTGGCGATGGCCGGCACGCTAATTGCTCTTATGAGCCTGGGGCTTTGGGCGGCCGAAGCTTGCAGCGGCTTTGCCGTGGCCACATTCGAGGCCGATATTACGATCCCCGTCGGTCATGCGTGTATGGGGGGCGGCGTGGCCGATGCCAGGGAGATCGTCGACCCCTTGTGGGCCAAGGGGTTCGTGCTTGTGCGCCTGCCGCAAGCCACGACACCGGCCGGGGCGACGCGGTTTTTGCCCATCGTCGTCGTAGCGCTTGACTGGTGCCAGTGCAACAACGATTCCTACGATCGCTGGCGCATGGTGCTGGCCGAGGCCGCTGGCACCGAACCACGCCGAGTGATGCTGGCCACCGTGCATCAGCACGATGCCCCCATCTGCGACCTGCGAGCGCAGGAACTTCTGGACCAGTACGGCCTGAAGGGTTGGAACTGCGACCCGGCGTTTCATGAGCGGGCCGTCCAGCGCGCAGCGGCAGCCCTGCGCGAAGCGTTGAAAAAATCGCGGCCGGTAACGCACTTCGGCCTGGGCCAGGCCAAGGTCGAGCGGATCGCTTCCAACCGTCGCGTGGTCACGCCGGAGGGCAAGGTCCACTGGGGCCGCGGCAGTGCAAGCGGCGATCTTTACGGCGCCCCGGAGGGGGAAATCGACCCCTGGTTGAAAACCTTGAGCCTGTGGGACGGCGAGCGGGCCGTGGTGGCCTGGAGCTGCTATGCCGTCCACCCGATGAGCTACTATGGTCGGGGTGGGGTATCGGCCGACTTCCCCGGCATGGCCCGCGCCTGGCGCCAACGCGACGAACCCGAAGTGTTCCAAATCTACTTTACCGGCTGCGCGGGCGATACCACGGCGGGCAAGTACAACACCGGTGCACCCGAAAACCGGCCGGTGCTGGCCAAGCGGCTGTACCAGGCGATGGCGAGTGCCTGGAGGACTACCCAGCGGCATCCGCTGGAAGAGGTGGCCTTCCGCTGCGCCCCGCTCTGCCTGCCGCCCCGCGATACCGGCAACTTCACCCCCGAGGCGATGCGCCGCGTCTTGGCCGATCCCAAGGCCACGCGATGGCAGCGGATCTCGGCCGCTTTGGGCCTCAGTTGGCGCGAACGTGTAGCAGCCGGCCGGCCTCTCGACGTGCCTTGCCTCGACTTCAACCGGGGCACCGCGTTGTTCGCCATCCTCCCTGCCGAAAGCTTCGTCGGTTACCAACTGGCGGCCCAGCGGCTTCGGCCGCAGTCGTTCGTGATGGTCGCCGGCTTTGGCGACGGTGCGCCCGGCTACATTCCCACCGACCAATGCTGGAAAGACGGCTACCAGGATGACTATTGCTGGGTGGCCCCCATGACCGAAGGGGTCATTCTCCGGACATTGGCGGAGGCCCTAGGGGCCCCTTCGGAATCGAAGGCCCAGGCCGCCCCGGCCGGACCTCGTCCCGAGGTCCGCCCCCAAGCAATCCTCCGGAATCTGAGCCCCGAGTTCTGCTGGTTCCACCCGCGGGCCACGGTCGTGCCCACTTCCCCCGCGACGCCCGCGCCGCTTGGGGTTGCCCCCCGGCCCCCGCGTGTGCTCATCACACTCCAGAAGCACTTGAAGGCGTCGGACCATTACTCGGGCCTGTACACCCTGTGGAGCGACGACCTGGGGGCCACCTGGACCGGCCCCACGGAGATCGCCGAACTGGGATGGGTTCCCCAGCCCGACGGCACCATCATGGCCGTGGCCGATGTCACCCCAGGCTGGCACGCCCCGAGCGGCAAGGTCCTGGCCATCGGGGCCCAGGTGTATTACGGCCCGCGGGGCGAACAACGGCACGATCGGCCCCGCTTCTCGCAGACCGCTTACGCCGTCTACGACCCCAAGACCGACCGCTGGTCGCGATGGGCCATCCTGGAACTTCCGCCCGACGAAAAGTTCAACCTGGCCCGCAACGGCTGCGGGCAATGGCTGGTCGAGAACGACGGCCGGCTGCTGGTGCCCATCTATTTCGCCCCCCGCGCGGGCGCCCCCTTTGGGGTCACCGTATTGCGATGCAGCTTCGACGGCCAGAAGCTCCGCTACCTCGAACATGGCGACGAGCTGCACCTGCCCGTCCAAAGAGGACTGTGCGAGCCCTCCATCGTCCGCTTCGCTGGCCGGTACTTTCTCACCCTCCGCAACGACGAAAAGGGATATGTGACCACGGGGACCAATGGACTTCATTGGCAACCTATCCGCCCCTGGACCTTCGACGACGGCGCGGAACTGGGCAGCTACAACACCCAGCAGCACTGGGTCTCCCATCCACACGGTTTGTTCCTGTGCTACACGCGGCGTGGAGCCAATAATGACCACATCGTGCGGCATCGGGCACCACTGTTCTTCGCGCGGGTCGATCCCGAGAAACTGCACGTGCTGCGGGCCACCGAACAGGTGCTGATTCCCGAGCGGGGCGCCATGCTGGGCAACTTCGGGGCAGCCACTATCGGCCCCCACGAGGCGTGGGTGACCGACGCCGAGTACTACCTGGGCACGCAACCCCATCCTCGCGGAGCAGATGGTACGGTATGGTTGGCGCGGATCCGCTTTCCCCCGGCCCCCTAGGCGCGGTGGCGGGCTGCAATCGGTGGGGAGCTGAAGGCGCGGCCAGTTGACACCGCCTGCGGCGGCCCGGCCCCATGCCCCCACTAGGCTTTTGCCATGCCGGATGCTATACCAACATTGCCGCGTTCGGTTGCGGCGGGAGAGGCAGAGGCCGCCGCAACGCGGTAATGACAAAAGCGTACCGGCAGGGCGGGGGCCACTGCTCCACTTTAGGCGATCGAACCAAAGTCTTCAGTCCTTGTTCCAGGAGAGACCTTCATGCATCGGATTCCTTTGGGATTCGCGGCCTTGGTGTGGTTCGCGTGGATGGCCGCCTGGGCACCGCTCCCCGCGGCCGAGCCGACCAATTGGGTCCCTAACCCTTCCTTCGAGCGCCCCGGCAAGGGCCAGCCCCAAGGGTGGCGCACGGAGAAATGGGGCGGACAAGGCGAGTTCCGCTATTTAGAGACCGGCCGAACCGGCAAGCGGTGCGTGATGATCGCGTCCGACACCGGCGCGGACATCGGCTGGGCCTGCACCGTGCCGATCGAGCCCTTTGCCCGGTATCGGCTGTCGGGCTGGATCAAGACCGAGAATGTCCAGCCCAAAGGGGGCCGAGGTGCCCTGTTGAACCTGCATAACCTCCAGCCGGTGGCCACGCGGGCGCTGGTCGGTACCAACGACTGGACGCGGGTGGAGGTCGAATTCGAGGCCGACGACCTGGATTCGGTCCAGGTGAACTGCCTGTTTGGCGGCTGGGGGCTGGCCACCGGCAAAGCGTGGTACGACGATATCGCCGTCGAGCAGATTTCGAAGCCAGCCCCCCCCGAACCGCGAATCGCCATCGATGCAACCAAAGTGGGCGAGCCCATCTCGCCTCTGATCTACGGCCAGTTCATCGAGCATCTCGGGCGGTGCATCTACGGGGGCATCTGGGCCGAAATGCTCGAGGACCGCAAGTTCTACTATCCCGTGGGTTCCAAGGAGTCGCCGTGGCGTCCGATCGGGCCTGCGGAGGCGGTCACCATGGCCCACGAGGACGCGTTTGTGGGCAAACATTCGCCCGAGATCGTCTTGGCACCCAAACAGGCCCGGGGCATTGTCCAGAGCGGCCTGGGGGTCCTGCCGGGCAAGAAGTATGTCGGGCGGATATGGCTTTCGGCCCGCGGCCAGGCCCGCGCCTCGGTTACCTTGGTTTGGGGCGAAGGCGCGGCCAGCCGCCAATCGGTCGCCATCGAGCGCATCGGCCCCGCGATGACCGAGTTTCCGCTGGAATTCACCGCCGGAGGGCGAACGGACGATGCCCGGCTGGAGGTGACGGCCACCGGCCAGGGGCAGCTCCGCATCGGCACGCTCTCGCTCATGCCCGCCGACAACATCCAAGGCATGAGGGCCGACACGCTGGCCCTGCTCCGGCAGCTCGATAGCCCCATCTACCGCTGGCCGGGCGGCAATTTCGTCAGCGGGTACGACTGGCGTGTGGCCATCGGCCCCCGCGACCGTCGCCCGCCCCAGAAGAACCCCGCCTGGCAGGGCATCGAACACAACGACTTCGGCTTGGACGAGTTCATCGCCTTCTGCCGCTACCTCAACACGCAACCCTATATCGCCGTCAATAGCGGGCTGGGCGACGTGCAAATGGCGATCGAGGAAGTCCAATACGCCAACGGAGGGCCCGACACGCCCATGGGCCGGCTCCGAGCCAAGAACGGCCATCCCGAGCCCTACCGCGTCAAGTACTGGAGCATCGGCAACGAGATGTACGGAACCTGGCAGCTCGGCCACATGCCCCTGGAAAAATACGTCAAGAAGCACAACGCGTTCGCCGAGGCGATGCGCAAGGTCGATCCCTCCATCTGTCTGATCGCAGTGGGCGACGTCGGACCCTGGAGCGAAGGCATGCTCCGGCATTGTGCCGATCACATGGACCTGATCAGCGAGCACTTTTATCGAGGCCAACGGCCCGGGCTGCTGGCCCACGTGCGCCAAATGCCCGAGGCCGTACGCCATAAGGCCGAGGCCCACCGCCGCTATCGCCACGAAATCCCGCAGCTTAAGGGGAAGAATATCCGCATCGCCCTGGACGAATGGAACTACTGGTACGGCCCCCACGAGTTCGGCGAACTGGGCACCCGTTACTTCCTCAAGGATGCCCTGGGGATCGCCGCCGGCCTGCACGAGATGGCCCGCCATAGCGACATGTTCGCCATGGCCAACTATGCCCAGACCGTCAACGTCATCGGCTGCATCAAGACCAGCAAGACCGCCGCGGCCTTCGAGACCACCGGCCTGGTGCTGGTCTTGTACCGAAAGCACTTCGGCAGCCTACCCGTGGCCACACAGTGCTCGCGCGGGCTGGACGCCATGGCCGCCTTCTCCACCGACCGCAAGCGCCTGACATTGGGCGTGGTCAACGCCACTATGCAGTCCCTGGAAATCCCGCTGGAAGTCAAAGGCGTGCAGCTCTCCGGCTCAGGCAAACGGTACCAGATCGCCGGCACCGACCCCATGGCCCACAACGACCCCGCCCACCCGGACCGCGTGCGGATCGAGGAATCGAGCGTCCCTGGCCTGGACTCGAAGATCGCCGTGGCGCCGTGCAGCGTCACGCTGCTGGTGCTAGATGTGAAGTGAAGTCGCCGCGGCGTCGACTCGGCCTGTTGGCCGGCCCGGTCGGCAGCCGCATCCGCCGGCGGCATCGGCCAGCCAGACCGGCGGAACTGACCCGCCGCATCGACCAGCGGTGTTCGCCAACGGCAGCAACGCATCGCACAAACCGGCAACGCCCAGCGGCCGTGTTGGCCAAGGGAATGGGTCCCCCGCGCCCAACGGCCCCTCGAGGGGCTGCGTCCAGCGGCACGTCAATCCAGCCGCACAAAGAGGAGTTCCCACGATGCAACGCTCGCTTCAGACCCGCACCCTATTGCTGGCCGGTTCGCTGCTGGCCGCGGCAATTGCGAACGGAGAGGTCCGCCAGGTGGTGCCGCCCTCGGCCCAGCCCTTCCCCCTATCGGCCGTACGCCTCCTGGATGGACCGTTCAAACACGCCATGGAACTGGACCGGAAGTACCTCCTTAGCCTGGATCTCGATCGATTGCTGCACAACTTCCGCGTGCAGGCCGGATTGCCCTCCAACGCCAGGCCATTCGGCGGCTGGGAGGAGCCCAAGTGCGAGCTACGCGGTCACACCGTGGGCCACTTCCTTTCGGCCTCGGCCTTGATGTACGCCAGCACAGGGGACGAACGCCTCAAGCAGCGAACGGCCTATGTGGTCGCCGAGCTGGCGAGGTGCCAGGCCCAGTTCCCCTCCGGCTATCTCAGCGCGTTCCCGGAGAGCTTCATCGACCGGGTCGAGGCGGCCAGGCCGGTGTGGGCCCCCTGGTACACCCTGCACAAAATCTATGCCGGGCTGTTAGACGTGCATCTGCTGTGCGCCAACCAGCAGGCCCTGGACGTTCTGGAAAAGGCCGTGGCGTGGGTCCAGTCGCGGACCGACAAACTCGGTGACGCCCAAATGCAGCGGATGCTGGATAACGAACATGGCGGCATGAACGAGGTCCTCGCCGAGCTGGCAGCGGTCACCGGAAAAGACGCCTACCTCCGCCTGGCGCAGCGGTTCAACCATCGGGCCGTGTTGGACCCCCTCTCGCGGCGTGAGGACCGCCTCACCGGCCTCCACGCCAATACGCAGTTCCCCAAGATCCTGGGGGTCGCCCGGCAATACGAGCTCACCGGACACCCTTACGGCCGCACCGTGGCCACCTTCTTCTGGGACACCGTTACCCGCGAGCGGTCCTATGTCACCGGCGGCAACAGCGACGGCGAGGTCTTCAGCCCCAAAGAGGAACTCTCCAAACATCTGGGGCCCTCGACCACCGAGACCTGCAATACCTACAACATGCTCAAGATCACCCGGCGGTTGTTCACCTGGGACCCCCGGCCCGAGTATGCCGACTACTACGAGCGGGCTTTGTTGAACCATATCCTGGCCTCGCAAAACCCCGAGACCGGCATGGTGCTCTACTACCTGCCGCTGCGGTCCGGCAGCCGGCGTGTATTCTGCACGCCCAACGACTCGTTCTGGTGCTGCGTGGGCACGGGGATGGAAAACCACGCCAAGTACGGCGACAGTATCTATTTCCACCACGGCAACACGCTGTGGGTCAATCTGTTCATCGCCTCGGAACTGGCGTGGCACGACCAGGGAGTGGTGCTACGGCAGGAGACGCGGTTCCCCGAAACCGATCGCACGCGCCTCGTGCTGGTATGCCAGGAGCCCAAGGAGCTGGCCTTGCAGATCCGCTGGCCCCACTGGGCCGTCTCCGGATTCGAGGTGCGGGTCAATGGCCAGGCCCAGCCGCTGGAGGGCAAGCCCGCAAGCTTTGTCGAACTGCGCCGCTCCTGGAAGACGGGCGACCACGTCGAGATCCACATGCCCATGAGCCTTCGCACCGAGGGCTTTCGCGACAATCCCCGGAAGCTGGCAATTCTCTTCGGCCCCGTCCTGTTGTGCACGCCCGTCGAGCCGCACCGGCCCTTCCCCGTAATCGTGGGCCAGCCGGCCGAGATCCCCAAGGCGATCGAGCCGGCGGCCAAGCCCCTGGAGTTCCGCACCAAGGGGCCCCTCTTCCGCTCCCTCGAAACCGAGCAGGGCACCGAAGTGCCCCTGGTGCCGTTTTACAAGGAATACCGCCGGCCGTATCAGGTGTATTGGGACGTGCTCGATGACGCCCAATGGAAGGCCCGCTGCGAGGCCCATCGGGCCGAAGTGGCCCGCGAAAAAACCCTCCAGGCCCGCACCGTCGACCGGGTGATCATTGGCGACGACCAGTCGGAGCGGCAACACCGGCTGCAAGGCCAACGCCATGCCTCGGGGCCCTTCGGCGGCCGGCAATGGCGGCATGCGGTCGACGGGTGGTTTTCCTATGAGCTGGCACTTCCGGCCGACCAACCCGCCGAGTTGCTCGTCACCTTTTGGGGCAGCGATACCGGGGCGCGGGTGTTCGACGTACTGGTCGATGGTGTGAGAATCGCCACACAAAAACTGCACCGCAACCAGCCCGAGCGCTTCTTCGACCAGCTCTACCCGCTTCCCGCGGACCTCACACGCGGCAAAAAGACGATTACCGTGCGATTCCAGGCCCATCCGGGGAATATCGCCGGTGGGGTGTTCGACCTCCGCGTCCTCCGCAAGTCCCCGTAGGGCGGATGCTTGCACCCACGCGCCAGTAGGGTGGGTGCTTGCACCCACGCGCAAGTAGGGTGGGTGCTTGCACCCACGCGCAAGTAGGGTGGGTGCTTGCACCCACGCCCACTAGGCCGGGTCCTCCGCACCCACGCGGTCTTCTTCACATTTTCGTTCAGCCGTCTTTTTCACACTCGTTCAGACCGGCCAGCCAACATGGGGTGCATGCTTACGACCACGCGACAACGCTCCGGCTGGTCTCGGCCGCCGACAATCGCGACAATGCGTGGTCGCTGATCGAAGCCTATCGGCAAATGGGGGACACCGTTTGGCAAAACCTTCGCGGCGGCCCCGACGGAACGCTGTGGTACTTCCGCAGCGTGGTCGAAGTGCAGAACAAGCCGGCGCCAATCGAATGGCCAAAAACTGGACCTTGCGGCATCGGAACTCCGCCGCCTGGTCGCGGCCGCTTTTTGGTGCCAAAAGCGCAATTCTCCGGATTCGCCGCAATGCGCCGCAACATCGCCACGGGCCGCCTCCCAGACTCATCGCAGTCTTGACACGCCACCACCTCTCGGGATATCCAGGGCCTTGAGAGGAAAGCGATTTCCAGTTCCTGGAACTTAGCCATGCGTTGTGCGGCAGTATTGTTGCCTGTCGCGTTGGTTTGGGTTGTCGCGATGACCGTGGCGATTGCCAAAAATGGCGGAGAGAGCCTGACCGCCATCGACGTAAAGGCCGCCATCTCGGTCGATTCCACGTTTCCCGGCTATCGCGCCGACGTGCTCAGCGACGGCAAGTGGATTGAGCCGGGCAAGGAGTTTCAACATGAATTCGGACATCCCGACCGGCTGGGCAACGGCGGCAACACCTGGGTCTCGGCCGATACCGAGGCCGAGCACTGGATCCGGCTCGATTGGCCGCGGCCGGTGACGATCAACCAGGTGGAAATCTGGTGGAGCCGCGACGAATGGCAGCCGCGGGCATTTCGCGTGGAATGGCTCTGCAACGGCCAATGGGTTTCCGCCTTCGGCCCCGAGTCCTGGCTGGCGGCCACGGACCGGCAGAGCATCGTTCCCGTCGGTCCGCTTGCGACGCAGGCACTCCGCATCGTCCAAGCGCCCGGCGGCGGCGGGTCGCGAAACTTCATGGCGGCCCAAGAGGTGCTCGTCTCGAACCGCCCCGGCGGTGCCCGGCCGATGTCGGGAGCGCGGCGCCTGACGGCCGCTGAATCGCGCCGCCTGGCGGGCCGCGAGCTGGCGCGAAACATCGCCCGCCTCGAATGTCCTGGCGCGTCCCCCGCCGTGGTCTGGCTGCCGGGCGATCGGGAGCTCCCCGCCAGTTGGCTCGCCGACGGCGACTCGAAGACCGTAGTCCAGACGGCCGAGCCGGCCGCAGGCTTCGGGGTACGCTGGCCCATCCCCCACATGATCGACGGCCTGGCGCTCGTCTTGCCCGGCGAATTGCCCGATCTCGCCGCTCTGGCCATCGAAGTCCACGACGGCCGGCGTTGGGTCGCGATCCGCCAGAACCTCCGTGCCGAACGGCTGCCCGACAAGCGCCAAATCGTCTGGTCTTTCGAGCCCACGGCCACCCGCTCGGTCCGTGCCCGGTGCATCTTGGGCGCGTGCGCGCTGACGCCCAGCGAAATCGAAATCTATCGCTACTTGCCCCCCAGGAAAAACGTCTGGCCCGAGCGGCTGATCAACAAGCAAGGGCTCAAGGAGCAGATTCTTGCCAGCGGCGAGGAACCGTCGTTCGAGGCGCTTTCGCTGTGCGCCTTGCCGATGACCCCGGCACGCGCACTGTTGGGCCTCAAGGACGCCCCGCACGAAATCGGCGTGGCGTGGGACGGCACGATCATCGGCCGCCAGACCCTCCGATTCCGATTCGGGAAGGAGCAGCTTGCGCTGGCCGACTGCCGCGACACGGTGCGTCGGCGGCTCATCGATGGCTGGCGGCCCGGCACGGTGGTGGAAGGCCAGCTCGGCCCCTTGGCCGTGCGCGAGACGGCGCTCGTCGCCCTCTCGCCGAAACACGCCGCAAAACCCGCCCTGTGGGTTCGGATCGAGTTGAAGAACCTCACCGATGCGGCCGTTCCCGCTTCGCTCCACGTTGAGGCCACCGGTGAAGGGCCGCCTGCGCGATTCCAGCAATCGGCGCTCGTGCGCGGCGATCAGGTGGTGCTTCTCTCGCAATCCCCGGCCCAGGCCGAGCCGGACGGGCACGGCCTCCGCGTCGATCTCACCCTCGGAGGAAAGCAACAGGCCCACGCCGATTTCGTTTGCCCCGAGGCCGCCGCGAGCTTGCCGGCCCTGGAGCCCTATCGCGCGGCGTCGTTCGATCAGGCCCTGGAGTGGTTTCGCGCCTCCTGGGATAAGACGTTGCAGTCGGCCGTTTCCGTCGAGGTTCCCGAGCCGCGTGTCGGCCGAATGCTCAAAGCGGTACTGGCCCAGCTCTTCGTTAACGGCGATGGCGACATCATGCGCTACGGCTCCGAGCCCTCCGTGTACCGCGAGCAGTTGTACGGCGTCGAGGAGGGTTATGCGATGCTCGCCCTGGCCTTGTTCGGGTTCGGCCACGACGCCCAGCGCTATCTGGACGGCACCTATCTGACGCGGGAGTTTCTCAAGAAAGTCGATGTCTACAAGAACTACGCGGATCGGCACCAGCAGTACCGTAACGGGCTTGCGCCCCATTATGCCGTCAGCGTCTATCGCCTGACCCGCGACAACGATTGGATCCGCAAGCACCTGCCGCTTCTGCGCCAGTGCGCCGAGTGGACCATCGCCCAGCGCCGCCGCACGATGACGCCAGGCGCCCCCAGGCCGCTCCATTGGGGCCTGTTGCCCCCATGGTCTTACGGCGGCGATATCTCCGAGGTGCAGTGCTACGCCCTGTACGCAAACTACTGCTGTTGGCGCGGCCTGGCGGACACGGCGTGGCTCTTCGGCGAATTGGGCGACGCGCCAACCGCCAAACGCTACGCCGACGAAGCGCGGCAGTATCGCGAGGCCATCGACCGGGCCGTGGACGGGAGCTATCGGAAGGCGCATCGCCCGCCCTTCTTGCCACTGCGGCTCTACGCCGACCGCCCCGACGAGCAGATGGACTACTACCAGCTCTTCGCCGGCTGCATCCTTGACCTGGCCCCGTTCGAGAAAGGCAGCCAGCACTTCCGCTGGATCGCCGATTTCCTCGAAGCCGACAACCGCACATTCTGCTTCCTCCCCCGCTTCCGCCGCGACGTGGGAAGCGGCGGCCTCGACGCCCTCTATGGCAAAGGGTATTTGCTCGCCAAGCTGCACGAAGACCAGGTCGTGGAGTTCTTGCTGGGCTTCTACGCCTTTCTGGCCTTCAACATGGACCACGAAACGTTCGCCTCACGCGAAACGAACGTGCTTTATGCCAGCGACCTTCACGTGCGCTCGGCCTATGAGGTGCCGGACATCAGCGACCCGCTGCCTTGCTCCAGCGCAGCGGCCTTGCACCTGCTGCGGCACATGCTGGTCACCGAACAGCGCGCAGGCCCGGGAGAATACTCCGGCAACCTCCTCCTCTTGCCCGCCGCACCAAAGGCGTGGCTCGCCCACGGCAAGACGATTCGAATCGCCGCTGCCCCGACGCATTTTGGCCCCGTCTCTTTCCAGGTCCGTTCCGCGGTAAACTCGGGCCAAATCGAGATCACACTCGATCCGCCGCGGCGCAACCCTTGCCACGCCATCAGGCTTCGCGTCCGCCATCCCAAGGCGATTCCCATCCACTCGGTCACCGTGGACGGCAAGCCGTGGCCAGACGTGGATCCAACCGGCCCCTGGATCGTCCTCCCGGGCGCCGGCACCGCGCGGCACATTGTGGTGAGCTACGCCCCGTGCGGCCAAAAGTGACACGTTCCGACGTTTGGAAGCTCAAAGGGCGTCCGACCTTTGCGGTATTGCCGGCGGGGGCAGAACCACAAAAGAGTTTACAACGGCTTTCCTTTGCCCATCTTGTCGAAAAAAACCTCTTTGCACGCGATTGCATCTAGGCTCAGTTTAAAAACCCGTCTTTTAAGCTTGCGTGGCCAAACGCAGGTAATGCATGATAAACGCCAGCGTGATAAAGCCCGCAAAATGCCGCGCCCGCTTCTCGAATCGGAAAAAGGTCCGACGCCACTCCTTCAACCGCCCAATCAGTCGCTCCACAATGTTCCCCCGACGGTACGCCTGGCGGTCGAAGGGCACCGGCCGCCCAGGCGACTCATTCTCCTCGGAGGGGATCAGCGGCCGAATCTTACGCTTCAGCAAGCACTGGTCGATCCGATCCGCCCGATACGAAATAGCCCTTGGCGCCCCCCAACGCCACCGCCCAGGCCCAGCAGCCGGGCCCGTAAGCGCTCCGTGGCACAGGGGACATGCATTCTGGCCCGGCAGCGACGACTATTGGCTGCCTCTGGCCGCGCCTTCACCGGGGGTTTGCGCCCCCGGTGGATTGACGCTTGTCCCCGGTGGACCCGCGTCAGCCGCCAGTGGATTGGCGCTGGCCGCTGGTGCGCGCCGCCGAGCATCGCGCTTGCGACTCCCCCACCGGCTGGCGCCGGCGGCTCGGTCTTGACATACTGCCACGCCGCACGCTGGAAGTCCATCACGATCTGGTTGCCGTCGTAGATGAAAATCCGCCGGCCGGCCAAATGCCCATTCCCGGCGCTATCCCAGGCCTTGCGGACCCAGCGGTCCTCGTAGTCGAAAAAATGCCCGATCAGCCGGTCCACCGCCCCGGCGTGTTGTCAGGCACGGGGTGCCTGACCGACTTGCCTGCGAAACCGACCTGGCCCAGCGATACCCCCTGGCGGCGGTGGCCAAGTGGCTGGGCAACACGCAAGCCGTGGCCCTGCGGCACTACGTCGATGTTACCGATGGGGACTTCGAGCGTGCCCGCAAAGAGGGATTACAACTGTTCACCCGTGAACAGACACACGGTGGCACAGAATCCGGCACAGTGGTGGCACAAAATCCGGCACGGCAAGGTGCCGCAACGGGTGGCAAGATAGGGAAGATTGCGTCCGAACCCGTTGAGGATCGCGATTCCAAGCAACAGCTTGCTACTCGCAAATCCTAGAGGCGCAATAATTTAGTGGAGGCGGCGGGAATCGAACCCGCGTCCCGCGACATCTCCGTGAAGCCTTCTACGTGCGTAGCCGGCCTATTTGGTGGGTCCCGGGCTTCCCCCCGACCGGCAGGGTGAAAGCCAAGCGAGTCAGGCACGGGCGTTTAATCCCGGGCGTACCCGACGGTTGACCCAGGACGAGCCGAATTTGCTGGCCGGCTTTTGGGCCTCTTCGGCGAAGGCCCTCAGCCGGGGCTACGTCTTCTTACGCAGCCAGTGCGAGATTGCTCTCGGCAGGTAATGTTGTGGTCGGCTTTTAACGTGGCCTGCTGACCAACCACGGCACGCCGTCTTCACTTCGAGTGCCCGGTCGAATCCAATTCGCCCCCAACAGGCACCGCTGCCACGCGGCACTGGCAGCTTACAACCCTCATCTATTATACCCTTCGCATTCGGCGTGTGCTACTGAAACTTGAAAGGCACGCAGGGAGGGGACCACCCTTCGGAGGGATTGCGCCATCCGTAGGAGGGGAAGCCAGCCTTGCGCACGGCTTTGACAAGCCCCTTGGCACACCGTACAATCCAACCCAGCGATCGGGCCCACAGCAAACACAAGACCCGTGCGCCCGGCGCGTGCATTGCGCCATACGGTGCCGCGACG
>FWPU01007524.1_pt1 | contig 19982 bp, 15 predicted proteins | sample 2228361 | NCBI WGS metagenome assembly FWPU01 (sample SAMEA103939777, study PRJEB20133) | metagenome
GGGCGGGTGCCCTCGCCGAAGGCGCCGGCGCCGCGCTTCCGGCCGCGCTCGCCGACGCGCGCGCCGCGCGCGCCATCTTCGACGCGTGCTTCCTCGCCACGTACGAGTTCGATCGCTATGTCAGCAAGCGCGAGGAGGAGAAGCGCAAGCGCCCCGGACCGCCGGAGATCGAGTCGGTTCGCCTCTTTGCGCCGGGCGGCGACGCGCGCGCCCTTGCGGACGCCGCGCACGTGGCCGCGCGTCTGGAGCCGGCCGTGCGGACGTGCCGCGACCTCGCGAACCTCCCCGGGAACGACGGCACTCCCGCCGTGCTCGCCGAGCGTGCGCGCGCCGTGGCCGCGGAGACGGGTCTTCGCTGCGAGGTGCTGGAGCGCGAGGACATGGAGCGGCTCGGCATGGGAGCGCTGCTCGGGGTGGCGCGCGGCTCGGAGGAGCCGCCGAAGCTCATCGTGCTGGAACACGCGCCGCGCGGGACCGCGGCGCCCGGCGAGAGGCCGATCGTCCTCATTGGGAAGGGGATCACCTTTGACTCGGGCGGGATTTCGATCAAGACCTCCGACGGCATGGAGGAGATGAAGTTCGACAAGTCGGGCGGCTGCGCCGTGATCGGGGCCCTGGAGGCGGCGGCGCGGCTCGATCTCCCGATCCGGGTGGTCGGTCTCGTCCCCGCCTGCGAGAACATGCCGAGCGGCACCGCGCAGAAGCCCGGCGACGTCCGCCGCGCCATGGACGGGCAGACGATCGAGATCGTCAACACGGACGCCGAAGGGCGCCTCATCCTCGCGGACGCGCTCGCGTACGCCATCGCGCGGTTTCAGCCGCGCGCGATGGTCGACCTCGCCACCCTCACGGGGGCGTGCGTGGTCGCGCTCGGACACCTGTACGCCGGCCTCTTCTCGACTGACGAGGCGCTCGCCGGAGAGCTGCGCTGCGCGTCGATCGGCACGGGGGAGAAGGTCTGGCCCCTCCCGCTCGACGACGACTACGACGAGCGGATCAAGAGCGCCGTCGCCGACGTGAAGAACACGGGCGGGCGGCCGGGGGGCGCGATCACGGCGGCGCGGCTCCTGCGCAAGTTCGCCAGGGACGTGCCTTGGGCGCACCTCGACATCGCGGGGACCGCGTGGACGACGGAGGAGCGCCCGTATTACCTCAAGGGTGCGACCGGGTTCGGCGTGCGGCTGCTCGTCGAATGGCTACGCGCGCGGGCGGCGGGGGCCGAAGCCCCCAGCGCCGCGCGGTGAACTCAGCGTAGATTCAGTCTGCGCTCAGAGGAGGTTCACGAGCATCCGCGAGCCGCCCATCACGATCACGTCGCGGTGCTTGATCTGGGTCTGGTCGACGCGCACGTTGTTGATGTAGGACCCGTTCGACGACTGGAGGTCGGAGTAGAAGTACTTCCCCTGGTAGAAGTCGATCCGGGCGTGGTGCGAGGAGACGGCCGGGTCCTTGATGCACACCGAGTTGTCGGGCGCGCGCCCGATCGTGATCGGGTGCTCGCCGAGCTCGATCCGCTGGCCGCGGTTGGGGCCGTCGATGATCTCGATGAAGGCCTTTCCGGCGACGCCGAACCCGGGCGGCGTCTGCACGCGATCGGCGACCGGCGCGGGCTTCGACTCCGCGGTGGGCTCCTCCGCCTTGGGGGCGGGCGCGCAGAACGGACAAGTTACCATGCTCGGGAGCAACACCCGGCCGCACTTCGGACAGGTGCGCTTTTCGTGCCCCGGGACGAGGGTCGATTCCCCGACGTCCCCCGAAGGCGCGGGCGCGGCCACGGCGGGGGAGGACTTCGGCGCTGCCGCGGCGGCGCCTCCCGCCCCCACCCCCGCGAGCCCGACCGCGAGGAGCACGACGCCCACCGCGACGAGCACGCCGAGCGTGACCGCCCCGGCGACGATGTGCACGAACGCCAGGAGCGGGATCCCCGCGGCGAGCCCCGCGACGGCGACGGCGGCGCCCGCGATGACGAGGGGCGAGGTCCCCGCCCCGCCCGCGGCGGGAAGGATCGAAGCGGCTGGGGCGGCGGCGGGCGCGGCGCTCGGCGCAGCGGCCGCAGGAAGCCCGGCGGCGGCCGGCTCCGCAACTGCGGCCGCAGCGGCGACCGTCGCCTGGGGCGCCGGGTGCGCCGCGAGCGGAGGCTTCGGGATGGAGCCCGACGTGGATCCGGTTGCGCCGGCGGCCGCGGGGGCGGCGGCCGCGCCGGAGATCTCCGCAAGCACGCCCTCCAGGTCGCGCGCAAACTCATCGACGACCTTGTACCGCCTGGAGAGATCCTTCTCGATCGCCTTGAGGATCACGCGCTCGAGCGACTTCGGCATGCCCGGGTAGATGGCGGAAGGAGGAGGCGGCGGCTCCTTCATGATCATCTTCATGAGCTGCATCTCGTTGTCGTGATAGAAGGGGAGCCGCCCGGTGGTCATCTCGTACATGGTGACGCCGAGCGAATAGATATCCGCCTGCGGCGAGAGGTCGCGCCCCATGAGTTGCTCGGGGGACATGTACACGACCGTTCCGAGCGTCATGCCCGCCGCCGTGAGCTGCGGACCGCCCGCCATCTTGGCCGTGCCGAAGTCCATCACCTTCACGATGTTGCTGCCGTTGAGCAGCATGAGGTTCGACGGCTTGATGTCGCGGTGAATGATCCCCTGCGCGTGGGCGTAGCTCATCGCCGAGAGCACGGGCTGGAAGAGCTCGATCGCGCGCTGAGGCGGAATGAGCCCTTGCTCCTCGAGGAGCGATTCGAACGTTCGCCCCTCGACGAATTCCATGACGATGAAGCAGCCCTCGTTGTTCTCGACGAAGTTGAACAGCTGGAGGATATTCGGGTGGCGGAGGCGGGCCATGGCCTGCGCCTCGCGCAGGAACCGCTGCTTGATCGCTTCGGCCTTGACCAGGTTCGGGTGAAGCATCTTGATCGCCACGACCTGGCCGAGCGTCGGGTGAATGGCCTTGTAGACAACGCCCATTCCCCCTTCGCCGAGGAGCTGCGTGATCTGATAGTCGCCAACGTACTTCCCGATCATCTCCGCCTGCACAGTCATTCGGACCGACCCTTTCGGAGGAAAGCAGACCGACGCCGAAACATGGGCGGAGCGTGAAAGCCCTGCCCAGGCGGCATTATATCATCGCGCGCTCGGGCCGACCAGCAAAATGTCATCCGGCGTCGGGGCCTAACCGGAGCCCGGGCAGCGCCTTACACGGCGCGCCCCGGCGTGGGCCCACCGCGACGAGCGGCGGCGGCGGGGCGCGGCCTCCGCGCAAAGGGGCAAATCGCGCTCTTGACGCGACGCGGGCCGTGAATATAATCCCCCTCGTCGAACGGGCCCCCATCGTCTAGCCCGGTCCAGGACAGATGGTTCTCAGCCATCAGACACCGGTTCAAATCCGGTTGGGGGTACCACGAATCACGCTTCGATCGCCGGCCGCCCGCGGGGAACCCCCCGCGGGCGGCGGCGTTTCGGAACCATGGCGCCCGCGCGCGAAGTCCGATCTGCGGCCGCGCCGGCTCCGAGCTACGCCCCCCGCTTGCACTCCGCCAGCCGCCGTGGCGCGCGGCCCCGCCCCGTGCCCGGAAAAGAGACGTCCGCTCGCGCCGCCGGCCGATTCCGGCGCGCGCGCCGCGCCGCAGCTCGGCCCCGGTTGCGAAATCGCACGCCGGGCGTTAGAGTCTCTTCCGGCGCGGCCCGGATCGCCGCGCCGCCGCGCGCCCGTCCATGCACACGCGCGCCCGCACGCGGGAGGAACCTCGATTGCGATTCGCCCTCTTCGCCGCCAGAGCCGGCTCCCGAACGGTCGGGAGGCCCATCCGCGTGGCGCTCGCCGCGTTGCTCTGTCTCGCCGTATGGGGATCCGCATTTCCCGCGCCGGCGCGTGCGCAACAACCTGGGGGCGGCGCCCCCGCCGAGCTGCGGAAGGTGCGGGTGGGATTTTACATCTACAACGTTTCAGACCTCGACATCAAGGAGCGGCGATTTTCGCTGGACTTCTACATCTGGATTCGTTTTCCGGGCGAGGGAGCGGAGTACGAGAAGCTCGACTTCGTCAACGGAAAGATCGACCACATCGAGGAGCAGGACCGGCGCGTCGAAGGCGGCCACACGTACGTGTCCTGGCGCGTGGCGGCGACCTTTCACCAGAACTTCCGGCTGGAGGACTACCCCTTCGACCGCCAGCACCTCACGGTGATCCTGGAGCACCCCTACCTGGAGAACTACGAGCTCCTCTACGAGCACGACATCGAAAGCTACGAGCGGTCCCTCGCGCCGAGGGATCGCTGGGGGATCTGGAACGGCCTCACCATTCCCGAGTGGAAGGTGATCGGGACGCGGCTTGGGACGAGCGAGTACCTTTACGAGACGGACTTCGGGTGGTTCACCGGGCCCGGTCAGCTCATCGGATCGAAGTACTCGCGCCTCACGCTCTCGATCGACATCGAGCGGATCTCGCTTCCGTACTTCTTCAAGATCATCCTCCCGCTCGCGCTCGTGCTCGCGATCGCGTACCTGGCCTTCTTCATTCCGCCGAGCGAGCTCGGAGCGGCGGTCGCCGTGGCGCTCTTCTCGCTTCTCGCGACGGTCGTGCTCTACACGACGGTCAGCTCGAACCTCCCGGAGGCGGGCTACCTCGTCGCGTCGGATAAGTTCTTCATCGCGACCATCGGCATGATCTTTCTCAACCTCGTGCAGAGCGTCTGGACGTACAACCTCGCCCGCCGCGGACGCGACGAGGACGCCTTCCGCATCGAGATCGCCTGCCGCATCATCTTCCCGATCGTCTACGCGGCGGCGTTCGCCTCGGTCTTCGTCCTTACGCTCATGAAAGATCGATAGGCGCCTGCGTCGCGGCGCTACTCGCGCGCGCCGATCAACATGCGACCAACGACGTCGGCCATCTTCGACACGGCCTTGTAGAGGGGAATCGCCTCGGCGACGGGCTCCTTGAGGGCGCGGCCGCGCTTGTATTCGAGCATGCGCTTCAGCATCTCGGAATCGAGGTCGTACTGCCGCGCCGCCGCAAGCAAGAGCTCGTCGTGGCGCCCGGGGACGTCCACTCCCTGGAAGCGCATGACGCGCTTGAGGAGATACACAAAGCTGTTGAAGTACGCGAGCAGGTGCTCCGCCCCGCCCTGGCCGCCCTTCGCGGCGCGCTGGATATAGAACTGGCGCAGCTCGAGGAGGAGGATCTTCAGCTCCTGCTCGATCTCCAGGCGGAGGTTGTCGTCGCGGATCTCGAGGTCGGCGAGAACGTCCTCGCCGTAGACGAGCTCGTACGCGTCCTTCATGTCGTAAAACTTGATCGGGAACACGTCGGTCGACGTCTTTATGTCGTGCGGCGTGAGAAAAAAGGGCGTCACGCGACACCCCGCGCGCCCCCGGGCCACCACCTCGATGGTGCGCCGGAGCGATTCGAGGCTCGCGTCCTCGACCACGATCAGCGTGTTGATGTCGGAGCGCTCCGGGAAGTACTCCTTTCGCGCGAGGCTTCCGTACACGATGATCGACCTCAGATCCCCTCCGAGCGTTTCGACCAGCCCGCGGCAGAACTCGCGGAACTCGTGGTCGAGCGCCTTCGGCAATCCGAGCCTTGTGGTGTCCACGAACTTTTTCGGCGCCGTCATAATTGTTCCCGGGGGGCCCGGCTCCGTGCGATGCGTCCGACCCTGGCCGCGCGTTCCTTCGTTCGCCGGATCATACTCCGGGCGCCCCGGGGGGTCAACCGGGTCGAACGCGACGCGCCGGTTTGACAAGGCGCGCCGCGCGCGTAAATATTGGGCCGCATGCAACTCAAGACGCTGCGCGATCACTTCGCGGAGCTCTGGCGCTGCCGCGTCCTCGTGGAGGCCCTGGTCTGGCGCGAGGTGAAGGCGCGGTACCGAAGCTCGGTTCTCGGCTACCTCTGGACGCTATTGAACCCGCTCTTGTTGCTGGCCGTCTACTGGCTCGTATTCACCCAGTACACGCGGGCGGTGGCAATCGAGAGCTACGCGGTCTTCTTCTTCACCGGGATCCTCCCGTGGCTCTGGCTCTCGTCGTCGCTCATCCACGGGACGACGTCGATCGCCCAGGGCGGCGCCCTGATCACGCGGGTGTGCATGCCGCCCCAGGTGCTGCCGGCCGTGAGCGTCCTCTCGAACCTCGTCAACTTCTTGTTGGCGATCCCGCTCGCGCTCGGAGCCGCGGCTCTCGCCGGGCGGCCGCCCTCGCCAGCGCTCGCTCTTCTGCCGCTCGCCATCGCGATCGAGCTCGTGTTCCTCTACGCCGTCACCGTGTTCCTGGCGGCGCTCGCGGTGCGCTTCCGCGACGTCACGTTCCTCGTGCAGAACCTCACGATCATCTGGTTCTTTCTCACGCCGGTCGCGTACCCGATCGACCAGCTCCCGGAGCGCTGGCGCTGGCTCGCCACGCTCAACCCGGCCACTTCGATCGTTCTCCCTTTCCAGCAGATGCTCTTTTTCCGGGAAGCGCCGAGCGCGATCACCTTCGCCCTCGGCGCCGCCTGGGCGGCCGCCGCGCTCGCGCTCGCCGTGGCGGTCTTCGAGACCATGCGCGACACGTTCGCGGAGGAGATCTGAAAGGCGCCGCCGCAGGCGTCATGAGAGATCTTGGCGGGCAAGAAGGGAGGGCCTGCCCCATGGAATCGACCACGGTCGCCCAGGAGCAAGCTCAGGCGCTCTGGGCGACGATTCACGGGAACCGGATCGCGCTATACGGATCCGACGAGCAAGGGAAGGGATCTTGAATTGGCCTCGCGATCGAATGATGGGGGCGGGCCGGACGTGGCCATTCGGCTCGACCGCGTCACGAAGCGTTTTCGAAAGTACCGCGCGGTCGCGCCTCACACAACGCTTAAGACCGCTCTGATCGAATGGCTCCGGCGCCGCCGGGCGGCCCACGACCGCCTCACCGATCCGAACCGCTTCGACGTGCTGCGAGACGTCTCCTTCGATGTGCGCCGCGGCGAGACGATCGGGATCATCGGCAGGAACGGCGCGGGGAAGTCGACCCTGCTCAAGCTCATTGCCGGGATCTACAAGCCCGACGCCGGAACGATTACAGTGAATGGGCGGGTCGCGGCACTCATCGAGCTCGGCGCAGGATTCCACCCCGACTTCAGCGGACGCGAGAACATCGAGATCAACGGGATCATTCTCGGCCTCACGCGGCGGGAATTGCGCGAGCGCTTCGATGCGATCGTCGCATTCGCCGAGATCGGCGACTTTATCGACGCCCCGGTCCGAACCTATTCCTCGGGAATGTTCATGCGCCTCGCCTTCAGCGTCGCCATTCACGTGGACCCGGACATTCTCCTCGTCGACGAGATTCTTGCGGTCGGCGACGAGCAGTTTCAGAGAAAGTGCAGGGAGGCCATGGAAGCGAGAATCCGGTCGCGACGCCAGACGTCCGTCATCGTGTCGCACGATCTCGGCATGATCGAGGCGCTCTGCGACCGCGTGATCTGGGTGCAGCCCCCCGGGCTCGCGATATACGATGACGTCCGACGCGGAACCCAGGAGTATCGCGGTGCGATCGCGCCCGCCGCGACAGGCGTCTGACGCGATCCTGCGCGTCGCCATCGACGCGCGCATGGCCGCCCATAGCGGGATCGGCACCTACATTCGCGAGCTCGTCCGGGCGCTCGCCGATCTCGACCCGCCGGTCACTGCGATCGCCCTGGGCCCGGGCGAGGGACTCTCCGCGCCGATCTACGGTCTGCGCGAGCAGCTTCAGGTTCTGCGGGCGTTCGCGCGGCTGCGGCCGCCGCCCGACCTGCTGCACGTTCCCCACTACAATGCGCCCTTGCTCTTTCGCGGGACGCTCGTGGTGACGGTGCACGATCTGATCCACCTGCGCCTCCCGCGGCTCGCGCGGCGGGCGGGCGCATCCCTGTACGCGCGCGCGATGATCCCGCGGGTGTGCGCGCGCGCGCGCGTCGTGATCTGCCCCTCGGAGGCGACGCGCCGCGACCTCCTCGATCTCGCGCCGGACGCGGCGCCGCGGATCCGCGTGATCCCGCAGGGGTGCGCTCTCCGGCCTCCCGAGCCGGCGGCGCGCGAGGCGGCGCTCGCCCGCCTTCGCGTTCCCTCGCGATACATTCTCTACGTCGGAAACATCCGCCCGCACAAGAACCTCGACGTCCTCTTTCGCGCGCTCGACGAGCTCCCGGCGCCGTGCCGCCTGCCGGTCGTTCTCGCCGGCGAGGACCAGATGCCGGGCGCGTGGCCCCCGCGCGAGCGGCCGGGAACGCGCTTCCTGGGGCCCGTTCGCGAGGACGATCTCCCGCCGCTCTATTCCGGGGCGGAAGTCTTCGTCTTCCCGTCGCTCTACGAGGGATTCGGGCTTCCCCCGCTCGAGGCGATGGCGTGCGGCGCCCCCGTGATTTGCTCGAGCGCGGGAGCGCTCCCGGAGGTCGTCGGAGACGCGGCCCTCACGTTCGATCCCCTCGACGCGGGCTCCCTCGCGCGCGCGCTGCGCGCCGTGCTCGAAGCGCCGGACCTCCGCGAAAAGCTCCGCCGCGCCGGCTTCGAGCGCGCACGCCGCTTCGCCTGGGACCGGACGGCGCGCGCGACCGCGGCCGCCTATCGAGAGGCGCTGGCATCGCCTAAGCGCGCGGGGCAACGTTGATTGACATCGGATTGCGGTACAAGTATTCTTTCGGTGATTTCCAGCACATGACCGCCTCTTACGATCTCGAACGTTACGTCAAGGCGCTCTCGGAGAGTTCCCCCGAGCAGGATCTCGTCACGCGAATCCCCTGGCTTCCCGATGGAATCGTTCAGCCGCCCCGGCAGCTCCTTGCGACCCTCCGGGGCGATGCGCGCCGCTTCGCCGAGCTTCCGAATCCGGCCCGTTTTTCAGTCGTCACTCCGCTCTGGAACACCGATCCACGCATGCTCGGCGAGACGATCGCGTCCGTCAGCGCGCAGTCCTGGCCCTACTGGGAGCTGATTCTCGTCGACGACGGGAGCACGCGGCGCGAGCACCTGGACGTGGCTCGCTGGTGGGCCGCGCGCGACGCGCGGATCCGCCTTGTCGAGCGCGAACAGAACGGCGGCATCTCGGCTGCCCGAAACGAAGGAATTGCGCGCGCCACCGGCGAGTTCGTGTTTTTCCTCGATCACGACGATCTGATCCACCCTTCGGCCCTCGGCATCTTCGGCTCCCACGTCGTCGCCATGGGCAACGTGGACTTGCTTTACGCGAACGAAGCCATAATCGATGCGACCTCGCGCGACGTGGTCGAGTTCCTCTCGAAACCAGAGCTCGACCTGTTCACTCTCTTTCGCGTAAACTACGTCTGTCACCCTCTCGCGATTCGGCGCGACCTCCTACTCGACCTCGACCGCCGCGAAGGGGCGATCTTTCGCTCATGTTATGACGGCGTCGAGGATCACGATTTGCTCCTCCGCCTTTCGCGCCGCGACCTCCGCTCCGTCCACGTACCGCTTTTTCTTTACTATTGGCGAAAGGCCGCCCGGAGCACGGCCGCCGCCCAGGACGTAGAGCCAGTCCTGGAACGTGGGCGAGCCATGCTCGGCGAACATCTGGCGCTCCGGTATCCTCACGGATTCCGCCTTTTCGCGCCGTTCGAGAACGGTTCCAATAGTCGGTTCAGCATCCAGCCGCTCGTCCCGCGGCGGGGGCGCCCTGTCTCGCTGTCGGTGGTGATCCCCTTCAGAGATCACGCCGAGATGACCATCGTCGCGATCGAGTCGATCGAACGCCAGGTTCACTCGCTCGCTGTCGACGTCGTGCTCGTCGACAACGACTCCACGCCCGAAACGGTCGAGCGGCTGCAGGCCTGGACGTCCCTGCCGCGGCGGGCGTCGTACCGCCTCGTGCATTACCGGGGCGCCTTCAACTTTGCACGGATCAACAACACGGCGATTCGGGATCATGCGCGGGGCGAGCTCGTTCTCCTCATGAACAACGACGTCGAGCTCCTGTCCCCAGAGTGTCTCGAAGTCATGGCCGCGCATCTGCTCACGGACGAGCGGGCAGCGTTCGTCGGGATCAAGTTGCTCTATGGGGAGGACGCCCCCGGGCGTCCCGAGGTGCAGCATGGCGGCATCGAGGTCGTCGGTGATTTCGCGGGATCCGGCTATTTCCCTATCGGCCACGCGCGCACGGAGGCCGAGTTCGTTCACGACGAGCGAATCGTGCTCGGGGTAACCTTCGCGTGCGCCATGACGCGGCGAGCGACCTGGGAGTCGCTCGGCGGTCTGGACGAGATCCTTCTTCCGAACGGGTTTGGGGATGTCGATCTCTGCGCGCGGGCGATCGAACGCGGGCTGCGGAATTACTACCTCGGCACGCTCGTGGGAGCGCATCGCGAGTCGCGCTCCCGCGGGCGGGTCTGCGAGGAGGTTGAAACGACGGTCTTGCACGAACGGCACAGCGCGACGTTTGCGCGCTGGCGACTGCGCCGGCTCGTTTACGATCTCCAGCCGGCGTGGGTGCGCCGGACGAGGAACGTGGCCGTGCCATTGCGCTACCAGATCGCCGACCGCCTCAACGACAAGCTCAAGGCAGTGCTCGGTCCGGCGCACAATGCGCTCAAGCTTCGGCTGCTCCGGCGAGCCCAAAAGCGCAACCGCTAGACCTGACCGCGAGCGACAGATCCTCGCGTTCTCTCGTGAGGTTGGGCGAGTAGAAGGGATCGCCGCGGAGGATCGCGCCGCCCCAGCGGGAAAGGAAGCGGCGCTCCTCTGCGGGCACGTGGCGCTTGCGACGGGTCGCCGATTCCTTGTGGAGGAGTCGCGAGGCGGGCTCGAAGATGACGTGCAGGCCGCGCGCTCGCGCGCGAAGGCAGAGATCCACGTCGTTGTAGGCAAGCGAAAACGACTCGTCGAATCCGCCAAGAGCTTCGAAGGCGTCCCGCCGCACGAGCATGGAAGCGCCGGTGACGGCAGACACATCGCGCCGCCGCAGCGCCCAGGTCTGATTCGGGCGCGCGCCGTCCGGCACGCCGCGAAGGACGTGGCCCGCCGGGCCGCCCACACCGAGGACGATCCCCGCATGCTGGATCGTGCGGTCGGGATAGAGGAGGAGCGACCCCGCGATGGCGACCTCTGACCAGCGCGCGACCTCGAGCAGGGCCGCGAGCCACCGGTCGTCCAGAGGTTCTGTGTCATCGTTGAGAAAGAGGAGCATCGGAGCGCGGGTCTGGCGCACGGCGAAATTGTTCGCGGCTGCGTAGTTGAAGCGCCGTCCGGGCCAGCGGAGAACGCGCGCCAAGGGCGGCAGCTTCCGGAGCACGCTTCGCCCGCGCGAGTCCGCCGTCCCGGTGTCGACCACCAGGACCTCGACGGGAAGGCCCGCCCGGTGCCGCTCGATGGCGGCGAGACAGGGCTCGATCGTGCCGGGCCGGGCGGTGGTCGGGATGATGACGGCGGTCTCGACTTCCGGGGTCGGGTAGCGAACGCGCAAGCTGCCGTCCGCGCTGCGCGCGATTCCCAGATCCGCGCGGCCGCGGCGCGCGAGCGCTTTCCGGACTGCGTGTTCGGAGGCGTCCTCGTGCGAGGCGGCACGCGAGAAGAGGACCTCCGGGATGCGGACGATGCGCGCAGCCGCGTGGGCGATCGCCAGGGCGGCGTCATGCGGGCCCTCGGCCTCGATTCCACGGAGAAGCGCGCGGCGGACGAGCAACACGTCGCCAAGGTAGTTCGAGGCAAGGTGCAGCTCGAACGAGTACTCGGGCTTGAAGAGCGGGGCCGTGCGATCGAGCCGGTCCTCGTCCGCGTAGGCGAGGTCCGCGCCCCCCGCCCTCGCGAACCGAGCCTCGGCGCCCGGCCTGAGGACGGCGTCGCGAAAGACGAGCAGAACGTGCGATCCGCTCCCGTCCGCGGCGCGCCGGAGGTCGCTCGCACTGCCGACACGGACGACTTCCAGTCCACCGGACGGCTCCGCCGGGAGCGGGGCCCCCCGCGCGACGGCGTCGCGGTACTGCGCTTCGAGATCGAAAGGCGTCCGGTCCGCATTTCGAGGAAGGACCGGAAGGGGCCACCGGAGGAGCCGCTCGATGCGCCAGGCGGCCAGCCGAATTGCCTGAAGCAGCCCCTCCTCGCGGATCGTTTCGATGAAGCGCCGGAAGAGATACCCCGCCGCCCGCCCCCCGCGATTCGCGCCTGGAGTTTGCCTTGCCTGCTGCACGCAAGGATGCGAGCGCAAGCGGCCGCGCGGGTCAAGGGGGGCGCTTCGGTTCGCTTGCCGCGCCCGCCGTGTGCTCGCTTGCCGGGCGGGCGCGCGTCCGGCATAATGCGGCCCCATGAAGGGGATCATCCTCGCGGGCGGGACCGGGTCGCGGCTCTATCCGCTAACCAAGGTGACGAACAAGCACCTCCTTCCGGTCGGGCGCAAGCCCATGATCTACTATCCGATCGAGAAGCTCGTGCGGGCCGGGATGACGCAGATCCTGATTGTGACGGGCGTCGACCACATGGGCGATGTGGTGAATCTTCTCGGGAGCGGGCGCGACTTCGGCTGCCACTTCACGTACAAGGTGCAGGACGAGGCGGGCGGAATCGCGCAGGCGCTCGGGCTCGCGGCGGATTTCGCGCGCGATGAGAACATGTGCGTGGTGCTGGGGGACAACATCTTCGAGGACGAGCTCGGCCCGCACGTGCGCGCATACGAGGAGGTGGGCCGCGGCGCGCGCCTGCTGCTCAAAGAGGTGCCGGACCCCGAGCGCTTCGGGGTGGCGGAGGTTGCGGGGAACCGGATCGTCTCGATCGAGGAAAAGCCGAAGAAGCCGAAGAGCCGCTTCGCCGTGACGGGCGTCTACATGTACGATCCGGACGTCTTCGGGATCATCCAGACGCTCAAGCCGTCGGCGCGCGGGGAGCTGGAGATCACGGACGTCAACAATGCCTATCTTGCCCGCGGGACGCTGCGCTTCGGAGTCATGAAGGGGTGGTGGACGGACGCGGGAACGTTCGCCTCGCTCGAGGCGGCGAACCAGCTCGTGCGGGGGCTTCCGGAGGCGCCGGCGCCGTGAACGCGGGACCGGCCCGCGACCGCGCCGCGTTCGGGCCGCCGCCGCGAAAGGGTCGTCAGCGATGCGGTTATCGGTGCTGATCCCCGCGTATAACGAGGCCCGCACGCTCGCGGAAGTGGTCGCGCGCGTTGCGAGGACCCCGCTTCCCGGCATCGAAAAGGAGGTCGTCCTCGTCGACGACGGCTCCACGGACGAGACCCTCAGGATCATGCGCGGAATCGAGCTCGCCCCGCCCCCGGGAATCGCGGCCGTCGCGGTGGTCGCGCACGAACGCAACCGCGGCAAGGGCGCCGCGGTGCGGAGCGCGATCGCGCGCGCGACGGGGGAGCTCGCCGTGATTCAGGATGCCGATCTCGAATACGCGCCGGAGGACCTCCCGAAGCTGATCGAGCCGCTCGTCGACGGCCGCGCCGACGCCGTCTTCGGGTCGCGCTTCCTCGGCGGCCCGCACCGGGTGCTTTATTTCTGGCACTACGTCGCCAACCGGTTTCTCACGCTTCTTTCCAACATGCTCACGAACTTCAACTGCTCCGACATGGAGACGGGGGCGAAGGCGTTCCGCACGGAGGTCCTGCGCGCGCTCGGCCTGCGGAGCGAGCGCTTTGGAATCGAGCCCGAGATCACGGCGCGCCTCGCCCGCGGGGGCTATCGGCTCTACGAGGTGCCGATTTCCTATAGCGGCCGCACGTACGCCGAGGGCAAGAAGATCACCTGGCGCGACGGGGTCGCGGCGCTCTGGTGGATCGTGCGCTACCGGTTCTTTCGCTGACAAGAAAAGCCCGCCCGACGTCTCATGCCGAGCCGGTCGACCGGGGTCCGATGGGGGACCACGCGGGGCGGGCGGCGGCGGGGCGGCGGCGGTCCGCCCGTGGCGCCGGCGCGCGGCCGGCGGTATGATGGGACCCCGCCCATGGCGCTTCTCATCCGCATCGACGGCGCGACCTACCGCACGCGCGAGGACGCGCGAATCTCCGTATTCGACCACGGATTCCTCTTCGGCGACTCCGTCTACGAGGTGATGCGCACCTACGGCGGCGTTCCCTTCCAGGTGGGGCCGCACGTGGCGCGGCTCTTTCGCTCGGCGCGCGGGATCTCGCTCGAGGTGCCCCGGACGCGCGAGGAGCTTGGCGCCGAGATCGCGGCCGCAGTGCGCGAGGCGGCGTGTCCCGAGGAAGCCTACATCCGGCTGATCGTGACACGCGGGGTGGGGGAGGTGGACATCAACCCGGCCACCTGCGCGCGCCCGACGATCGTGACGATCGTGAAGGACCTCGTGCCCTGGCCCCGCGAGCACTACGAGCGCGGAATCGATCTGGCGATCGTCTCCACGGTCCGCAACGAGCCGGGCACGGTCGACCCGTCGATCAAGACCGGCAACTATCTCAACAGCGTCCTTGCCATGATCGAGGCGCGCCGCCGCGGCGCCCAGGACGCGTGCATGCTCAACGCGCACGGGTTCCTCGCGGAGTGCACCACCTCGAATATCTTCTTCGTGCGCGACGGAACGCTGCTCACGCCGTCGCTCGAAAGCGGGATCCTCTCGGGGATCACGCGCGCGGACGTGATTCGCCTCGCGCGCGAGAACGGAATTCCGTGCCGCGAGGGCCAGTTCCGCGCGGACGACCTGCGCCGGAGCGACGAGGCGTTCATCACCAGCACCACGCGCGGGATCATGCCGGTCGCCACGGTCGATGGCCGGCCGGTGGGGGAGCCAGGGAGGCGGCCGGTCACGCGGCGCCTCATGGATCTCTTTCGCGCCGAGGTCGAGCGGTTCATCGCCGAGGCGCGCGGGCGGCCCCGGAGCGAAGGTTGATTCAGTCGCGGGGCGGCTGGGCGGGCGTTCCGCTCGCTCCGGGCGCGGCGGCCGCGGCGGCGCGCAGCTTCGATTCCACGAGCGCCACGGTTCGCTCGATGAGCGGCGCGAGCTCGCCTTCCAGGGCGCAGCCGGCCGCCCGGTCGTGCCCGCCCCCCTGCGGGTCGAGCTCGCGCGCGACGGCGGCGACGTCCACCTTCCCGCGCGACCGGAAGGAGACCTTCCACTGGCCGCGCTCCAGCTCGCGAAAGAGGAGCGCCACCTCGACTCCTTCGATGAAGCAGAGCGTCTGAATGATCCGGTTGAATTCTTCCCCGGTGACGTTACAGGCGCGGATGAGGTCGAGGTCGATCGACGCCCACACGATCTCCCGCGAGGGGGTGCGGCGCGCGGTGGCCAGGACGCGGCCCTGGACGATGAGGTCCTCGTACTCCTGGGTGAGGAGGGCCTGCTCGTGGATGCGGGCGAAGTCAATCCCGGCGTCGAGGAGGTGCGCGGCGATTTCGTGGGAGAGCGGCTGCGTGAGGGAGTACTGGAACGAGCCCGTGTCGAAGACGATCCCGAGGTAGATGCCCTCGGCGGCCTCGCGCGTGAGCGGGACGGCGATCTCCGGATCGGCGAAGAACGCGTAGAGGATCTGCGTCGTGGAGGTCGCGTCCGGCACGGAGAGGGAAAGATCGTACTTCTCGCGGCTTCCGAACTTGTGGTGGTCGATATAGATTTTGAAGGGCGTGCGGTCGAACAGCTGCTCCTTCACGGCGCCGCAGCGTTCCGATCCGCCGTCCACGACGATGCCGACATCGAAGTCGCGCTCGACGAGCGTGTCGAGCCGCCGCACCTTGTCGGCCCCGGCAATGAAGCGATACTTGCGCGGGCAGCCCTTCTCGTTGACGAGATAGACGCGCCGCTCCGCGCCGCCTCCCGCTCGCGCGAACGCGTGCCGCGCGATCGTATCGAGCGCGATCTCCGCCCCGAGCGCATCGCCATCCGGGTACGGCTCGCTCGTGACCAGAACGCGGCGCGCGCCCTTCAGCGCGTCGAAGATGCGCCGGGCCGCGGCGATCGTCTCGGGGGCGTAGCGGTGGATGAGCGAGGGCAAGATTCAGCTCTTTCCGGCGCCGATGGCAGGTCGCTTCTTCGGCGCTTCCTTGAGTTCGCGCAGCAGCTCCTCCGCCTCGCGCGCGAGCGCCTGGTGCGTCTCGCGCGCGCTCTCGTCGTCGGTTCGCGGCGGCGGCACCTTGAGCGCCGCCTCAAGCGCCTCGATCGCGTGTTCCCGGAACCCCGACTCGATAAAGCTCTTCGCGACCGTGAGGTAGCCCTCCACGGCCCCGCCCTTCGGGAACATGATCGCAAACACGTCCTCGGTCCCGTTCGGGTAAAAGCCGCGAAAAACCTCGTCGCCGAAGAGGTAGATCGAGCGGAGGGTGACCTTGTCGCGCGCGAACGGCGCGTGACGAAGGAGGTCCTCGATCCGCGCCTGGGCCTTCTTGAAGAGGTCGTAGATGAGATGCACCTGCCGCGGAAACGCCTCGTGCACCTCGTCGAGGATCAACTCGTACGCCTGCTGCTCCGCGCTCTTGCGGTACTCCGGCGCGAACGTGGAGACCTTGTACTGCTCTTCCTTGAGGATGGAGAGCTCGTGATAGATCTGCGCGATGTACCGGTCGAGCGGATCGGTCTGTCCCTCGGAGCGAAAGATCGCGTGCGAGATCGACTTCAGCGCGCTCAGCTGATCGTTGCGAAGCTGCTCGAGCTTCTTGAAATCGAGAAGCCCCGCGACCTCTTCTGCAGTGAGTCGGAGGAAGCGGCGGTCGACGCCGCGCTCCTCGGCGTACTGGAGGACCTTCGTCTCGTACGTCTCGTAGGTCTCCTGGAAGGAGCGCTGCGCCTCGAAAAAGAGCGAGAGCAGATCCCAGAAGTCCGTAGTGGTGCGAGCGCGCAGGTGCCTCATGGGCGGCGCTCTCCAGCGGGAACGCTCCCGGGAAGCGGCGCCCCGGGACGCCGCTCGGCCTCCGGCCGGCGCTCGCCGGCGCCGCCGGCGCCGCTTCCGCCGGCCTCCTCCACGACGCGCTGGATCGCGGAGGCGGCGTCAGGCGGCGGCGCGAGCGGTCCTTGCCCGGCCAGCATGGCGCGGGCGCGCGCGCGCGCCTGCTCGGCGTCGTTCGCCTCCAGGAGCCGCCGGAGCAGCGCCTGCCGGCCGGCCCAGATCGCGGGCACCTCGGCGGGCGGAGCCTTCTGGAGCAGGTCGACGTAGATCCGGTCTCCGTCGTCGTACTTCCCGGCGAGCACGAGCGCCCCGGCGAGCGGCATGCGGTAGCGCGGGTCGCGCGCGGCGAGGGAGGCCCAGATCTCGGCCGCCGCCGCGAACTCCTTCGCCGCCTCAAGGGCGCGCGCCTGCTTTTCGCGGAGCGCGAACCAGCGCGGCTCGCCGCCGGCCGGCGGCCGTTCCGGAAGCGCTTCGAGAAGCTTCGCCACGCGCGCCGGATCGCCGGCCTGCGCGAGCTTGTCCGCGAGCTCGTCGAGCGTCGCGAGCGGCACGTTCGGGTCGGACTTCACGATCGCGAGGATGGCCTTGAAGAGCGCCTCGCGCGTGCTCGCGGCGCGCCGCACGTCGAAGGCGTCGCGCAACTTCGCAAGCGCCGCCAGGCGCTCGTCGGCCGGGACGTCCGGCGTGCTCGCGATCTCCCCGATCGCGGTGGCCGCGTAGCGCGCCACGCTCTCGTCGGGCTCGATCCGGTCGTCGAGGCGCTCCTGGAGGACGGGGAGCGCCGCGCGGAGCCCGAGCTTTCCGAGCGCGAGCGCCGCGAACTGCCGCCCCCTTACCGCTTCCGGCGAGAGCGGCTCGTCGTACTTGTAGCGGAGGATGTCGCGCAGGTTCGCAGACGCCTTGAGCGCCTCCTCGGTGGCGGGCGGAATTTCCTTGCGCTCCGCAAGGGCGGAGAGCGCGAGCGCCCCCTCGGCGAGGAGCCGCACGTCGCGGGCCGGATCGTCGGCCGGGCGCTCCAGCTCTGCCCGCAGGAACGTGTTGATCTCGACGAGAACGCGCAGATTGGACTTCGCCCCGATCCGCGCGAGCGCCTTGAGAATCGCGACGACCACGTCCGGATCGCGGTCCTTTGCGTGCAGGCGCTCGACGAGCGGGCGCGCTCCCTCCTCCAGGCCGAGCGCCGCGGCCGCGTCGGCGGCGGCGATGCGCACCGCGTTGTCGATCGACGCCGCGAGCGGCGCGACCGCGCGCACCGCGCGGAGCTTCGCGTCCGCCGACTCCTCGGGCGGCGTGCTCGCGGCGGTCGCGATCGCCGCGAGGATCGCGCGCGTCACCTCCGGCTCCTTTTCCGTCGCGACCGCCTCGACGAGCGTGTCGAACGCCTCCGGGCGGCCAAGCGCCGCGAGCTGCGCCGCGGCTTCCGCGCGGATGAGCGGGTTTTCCGCGCCGAGCGCCCCGACTAGGGAATCGCGCAGCGCGGGGTAGAGCCTCGGGTCGTCGGCCGAAAACGAGCGGACGTAGAGCGCCCACGTGTCGCGGTGCGCGCGGCGCCCGCGCGCGACTTCTTCCTCGAACTTGCGGAAGCGCTCCCGATACCACTCCTCGGGGCGGCGCTCGCGGTTCTTCTCCCACCACGACTGCGCGGCGGCAAGGTCCCGGCGGAAATCGATTCCGGTGACGCCATAGAGCTCCTCGAACGCCGCGGCCTTTACGGCCGGCACCCGCGGGAATCGCTCGATCACCTCGATCAGCCGCGGCACGGCCTTTTTCGGCGGCTTGCGCCCCACCAGGCGGACGGCGGCGCGGCGCAGGTCCGGGGAAGGGGCGGGCGAGCGCTGCGGCTTGGGCGAGAGAATGTCGCGGACCAGCTGGTCGACTGGATCGTTCGGCGGGTCCTCGGGAAGGAGAGAATCGAGCACGGCGAGCGCGTCGATTGCCTCGCGGCGCAGCCGCTCGTCGGTGTGCCCAAGAAACGGCTCCAGCAGCGGGACGAGCTCGTCGAGCGCGCGCACCTTCGCCTCGTCGCTCGCGCCGGGGAAGGTCGTGTAGTGCCCGATCGCCTTGACCAGCGTCTGCTGCTGCTCGGGGCGGCTGCCCTGGAGGCGCGCCGCGATGGCCCGAAGCCCGGTGGGGTCTGCGGGCGTCTGGGTCCAGTCGACGAGGAGCGAGACGGCGGCGAAGTAGACGCGGTTTTGGTCCTGACTATCGAGCTCGCTGATGAGCCGCCCGATTTCGCGGGGACGCTCCCTTGGGTTTGCGCCGCCTCCGTTCGTTGCCGTATCGCCCGCGGGCGCCCGAGCCCCGGTCGGTTCCCGCGGGCCAGGCGCGTCGGTTCGCGGATCTGCGGCGGGGCGTCGCTCCGGCGCGCCGGCGGGCGCATCGGGCGCGGGGGCAGCCGGGAAAGCGGTCTTGCAGCCGACGACGAGAAGCAACCCCGCGGCGAGGACGCGAATCGGACTGGACGCGAGCGGTGACATGCGAGCGCTAACGCCTCACGCGGGTGAAGGGTGCGTGCGTCGTCGGGGGTTGCCCACCGCCCCCCGAGCGGGAGCGACAGGATTATATCAGAGCGCGCCGCCCTGTCAAACGGGAAAGGGCGCGCCGCAAGCACTTCCGGCGGATCGCGGGGCGCGCGCGGTGGGCTGCGGATCGGGCGCTGGGATTCGCGGGCCCGATCGTGTAAGTTCGAGGACATGGACCGGCCGGAGCCCGGAGCGGCGCGAGTGGAGTGGGCCTCTTGGCCCCTTCGGGACGACTGGCCGCGCTCGCTCGCCCTCGTAGCGACCGTGATCGCGGTGCCGGTGGGGATCGGATTCTCCTTTCAGAGCGCGGCCTGGGGCGGGCTCTCGTTCGCGCTTCTCGTCGCCTCCGTGGCGCGGTATCTCGCGCCGACGCGGTACGTGCTTGACGCCGAGGGGGTCGCCGTCGCGTTCCTCGGACGCTCGCAGCGGCGGGCCTGGGGCGAGGTGCGGGCGATCTATCCGCACCGCGACGGGGTGCACCTCTCTCCGTTTCCCAAGCCGTCGCCCCTCGACCCGTTCCGCGGCGTCTACCTCCGGTTCGCCGGAAACGGCGACGAGGTGCTCGCGTTCGTGCGCGCCCGCCTGGGCGCGGGCCGCGCGCCGCGCCCGGAGCCGCCGCGCGCCGCGCTTGCGGCGCCCCCGGCAGCCCCGGCAGCCCCGACGGCCA
>FWPU01007525.1_pt1 | contig 19976 bp, 16 predicted proteins | sample 2228361 | NCBI WGS metagenome assembly FWPU01 (sample SAMEA103939777, study PRJEB20133) | metagenome
GTTTCACTCGCGCTTTAGACACCTTGCAAATGGAATTTAAAGTGTTACCTGTAGGAGTAGCGCGGACAGGTGCATGGCATTACGCTTTTGTATATGATCTTGTTCACCGACATTACCCCGAGCTCATTGACCAAACCCGTTCTATTTCAGAAAATCAGGCACGCTATAAAATTTTACTGACCTATTTCGAGTCTGTTGGAGCAGCCAATTTGATGGAAATGCAGCGCATATTCCCCTGGCAAAAAGAAGACCTGCAACGGACACTTCAAGCACTCGCCCACGTAAATATGATTCAAACCGAAGTCGAACTCGAAAATCCGAAACAATCTGTGTTTGCTCTTTCTTCAATACTTTTTAACGACGTTTGACTAAACCCAAGGTTTATTCAAATTGCTCTTTTTTATTTTTTGGTACCAGCAAAGTGTATAATTCAATCATTGATCATCATTTCCTTCTTCCAAGGAGAATTTCATGGAATTCCATATTTCCAGGCAGGCGCGAGATCGCTATCAATTTGATGAAAGTCTGTTTTCCTTCAATGGTAACGTGATCTTTGCCAACTTCCACGCTGCCCGAAGGTTTGCTCAAAAAATGAATGCCCATAGAGACTTGATCAATTTTCCAGAGAGCGCCGTAAAAGCAGGGCAGATTAATGCGTTGGGACTGGAAGATGAAATTCTCCATCTAGTTGTCTTTCTTTATCGTCAACAAAAAAATCCTCAGATAATGGAACAGGCTTTAGATGCACTTGAAAAAGCCATTGGAAAAGAGAAGGTGGATGAACTTTTACTTGCGTTTACCCGGGAATTTCCTCCAATGGATGTCTATAAAGGGAAAATCACGCCAGAAGATTACCTCCAACAATCCACAGAAGGAATTTCCAACCGAGCCAATTCACTGGAAGAATTAATCCTTCTCTGGGTAAACAACAAAAATCCCGCCGTAACCCCTTACTTAGAACTCTTTGATGATGAAAGCCTCTCTCAACAAACCGAATACAACAAAGCCATTGAGAGTTTATATCAATTTTTCGATCAACAACCACCGTTCGGACCGGATTTACAGAACTTATTGGATATGTTGCGGGCACCCTCCGTTGCTCATCCTTATTCTTTATTTGAACAACTGGAATTTATCCGCACCCGCTGGGCAGATTTACTGGGAAAATACCTTTACCGTTTGCTCAACAGCTTGGACCTTATTAAAGAAGAAGAAAAGATTCCTTTCCTTGGACCTGGCCCTGTTGAAATTCCCATCTATGACCGGCTGGCCGGCGAGATTGAGCCAGAAAATTTCAGCCCAGATCGGGAATGGATGCCTCGACTGGTACTGATGGCGAAAAATACGTACGTCTGGTTAGATCAATTGAGTAAAAAATATCAACGTCCAATCAATCGTCTTGACCAGATTCCAGATGAAGAACTCGTCCAGTTGGCCGAGTGGGGCTTTAGTGGATTGTGGTTGATTGGTTTATGGGAACGAAGCAAAGCCTCCGCTCGTATCAAACAACTGTGTGGCAACCCAGAAGCAATCGCTTCAGCCTATTCTCTGGCTGGTTACACCATCGCCACTGATCTTGGTGGAGAAGAAGCTTATCAAAACCTGCGGGACCGGGCATGGAAATACGGAATCCGCCTGGCGTCCGATATGGTACCCAACCATATGGGAATTGACTCTTCATGGGTAATCGAGCATCCCGACTGGTTTATCTCACTGGATTACAGCCCATTTCCATCCTACACCTTTAGCGGCCCGGATCTTTCCAGCGATCCAAACATTGAAATCTTACTGGAAGACCATTATTACACACGCACGGATGCAGCAGTCGTGTTCAAACGCAGGGATAAAATCACAGGTGCTACCCAGTATATTTACCATGGTAATGATGGAACCAGTATGCCCTGGAATGACACGGCTCAATTGAATTATCTAAATCCTCAAGTGCGCGAAGCAGTCATACAAACCATTCTGGATGTTGCCCGCCGTTTTCCCATCATTCGCTTCGATGCCGCAATGACCCTTACCAAACGTCATTATCAACGCCTTTGGTTTCCGGAACCCGGTACGGGTGGTGCCATTCCCTCCCGCGCCGAACATGGCATGACCAAAGAGGCATTTGACCGGGCTTTTCCCACCGAATTTTGGCGGGAAGTTGTGGATCGCGTTGCCAAAGAAGCACCCGACACCCTCTTATTGGCTGAGGCGTTCTGGCTGATGGAAGGGTATTTTGTCCGTACACTCGGCATGCACCGAGTCTATAACTCGGCTTTCATGAACATGCTCCGGAATGAAGATAATGCCGGTTATCGAAAATTGATTAAGAACACCATTGAATTCGAACCCGAGATACTCAAACGCTATGTCAACTTTATGAATAATCCTGATGAACGCACAGCAGTGGATCAATTTGGAAAAGGCGATAAGTACTTTGGCATTTGCGTGTTGATGTCCACATTGCCGGGGTTACCCATGTTCGGTCATGGTCAAATCGAAGGCTACGCTGAAAAATATGGCATGGAATTTCGCCGAGCCTATTGGGATGAAAAGCCTGATCCGTACTTGATTGAGCGTCACAAACGCCAAATTTTCCCACTGCTTCACCGCCGTGCATTATTTGCAGGGGTCGAAAATTTTCTCCTCTACGACTTTTTTACCACCGGAGGTTGGGTCAATGAGGATGTTTTCGCTTACTCAAATCGCCTTGATCATGAACGTGCTCTGGTGATTTATCACAACAAGTATGCTGAAACCGAGGGATGGATTCGCTGGTCGGCTGGTTTCAAGTCTCGCGAAAAAGGCACTACCAAACTCACTCAAAAGTCTTTGAGCGAAGGGTTGGGATTATCGGGAAAGGAAAATCATTTTGTGATCTTTCGCGACCTCTTAAGCGGCATGGAATATATCCGGCCATCGGATGAACTGGCTCAAAAAGGACTGCACATCAAGCTTTCTGCATATCAAGCCTATGTCTTTTCTGATTTTCGAGAAATCCAGGATGATGAGTATGGTTCTTATCGCTCACTTTCCCACTATCTGGCTGGGCGAGGAGTTTCTGACATTCAAGAAGCACTTCATGAATTGTTATTGGCACCAATTCTTCGCCCATGGCACGAAATTGTTAATCCCGGTTACATTCAGTTTTTAATGGATCATCAGGTTACTCAGGAGAAACCTGAATTACCCGAACACCTTCTCCCAGAAGCCGTTCAAAAGCTTGAAGAATTGCTAAAAGGGATTGCTCAAATGACCGGTTTCAATAACAACCGGGAACTTATCCAACACTCCTTGCAAAAACAGTTAGAGTTTTTATTGCATCTCCAATTCCCTCAAAAAGTACTGCCTGTTCCTATGCGAGGCCACTCATTAATAGCCTTCGAATATCTGCAAGGGGGTTTGAAAGACGATAAGGCACCTTCTCTGATTACTTTTCTTTACCCGTTCCTCCATAAATTGGGTGCCTTGAAAGATCTTAAAGACCATCCGTCGCAAACACTTTCGTGGATCGAAGAATGGCGATTGATGGATGTCGTTATGGAAACGGCTCATCAAATTGGTGTGGATGGTGCAATCAGTGGACAAATTGCACCGACACTTCGCGTGTTGATCAATCATCAGGATTGGTATGAAAAACTGGCCACCCAATCTCTTTCCAGAATCATGGAATTTTGGCTTTCTGACCTTGAAGTTCAGCGCTTTATTGGCGTTAACCGCTACAAGGATGTTTTATGGTACAACCAGGAAGCCCTTAAGAAGTTTATCTGGTGGATGAGCTGGGTGGCAGTGATGAACGAGGTAGGGAAACCTTCATCAACACATGCTTCCATTTTAGAAACCTTGCTCAATTCTAATGAAATTGCCCAAAAATTTTTAAAGGCAGAACAACTATCTGGTTTCCAGGTGGCAAACTTGATGGATCAGATTGCTTTATTGGATAAATCAAGTGTGTAGAGGTAAAGAATGAGCGATTTAAGTCACGAACGGTGTGTGAAACCTCAAAAAGGCATGCCTTCTTTGAGTAAAAATGAAATTGATAATCTGTTGCCTCAGGCAGAGGGTTGGATGGTGCTTGATTCCGAAGAGGTGCCAAAACTGCAAAAAATATTTCGATTCAAGCGGTACAAAGAATGCCTCGACTTTGCCGTTGCCGTTGGTCTGATCGCGGATGAACAGGATCACCACCCAAAAATCATAATTGAATATGGAAATGTCACTGTGGAATGGTGGACGCACGTTGTTAACGGGCTGCACCGTAACGATTTCATCATGGCGGCAAAAACCGACCAGATTTATCGTTCGCGTGAGGATACCAAACCACGATCTTATTAGGAGGTTTCAACAATGAGTCATCTGGTTCGAGATTGGATGTCAAGCCCCGTTGTGGTTATTGATGCCGATAGCAGCGTTTCCTTTGCCATGACATTGATGCGTCGCAGGCATATTCACAGTCTGGTTGTCATCCTCAAAGAAAATCACTCGACAACCTACGGAATCATCACAACAACGGACATCCGCGACAAGATTATCGCTGCTTCACGTAACCCCGCCGAGACCACCGTTCGTGAAATCATGACTACCCCCGTTCATGTAGCCAAACCCGAATGGACATTGGTGGAATGTTCTCGCAAAATGCAGGAAAAGAATGTCCATCACTTACCGGTTGTGGATGAGAACAATGAACTGATTGGTATGATCAGTGCGACCGATCTTTTCATGGCTGCTGAGGAAATTGGTTGGTTAACCGATAAAGAATCAAGAAAAAGAGGTTGAAAAATACCCACCGCTCATACCGGGTAAAACGATTTCAAATTGCTGATGATTTTTCTCAACGGTAAATTGTCCACCAATTAAATCTTGTGGTATCTGCTGCGGAGCCGGGTTATTGCTCCCGGCTGGAATTGTAATTCGGCAAGGTTCGGAATTTAAATTCGCCATAATGAATAACTGGTCTCCACCTCCCTCGCGGACCATGCGAACAACGCCATCACAAAATGCGGGTTCAAGCAATCTCCATTTTCCACGTCTAAAGAGGGGTGTCGCCTTGCGGACTTCAATCAACTTTTGGATCCACTGCCGCAATTCAAGATTCCATTTACTTTCATCCCATAGAAAGGCTCCACGACAGTCCGGATCTCTTCCACCTTCCAAGCCAACTTCATCCCCGTAGTAAATGGAGGGTGCTCCTGGAAAGGCAAACATCAACAGATAAGCCAGATGTAATTTTTGGGCATCTCCATTAAGAAGAGTTTTCACTCGTTCGGTATCATGTGAGCCGAGCAGTAAATACATCCCAAACAAGTCATCCTGACCATAGGTTTGTTCAATTTGCAGGAGGCGTGCATAGAAATCATTAATTCCGGTCTTGCCACTTAGTACATCTATTATTGCGGATCGTAAAGGATAATGCATCACTCCATCGAAATGGGTGTCGTTAACCCAGCGAGGCATCAAGTCCCAAATTTCGCCAACCAGATAGGCACTCGGATTAACGGATTTCACCACATGACGAAATTCCTCCCAAAATTCATCATCGTCAATTTCGTTAGGTACATCTAGCCGCCAACCGTCAATCCCTTCCTCCACCCAATAACGGGCAACCTCAAAAATGTATTTCCGAACAGCTGGATGATGGACGTTGAACTTTGGCAGACTTTTGAAGCCCCACCACGCTTCATAACGCGTCGCCTTTCCACGGCTATACGCATTCAGGGGGAATCCATGAATATAAAACCAATCTACATATGGAGAATTTTTGCCATTTTCCAATAAATCATTAAATGCAAAAAAGCCTCTTCCGCAATGATTGAATACCCCATCCAGTATCAGCCGCATTCCACGCTGATGTACCTTCTTCAGTAAGCGTCGAAAATCATCCAGGGTCCCCAGCTTCGGGTCTATTCGGTAGTAATCAACTGTGTTATAGCGGTGTGTGGAAGGGGAAAGGAAAATCGGGTTGAGGTAAATGGCGTTGACTCCCAAATCCTGAAGGTAATCCAACTTTTGCTCTATACCGGTCAGGTCTCCGCCCTGAAAGTGAATTGGATCCGGGGGGCTGCCCCACTGTTGAACGTTGGGGGGATCATTTGCTTGATCTCCGTTGGCAAACCGGTCTGGAAAAATTTGATAAAAAATACTATCTTTCACCCACTCTGGAATGTTCATCTGTATTGCCTCATTTGTTTCAATAAATCTTTAATCAATTGTTCAGGATTTTTTCGGTAAATATTCATTTCAAGGGGACCAGCGGCAATGGATAAAAGCACTTCAGTCAGAAATGAGTTAATCGGTGTGGCAACCCCCAATCGTTTCCCAAATCGCACCACTGCGCCATTTAGATAATCCACCTCCAGGGGCCGGTAGCCACGGTACAGATCCACGTGGAAGGAGGGCATTTTACCTCCCCGCCCGGCAGCCAGGGTTTTCCCGGCAATCCGTCGCGCAATCCCCCCCGGCACTTTATGGAATAAAAACGACAGTAAACGAACGGGTGTACCGGGTAAATCAACCACACGATAACCCAGTTTAGACATAACCCGAACAGATTCACGCACCTGTTCTTTTTCGATCTCAAACAAGTGGGGGTGGGAAAAGATTTCAGCAGGGGTCATATCGAGAATGGCAGAGGTAGCATTTGCGAGGAGGTTTGTCAGCAATTTCGACCATTTCATTTCACCGGCATTCGGGAACAATTTGGCATTCAAATCTGCACGATTGAACGACGCAACAATTTTTCCCGACAGAGGGTGATCACCCGCAATTCCAACTCCGCGTTTTTTCTCAAGAACGACTTTGCCAGTTTCCTTCTTACCAACGGCACTGGTCAAGGTTCCAGCCACAACTCGATCGCTCCCCATAATCTCAGCCAGAATGGCTTCGTTTTCGACCCCATTTTGCAAACTTAGAATCGCTGAAACCTGATTACGATATGGCTTGAGGAGAGAAGCAACGGCTGGCGTATCGAAAGACTTGACCGCAACCACTGCCACATCTACGTCATAATTCCCCAATATGGTTTCCAGCGAATCGCTGACCAATTCCGGTTGGAAAGGATGTGCTTTGCCATCAATTTCAAAAATAAGCGGGGACTGATTAAACCTTCTGGCAACTTCAGCTTTTTCGAGATAAAAAACCTTCTCGCCGCTTAACTTCAGACTGCCGCCAATGTACGTTCCGATCGCCCCCATTCCAAAGATTAAGTAATTCATTTCTCTCTATCTAACCTAACCCATTAAATTTCGCGCCAATGGCGCGCGCCACGCAAAAATTCTTCCCCACTCATCCATTTTTTACCGGCCGGTTGGACTTCACGCAAAACCAACACTCCATCTGCCGTGCCAATCGCCGGCAGTCCATCCACCACAGAACGCTTACCCGCCGGAATTAAGTTTTGTTGAAGGACAAAGGCTCGCTTGACCTTCAATAATTGGCTGTCCCATATCATAAAAGCCCCCGGCCATGGGAAATAAGCTCTGATTTTCCTTTCAAGATATTCGGCTGGCTGCAAAAAACTCAATTCACCTTCTTCTTTTTTCAACATCGGCGCATAGGTAGCCCGTGATTCATCCTGGGGTTGGGGCTGAATCTCTCCACAAAGATAAGCGGGGAGTGTCTCAATCAGTAATTCCGCTCCAAGGGTAGCCAATTTTTTACCCAGGCTTTCTGCATCATCATCTGCTTGAATGGGTATACTCCGCTGAGCAAGGATTGGCCCCGTATCTATTCCGGCATCCATTTTCATAATTGTTACACCGCTGACTTCATCACCATGAAGGATGGCTGCCTGAATCGGTGCCGCTCCTCTCCAGCGAGGTAGTAATGAGGCATGAACATTGACACATCCGTATCGAGGTAAATCCAGCACATTTTGCCGTAAGATTTGACCAAATGCCGCCACAACAATCACATCCGGTGACCATTCGACCAGTTTCTCCCATACGCCTGCATCCTTCAAGCGATTGGGTTGAATAGTCTCAATCCCCAATTGTTGAGCGACAACTTTAACCGGCGGGGGTGTTAGTGTTCGCCCACGCCCGGATGGACGATCGGGTTGGGTAACGACGCCTACAACAGAGAAATGCTGAACCAGCATATTCAGCGTGGGAAGAGCAAATTCCGGGGATCCCATAAACACAATACGATATTCCATAACAAAATTCGATTTTAACACAGATTTAAAATTTGCTTTGATTTGTGACTTTTATTCATTAGAAAATAGTTATACAATAAAAATAAATCTGCTCGAAAATTCTTTTCGCCAAAGGAGGTAAAATCCATGTCCGATGTTTCCTTTTCTCCCCAAGGTATCACCAGCGATGACCGTTTGTGGGCGCTCTTATCCTATTTATTAACCCCTTTGATTCCCATCATCATCCTGCTCATGGAAGACAAGAAGAACAGGCCATTTATCAAAGCCCATTATATGCAGGCATTGGTACTGGGAGTCGTCCTGATTGTTCTTAACACCATTCTTGCTTTTATCCCCTTTGTTAACTGCATCAGCCCGATCCTCACTCTTGGTGTTGTCATTTGGTTGGCGATCCGAGCAAATAAAGGCGAATACATCACCCTTCCTGTCATTACCGATTTTGTAAAAAATCAAGGCTGGGCGTAAGAAATTGTCCGGTTGAATTAACCGCTTCCGGGTTAATAATGTTTCACATAACCCGGAGGCGGTGTTTGGTTTAATCAAAGCACACTGTGTTTACTGGTAAAATTACCACACATGCTTGAAATTGAAACTCTCATGAAGATCAACCACGAGTTGAATCTGGGTGAATCTGCCCGTCACAAAGGCAACGAAGGCATGGCACGGGTTTGTGCTCGTCGCGCGGCTGGTATAGCCGCTCAGGCTTATCTGGAACAAAATGGGTTTGACACGCGCAAACTCAATGGGCTGGATGCCTTGCGGATTATCAACCAGAATTTAGCGTTCGCAGCCCCCCTCCGCCGCTCCGCTGGTTTGTTGATAATGCGGGTCACCCCCGAACACCAACTACCCGTTGAGGTAGACTTACTGCAGGAAGCCAGAAATTTCGTTCAAGAAGTAAACCGCTGGATGGAGGATCCAATTGACTAATCTCTCACAACCGCTTCGCTTTTATGGAACATCCTGGTGTTATACCTCTCGCCGGGCACGTGCAACACTGGATGAGTTAAACATTCCGTACGAGTATATTGACATTGACTCTGATATGGAAGGTCGCCGTTATGTTGAACAAGTCAACAACGGCAACCGCAGCGTGCCAACAATCGTCTTTCCGGACGGCAGTATTCTGGTTGAACCCACCGTTCAACAACTTAAGGAAAAACTGGGAGTCGTTTGATTTCCTTACCTTTTTTGAAAGATCAGACGCATCATTCGTAAAATCAGGTAGAGCGACACGCCAATCAGCAAGCCGGCACCCACCACTATCACCAGGATAGGGGTTTTACCAGCCTTTTCCAATTGAATCGGTTTGGGCTTTCTCAACCGCACCGCCAGCGATTCGACAAAAAGCGGACTGGGCTCAACCGGTTTTAGTAAAGTGGCGAGATTGTTTTCGAATCCATCCATTACCATTGGAGATTGCATCATTTTGCTCACTCCTCCTCATTTACTTCGGGGTAAGCCACAATTCCGATGGTCCCTGGACCAAGGTGAGCGGCAACCGGAATAGATAACTCTGTGATCACAATTTCGCGAATGTTTGGAAAGACCTTTTTCAATCGCTCCACCATTTCCTGAGCTGCTTCGGGGGCAGCCGCGTGAACAACTGCCAGAGATGCCATTTTGTCTCCAACCTTTTGTTGCACTTGCTCAATCACCCGTTCCAACGCGCGGTGGCGGGTGCGTACTTTTTCGGACATATTCAACAACCCATCCCGCAGGACGATGATCGGATTGATACGAAGGAGGGAGGACAAAGCCGTTTGCAGCTTGTTGATCCTACCACTCAGGTAAGCAAATTCCAGATTTTCCAAAGTAAATATCACGGTCAGGCGATCCCGCATCGTTTCCAGACGCCGAATGATCTTTGGAATCTCCCATCCCTTTTGGCTGAGCAGCCGGGCTTCGCGGCACATAAATCCAAGCGCCGCAGAGCCAGCCCCTGAATCAAACGGGTACACCTTAATTTCGTCAGCGATTTCATCGGCAGCCTGTTTTACTGCTGCAAAGGTGCCCGACAATTTACTTGCCAGATGGATGGAAAGGACTTCCTCTCCCTTCTGGGCAATGGAGCGGTAAAATCCCATGATTTGATGCGGGGATGGTAAAGAGGTTTTGGGCGGAAAGCGTTTCTCCTTCACCAGCTGGTAAAAATTCTTTGAAGTAATATCTCTGAATTGAAGATATGTCTGCTCCCCCATTACGATGGACAGGGGGATAATTTTGATGTCGTATTTTTCTTCCCATCCTTCCGGCATATCTGCCGATCCATCGGTCACAATCTTCATCTTTCTTCTCTCTCCTTGCCTGATAGATCCAATTCATCGCGCAAAGCAATCAGCGTACGATGATACAAACTTTTGATAGCTCCTTCACTCCTTCCCATAATTTGGGCAATCTCCTCATTCGATAACCGCTCAACGAATTTGAGAATAATCAGGGTCTGGCGATCTTCCGGTAATTTTTGCAACACCTTTACTAAATTTTCAATCTCCTGACCTTTCACCAACGCACTTTCGGGATGTTCTCCACTGTGTCGAATGGTGTAGGCATGATCTTCAAGTGGTACTTCTTTTCGCCGTTTATTGTCACGATGCCAATTCGCCACCAGATTATGCGCGATGCGGTACAACCAGGCCGAAAAAGGCAATCCGCGATTGCGGTAGTTGTGAATATGATTCATGGCGCGAAAGAAGACTTTTTCGGTCAGATCTTCTGCATCATGCACACTACCGGTACGGTAGTAGATGTAATTATAGATACGCTTCACGTATCGTTGGTAAAGAACACTAAAGGCTTCCTGATCACCTTCGGATGCACGGATGATGACTTCGGCGTCGCTTAATTCTTCCACGGTGTCATCCCTGCCTGACTTTTCAACGCATTAAATAAACCCCAAACCCTGATTGAGGTTACACCGTCTTGGGAAAACCTCAATCCCCAGTATTGTTTCACCTTCATCATTCGAAAAATATTTATTTCCATTATACAAAATTTTTTGGGGGACGGTTTATCGAACCTCTTTGGCTCGCTTAACTGCCCGGTAAGCGTCAATAATCCCGTAACCAACTCCCTGCGCGGGGTAAATGTTTGCATCCACACATTCTGGCAAATAACCCGCATATTGTTGAGCCGTTTCAAAAATGATTCGACGAGTTAAGTCTACTTGCCCGATCAAATTTGGATTTGCGGACCACATTAAGGCAACCACGCCAGCAACATGCGGCCCAGCCATAGATGTACCGCTCGCATATTCATAAGTATCATTGGGAAAGGACGAGAAAATTTCCTCCCCCGGCGCTAAGATCTCTGCCTTAAGTCGCTGACTACCATCTACGGTTACCGGACCCAAGCTGCTAAAGCCAGCCAAATCGCCATTGCGATTCACTGCTCCAACGGTCAGCACTTCTTCATAAATCGCCGGTGGCGCATCCACGCTGCCACAACCAGAATAACCCGAATTGCCTGCTGAAACAACCAAAAAAACTCCGGCAGCCTTGAGGGCGCGTACTGCCGGTAAGAAGACCGGCGGGTCGCAGCCTTCCACCTCCGGACACCCCCAAGAATTGTTAATTATATGAGCTCCCAACTCCGGTCTGCCATCTCGAAAAGAATCACCGCCTTGGGGGTAAGGGGCAAATAAAAATTGCCAGCAATCCAGATAAACCGCCGGATTTCCCAAGTTGCGAGCCAGATTGACACAACCGATCCATTGAGCATCCGGTGCAACTCCTACATCCTTACCTAGAATGCTGCCAAGGGTATGTGTGCCGTGTCCACTGGTATCCTGCGGGAAAGGATTTTCAAACCAGACATCAAGCCAGTTATAGGTGTGATCACCGTTCTTTCCCCGGTATTGATCCAACAATTGAGGATGTTCCCAATCCGCCCCTGAGTCAGCCAGCCCAACCACAACCCCTGCACCGCGCACACCCAACTCACTCCACACCTGGGGTGCGCGCATCATGGCCAAATTCCAATCCTGACCGGTTTCAAATTCTCGAATACTGCCCTCTACTGCCGGAAGTGATTCGGACAAAGGCCGCAACCGGGGACTGGGTAGCACGCGTTCAACGGCGGGGTGGTTGGTCAGCCATAGTTTAACAAGCGGCCCCCCGTTGACCTCCATTGCATTAACCAAATAATAGGACTGATAAGGAATTCGCCAACGATTCAACAGTCGTTGTATGTCTGCTTGAGTCGCTTCGGCATTTCTAACCAAAGCGTTATAGACAAAGGTTCGCTGTTCGGCATTATCCTTGGGGAGCATTTGTTCATCAAAAGTAACCTGGGGACGAAATATCACAAACAACCGCTCCCCATAAAACCCCGCCTGTCCAATTGTCAGAAAAACTACCAGACCACCTCCCCAACTCAATCCGAGCAGCAGGTACAACCAGCGTCGGAAGGCAACTTCTCTTAATTTCTTTAGTAAGAATATGCCAGATATTACCGCTGCTAAAAGTATCAGAGAATGAGCAAACATCATTCTCAAGGCATAACCCATTAATTCTCCCGGTGTTGAACTGATCACCAGCATCAATTCATCTCCATCAACAAACACCAACGGGAGAAGCGCAGCCGAACCAACAAACAATCCAATCGCTTTTTGACGCGTTACACGTGATGAATTCTCTAAAATGCTGTCAATCACGGCCGCCCCAATCGCACTCAGAATCATCGGTAGCATCAGGCTAAACGGATACCCTACAAGCGGTAAACTATTGCCAAAAATTAAACTGGCTACCACCATGAAGACAATTTTTATCATTAGTGAAGGGAATTGCCGTGAAGGATGAGACAAGCGAAATTGCTCAACGAACAACTCCAGCAACAAGGCCATGAACCACCCCAGTAAGGCCGCAACCGTAATTCCCAGAAGTGTATCCCATGGTGAGCCTAAAGCTCCCCAAAGAGCATAAGGAATCCATGCTAATCCGAAAATAATCCAGATGATCACCTTGTAGACTGGATGGAGCGAATTGTTAAGCACGCCCCCCTCTGGATGCCGGGATAATAACTTCAAACAAACCCAGATACCAATCCCAAGCGAGCCAATCACAATTAAGGCCGCAGTTTGGAACTCTGTTAAAAACAGCCATCTGGCAGGCAGCATCATCAGACCGATTGCCAGAGAAAAACCTGTAACTCGATAAAACCCTCGCAAAACACCCGGAAGCCAGACCAAAACAGCAATGGGAATCCCAACCCCAAGGAGATAAGCCAATCCCACCCAACCCCGCACATCTGGAAGCCCAAGCGAACCTTCAAACAGCAAATTTTCTAAAAGCCACATTCCCGGCAGGGTAATCAGGCTGATCAGCCCTAACCAGATGAGATAGAGAATAAAGAAGGTTGACGGCAGACAGCCCCCATTTTGAGTCTGAGATGGAACCATGCGATCATTATCAGTAGGGGTGGATTGTGGCGGATTCGCCATAATAAAAAAAAAATTCAATTTCCTAAATCAATCACAAATTGCCCGTTTTTATAGAATAATTGTCCATCAACCCAAATTTCCCCGCCATCGCGCAAATCACAAATCATGTCCCAATGGATAGCCGATTGATTTTGCCCGCCAGTTTCAGGGTAACTTGCACCTAAAGCCATATGAAAACTACCACCAATCTTCTCATCGAACAGGATATTGCGGGTAAAACGACGAATTCCCTCATTGGTACCGATGGCAAACTCACCCACATACCTTGCTCCTTCATCCGTATCCAGCGTTTTATGTAAAAATTCTTCGTTCTTTTCAGCCGCCGCCTTAACCACTTTACCTCGTTCAAACCATAACCGCACACCGCTTACTTCCCGACCGCCAAAAATTGCCGGATATGAAAAATAAACCTGTCCTTCAACACTATCCTCAACAGGGCCGGTAAACACTTCACCATCCGGTACATTTTCATGACAGTCACAATTGATAAAACGCCTCCCTTTGATTTTCAAACGCAAGTCGGTTTCCTTACCAATAACCTTGACTTCCTCTTTATCACGCAACCACTCCACTACCTTTTGTTGACGGGCAGAAAATTTCTTCCAATAGCCAACCGGGTCATTGATATCCGGCATCATCGCCTGAAAAACAAAATCTGTATATTCGTCCAGGCTCATTTCTGCATCCTGAGCATGAGCATTGGTTGGAAACTGTGCCAGTGTCCAACGAAATTCCTTTCGGGCAGCCCTTTCCAGATATGTCTTAAAAACAGGTTGCTGTGCCTGTGAAGCAATCACCATTTTTTGCGGGTCAACGTTGGAAAGGGCTTTGGTATTTTCATCACCCAGAATGTTGATCGAACAGTCATAGGTTTCAATGATCAACTTGCGAGGCGGATCAATAAATTTCAATTGATCTTCATTGGCTGTCTTGTAAAAAATTTCTGCAATTTGTGGAAAGATGGGTGTCAGGTAAGGGTATCCCCCCGCTTGTAATACTTTCTTATAAATTTCGATCAAGAGTGGTTGAGCAATCACCCCGCCGCGAATCCAAACCTTATCACCGGGTCTAACTGCCACAGAATAATTGACCAGCATATCCGCCAGTTTTTCAATCCTTGAATCGATCATGGTGAATTCACCTCAGGAGAAAATTTGACAACCCTTTTCTCGAACAATTCTACCACCATCCGGCTTGCCGGATTGCGCCCACAGGTATAAACTATTAAGGCAATTAACCTAATATAGAGGATCCCCATGACCGTCACCGAATTTAATTGGGAAAGCACTCATCAGATTACTTACTACGGGATTGAATGGAAACCCGATTTAATTACGCGAGGCGTGATCATATTAGTTCACGGGCTGGGCGAACACAGCGGCAGATACCGCCACGTCGCCCAAATTCTCAACCACAAGGGTCATGCCGTAATCGCCTCCGATCATGCGGGACACGGTCAAACCGGAGGGAAACGAGGTCATGTCGATTCCTATGATTGCTTTTTTGAGGAGCTGGAAACACTATTAGAGCGCGCCCGCAAAAATTTTCCGAATCTTCCGGTCTTTTTATACGGCCACTCGCTCGGTGGAAGCATTGTGCTGGCCTACCTGCTCAAGCATAAGCCGAAAGTGGCAGGAGCCATTGTAACTTCACCCGGTATCAAACTCGTTTCGGATCCGGGAGTCATGCTCTTTTTTGGAAAAATTCTCAACCGATTGGTGCCCTCCACCGCCCTGAATAACGGCTTGAAACTTGAAGGACTTTCCAAAGACCCTCAAGTCATCCAGGCTTATAAAAACGACCCCCTTGTTCACCCATGGATTTCAGCCCGGCTTGCGATTGAGCTCATTGAAAAGGGTGAGTGGATTCGGGATAATGGAGACAAAATCAATGTACCTGTCCTTCTATTGCATGGCAACTCCGACAAACTCACTTCCGTGGAAGGGTCTCGTGAATTGGCAGAAAAAAATCGTCAACTCATCACTTATGTCGAATGGGATGGGGGCTATCACGAATTACACAACGAACCGGATAAAGACCGCGTGTTCGAGGTTATTCTGGATTGGTTAGAAAACCAATTGCAGGACTCCACATCTTAATCCGTTACAACTTTCACCCCAGTTCAGGATGAATGGACTTGACCCGAATATTCCGGCGGGCTACAATAATCATGGACGCGGTGCACCGCTTGGGCACGGCTGCGCTGCAACTTAACAATCTAACAAATGGTTAAAAGAGGAGCGTTTCAATGGCTGATTATTTGATTCGTGGCGCGTTAAAGGATATTGATCCTGCCGTTCATGATCTCATTCAAATTGAAACGGAGCGCCAGTTTCGCAAGCTAATCCTCATTCCCAGTGAAAGCACCGCACCACTGGCAGTCCGCGAAGCCCTTGGCTCAGTTTTTCAAAACTTATACGCCGAAGGGTATCCGGACGAAGAAACTCGCTGGATGAGCGAGGACGAGATTCTCGATTATACCGCCCGCCTATCCTATTACAGACGCTATTCCGATCCACGATACTATAAAGGCGTTGAGTACGCCGACATCATCGAGTCACTTGCCCGTCGCCGTTGTGCGGAAGTTTTTGCAACTTCCCGCGTTTCTGCCGATCAATTGTACGTCAATGTACAACCTCTCTCTGGAGCACCAGCAAACAACGCAGTTTATCATGCTCTGATCAATCCCGGTGACACCATTTTGGGTATGAACCTCCTCCACGGTGGCCACCTCACCCATGGTTCATCGGTCAACCGTTCTGGAAAGCTGTACAATGTCATCCACTACAATGTCAATCCGCACACCGAACAGATAGATTATGATGCTGTTGAAGCCCTCGCTAAGGAGCATAAACCCAAAATAATCATTGCAGGCTATTCCTCCTACCCCTGGGTGCCGGATTGGTCGCGTTTTCGCGTCATTGCTGATTCCATCGGTGCTGTTTTACTGGCTGATGTATCTCACATTGCTGGACTGATTGCGGGTGGAGCAGTTCCTTCGCCGGTCGGAATTGCCCAGGTGGTGACTTTCACCACACACAAAACCTTGATGGGACCCCGCAGTGCCGTAATTTTGACCCACGACAGCGGTCTTGCCAAAAAGATTGATCGCGCTGTGTTTCCGGGGGAACAAGGCGGGCCGCACATGCATGCCATTGCCGCTTTGGCCACAGCCTTAAAAATTGCCAAAACCGATTCCTTCCGGGAATTGCAGCACCAGATTGTCAAAAACTGTCAGGCGCTAACGCAGAGGCTGATGGAACGCGGCTTGCGCATTCCTTATGGCGGTAGTGACACCCATTTAGGAAACGTGGACTGCAAGACCATTGTAGGCAAAGACGGCACTCCGCTTTCCGGTGATTTAGCCGCTCGAATACTGGACATCGCCGGAATTGTCCTCAACCGCAACACCATCCCCGGTGATAAATCCGCTCTCAATGCGTCCGGCATCCGCTACGGCACACCGTGGGTGACTCAGCGAGGAATGAAAGAGACTGAGATGGTTCAAATCGCCGATATTATGGCCGATGTATTGCTGGCGATTCAACCCTATTCCCTTGAAACCCGCAAAGGGGGTGCCATTCGCGCCAAGATTAGCTTCGATGTTCTGGAAGATGCCAAGATTCGTTCCCGTACCATAGCAGAGAATGCCGGTATGGATCTGGAAATCTCCCGCCACGGTTATCCCCATTTCTTCTTTATGGATGATCAGGCTATAAGCAAAAATGGCTGGATAGCCTATAACCTGAAAGGGCGCGGAATTCGCACATTTGTCAATTATGTTTTTACCGGCGATAGCGAGGATTTGAAACCGGGCGAGTCCCAAACCACTTCTCTGGTCACACCATCGGTTGAGGTGCAGGGAATTCTGACTTGCGTGGAGTCCGAGCACTTCCGATTCAGTTTACCTGCAGAAAATGCAGGACTGGCGGCCGCATGGCTTCGCGATTTATCAGATGGTTATGTCAAATTTGATGAAGACCTGCTCCGACGCACACCGGGACCAATCTACGTAACCGAATCTGCGGAAGATGTTGTCACTTCAGCCATGGCATCAGGAGATGCGAGCCGCAAACCATATTACATCGGCATTCAACCCGCAGGACAAGGAACACCCTTACCCGCTTTTCATTGGGAAGAAAAAGATCCCGATCAACTCCGCCGTACACCGCTTTATGAAGTTCACAAACAACTTGGAGCAAAATTAATTCCTTTCGCCGGCTGGGAAATGCCTGTGTGGTACACCTCTGTAGTGGAGGAACATTTGGCAACCCGTCAGGCAGCCGGATTATTCGACGTCGCTCACATGGGCGTTTATCAAGCCGAAGGCCCGGATGCAGGTGTTTTTCTGGATTGTGTTTGTGGCAATGACATTTCGGCACTGGAAATTGGTGAGTCCTGTTACACCCATTTCCTAGACCCTGATGCTAACGTGATTGATGACCTGCTGGTTTACCGCCGCTCCTCCCAGAAATACCTCATCGTGGTTAATGCCGCAAACGACGATAAAGACTGGGCATGGCTCAATGCAGTTCGCAACGGAGAAGTCATGGTAGACCGTCGGCGTCCATGGGCGCGCGCCTTCGGGCGCAATGTAATTCTCCGCAACCTGCGCGATCCAAAAGAGGGCAAGGAAATGCGCGTGGACATTGCCTTACAGGGTCCAAAATCGCGGGATATTCTACTGGCACTCGGCACTGATGCCGAAACCCGCCGACGTATCCTGGCTCTCAAGCGCACCGAATTGTGCGAAGCCGTTGTCGGCGGCATTGATCTGGTCGTTTCCCGTACCGGCTACACCGGCGAAAAGATGGCATTTGAGTTGTTTGTCCATCCCGACCAGGCAGTACAATTGTGGCAAGCCTTACTGGAAGTCGGAAAACCAATGGGTTTAAAACCCTGCGGGTTAGGCGCACGTGACTCATTGCGCACCGAAGCCGGTCTGCCACTCTATGGACATGAAATGGGAGGTCAACTGAATTTAGGCGTTGCCGAGGCTGGTTTTGGCAGTTATGTAAAGACTTACAAACCCTGGTTCATCGGACGCGAGGCATTTTTGGAACGCGAGAAAACTCGCCATGGTGTGGTGGTTCGATTCCGCTTTACTGAAAAGGGAGTTCGAATGGCTCATCTCGGAGACCCGGTCATTGACCGAAAAGGTCGTACCATTGGAGTCGTCACCAGCTGCGCCATTGACTCTGAAGGTTTTCTGACCGGGCAAGCTTTCGTCGAAATCAAATCCTCTGAAGAAGGGACTCCCCTGTTGATTTACCAATCGGCTCCCGCTACCGCCGGGAAACCGCCCGCTGAACTGAAAACCGGAGACCGGGTGTTGCTTCCCAGCGCGGCTGTAATTATCAGCCGCTTCCCGATATAGTGTGTTTCACAAGGTGTACCGGTAATATCCAGTACACCTTGTGATTTTATAAAGAAGAAAATTAACCAAAACCTATCTACCCATCCAACCCTGATAAGGAGAGTGAAAAAATGCAGACCCTTTGGGACCACCGCTACGCCCAGCGAATGCAACGCATCAAGGCTTCCGCCATCCGAGAGTTGCTCAAATTAACCGAACAGCCGGACGTAATTTCGTTTGCTGGCGGCCTTCCCGCCCCCGAGGTGTTCCCCATCGAAGAATTCAAAGAAGCCTGTGTTCGGGTACTCCAGGAGCAAGGAGATTTTGCCCTACAATACGGCTCAACCGAGGGCTATCTGCCTCTGCGAGAAATGATTGCCCGTCATACCAGCCGCTACGGCATCCAGATTTCTGCCGAGAATGTCATGATCACATCGGGTTCTCAACAGGCCTTGGATCTCATCGGCAAAGTATTCATCAACCGCGGAGATCGAATTTTGGTCGAATCACCTACTTATCTGGGTGCCTTACAGGCCTGGAATACGTATGGAGCCGAATATGTCACCGTTCGTACCGACGACGACGGAATGGTTACCGAGGACATTGAAGGCGCCTTGAGAGCCGGGCCGAAATTCATTTACGTGCTTCCCAATTTCCAAAATCCAATGGGGGTAACGATCTCATTGGAAAGACGCGAGCAACTGGTCGAAATGGCCGATCGTTACGGAGTGCCCATTGTGGAAGATGATCCTTACGGTCAGTTGCGCTTTGAGGGAAAGCACCTGCCTGCCGTCGAGGTGATTGACGCACGCACTCGTGTTCAGAACGGCCACTACACCGGTAATGTCATTTACCTCAGCACTTTTTCCAAAATTCTTGCTCCTGGCATCCGTTTGGCCTGGATCATTGCCCCTCCCGAGGTGATTCGCAAACTGGTGCTGGCAAAGCAGGGCACCGATTTACACACCGCCACCTTCAATCAAGTCGTTGCCTACGAAGTTGGCCGGCATGGATTTCTGGACCAACACGTCAAGAAA
>FWPU01007528.1_pt1 | contig 19967 bp, 11 predicted proteins | sample 2228361 | NCBI WGS metagenome assembly FWPU01 (sample SAMEA103939777, study PRJEB20133) | metagenome
TGCAGACCATCCCGTCGTCGGTGTCGCGCGTGCGCACCCACCGCCGGCACTCCTCGTCGGTCAAGCTCTCCACCCGCTCGCCGAGGTTCGCGAGCGCCCGCCGGAAGCCGCGGCAGATCTTCTCGAGCTGCGCACCGGTCGCGTGCCGCGCGAGCTCGAGAAGCTTCGCCTCGTTGTCCGGCGTCGCGACGCGCGTCATCGCACGCACCTTCGCGTAGGTCACCGTCCCGCGCCGGAGCGCGGCGTCGATGAGCGGCAGCCCGCCGAGCGCACGCGCCACGCGGACGCGCTCGCGTGCCGCCCCGGGGTCGAGCCCGATCCGCCAGGAGAGCCAGTGCGCGCAGCTCAGCGCACCATGCACGGCCCACCCGCCGCCCTCGTCGAAGCGGCGGATCAGCGTGAGCAGCCGATGCATCGCCGCGTCGACGTGCGAGGCGACCTCGGCGATCTCGTCGGCGAGCCGGTCGGTCTCGGCGACCGAAAGTTGGCGGCGTGCGACAGAGGTCGTGGCGGAAGCTTCGGGCATCATGGACCGGCGATAGCATCGCCTCTGGGAGCGGCCCTGGCGTCGCGCGAGAGCGACGATCTCACGGCGCGAGGCGTCGACCGGCCTCCTGCGCGCGCGAGGCGCCCAGCGCGGCTTTGCGGCGCCGCACCGAGCTTCCTTGCTCGCCTTGACCGAGGGGCCGTGTGCCCTTCGCCTGTCAAGGACTGACAGGAAAAATTTTTGAGGAGCCGACGAACACTCTCTCTGGCAGACCGGACACCCGCACGGAGCGTCGTCGACTTGCGCGCACATCTGGCAGGAGCGCGCGGATCTGTCTCAAAACGGCGCGAGACGTCGAGCCCCGCTGGCGCGGACCACGCCCGACGCTCAACCGCCGAGCGCCCGCTTTCACGCCAACGGCGACGCCGGCAGCACGGTCTCACCCATCAGGTACTCATCCACCCCCCGCGCCGCCTCGCGCCCCTCCCAGATCGCCCACACCACCAGCGACTGGCCGCGCCGCGCATCGCCGCACGCGAACACGCCTGGGACTGAAGTGGCATAGTCCGCGTCCGCCACCACGTTCCCCCGCGCATCCAGCGCCACGCCGAACTGCTGCAGGAGCGGCTTTTCCGGCCCGAGGAACCCGAGCGCGAGCAGCACGAGATCGCACTCGATCTCGAACTCGCTGCCGGGGATCTCGACCATCTTCGGCGGGCCGCCGTTGGTGCTCTTCTGCCAGTCGAGGCGGACGGCGTGGAGCTTCTTGACGTTGCCGTGCTCGTCGCCGGAGAATCTCTTGGTATTGACGCTCCAGTCACGGATCACGCCCTCCTCGTGCGACGACGACGTCCGGAGGATCATGGGCCAGTAGGGCCAGGGGGCGACGTCCTCGGTGCGGGTTGCGGGCGGCTGCGGGAGCAGCTCGAACTGGTGCACCGACACGGCGCCCTGGCGGTTTGCCGTGCCGAGGCAATCGGAGCCGGTGTCGCCGCCGCCGAGGATGACCACCCGCTTGCCGGTGGCGAGGATCTGGTTCGGCACCGTGTCGCCCGCGACCACCTTGTTCTGCTGCGGGAGGTACTCCATGGCGAAGTGGATCCCGCGGAGTTCGCGACCGGGAACCTGCAGATCGCGCGGCTGCGTGGCGCCGGTGGAGAGCACGACGGCGTCGAACGACGACCTGAGCTCGTCCGCGGTGACGTCGACGCCGACGTTGACGCCGGGGCGGAACTGCACGCCCTCCGCCTCCATCTGCGCGAGGCGGCGGTCGATCAGGTGCTTCTCCATCTTGAAGTCGGGGATGCCGTAGCGCAGCAGGCCGCCGATGCGGTCGGCGCGCTCGAACACCACGACGTCATGCCCGGCGCGCGCGAGCTGCTGCGCGCAGGCGAGGCCCGCGGGGCCCGAGCCGACGATCGCGACCTTCTTCCCGGTCTTCCTGGCCGGCACGAGCGGTCTCACCCACTCGTGCTTCCACGCGTGGTCGATGATCTGCTTCTCGATCTGCTTGATCGTGACCGGGTCGTTGTTGATGTTCAGGACGCAGGCTTCCTCGCACGGCGCGGGGCAGACCCGGCCAGTGAACTCGGGGAAGTTGTTCGTCGAGTGCAGCCGGTTGATCGCGTCCTGCCAGCGGTCGCGGTAGACGAGGTCGTTCCAGTCGGGGATGATGTTTCCGAGCGGGCAGCCCTTGTGACAGAAGGGGATGCCGCAATCCATGCAGCGCGCGCCCTGCTGGCGGAGCTTGTCCTCGGGCAGCTTGCCCTCGAGCTCGCGCCAGTCCTTCAGGCGCTCGTGCACCGGGCGGCGCTTCGGCACCTCGCGCTCGATCTCCAGGAATCCGGTGATCTTTCCCATGTTGTCCCCGTGCGCTCAGCGAATCCGCACGATCACACGCTCGCGAGCTTCGCGGCCTCGCTGTCGAGGTGCTGCTTCGCGAGGATGCTGCGGTACTCGACCGGCATCACCTTCGCGAAGTAGCGCGACAGGCTCTTCCAGCCGCTCAGGATGCGCCACGCGACCGCGCTCTGCGTGTAGTCGTAGTGCCGCTTGACGAGATTGTGCAGCAGGTCGAGATCGTGCTGCTCGAGCGGGTCGATCTCCACCATCCCCATGTTGCACGTCGACGGGAACGTGCCGTGCTCGTCGAACACGTAGGCGATGCCCCCGCTCATGCCGGCGGCAAAGTTGCGCCCGGTCGGACCGAGCACGACGACGAGACCCTTGGTCATGTACTCGCAGCCGTGGTCGCCGACGCCCTCGACCACCGCCGTCACGCCGCTGTTGCGCACGCAGAAGCGCTCACCCGCCATGCCGCGCAGGAAGACCTCGCCGCCGGTCGCGCCGTACAGCGACACGTTACCGACGATGATGTTCTCCTCGGGCACGAACGTCGCCTCGCGCGGCGGGATCACGACGATACGCCCGCCCGACATGCCCTTGCCGAAGTAGTCGTTGGCGTCGCCCTCGAGCGTCACCGACAGACCGTTCGCCATGAAGGCGCCGAAGCTCTGACCCGCCGAGCCGCGGAAATGAATCTTGATGGTGTCCGGCGGCAGGCCCTGCTCGCCGTGCCGGCGCGAGATCTCCGCCGACAGCATCGTGCACACCGTCCGGTTCACGTTGCGGATCGGCATCGAGAACTCGACCGGACGCTTGTACTCCAGCGCATCGCGCGCGAGCTCGATGAGCTGGTTGTCCAGCGCCTTGTCGAGCCCGTGGTCCTGCGCCTCGACGCAGCGGATCGCGACGCCCTCGGGCACCTCGGGCTTGTGCAGGATCTCGGTGAGATCGATGCCCCTCGCCTTCCAGTGCTCGATCGCGTCCGCAGCATCCAGGCGATCGACGCGGCCGACCATCTCATCGACCGTGCGGAAGCCGAGCTCCGCCATGATCTCGCGCAGCTCCTCCGCGATGAACAGCATGAGATTGACCACGTGCTCGGGCTTGCCCTCGAACTTGCCGCGCAGCACGGGGTCCTGCGTCGCGATGCCGACCGGACAGGTGTTCAGGTGGCAGACGCGCATCAGGATGCAGCCCGACGCGACCAGCGCCGCGGTCGCGAAGCCGAACTCCTCGGCGCCGAGCAGCGCCGCGATCGCGACGTCACGGCCGGTTTTGAGCTGACCGTCGGTCTCGACCCGGATCCGGCCGCGCAGGTCGTTCATCACGAGCACCTGCTGCGTCTCCGCGAGGCCGAGCTCCCACGGCGCGCCGGCGTGCTTGATCGAGGTCAGCGGTGAAGCGCCGGTGCCGCCGGAGTCGCCGCTGATCAGCACGACGTCCGCCTTCGCCTTCGACACGCCCGCCGCGACCGTCCCGACGCCGACCTCCGCCACCAGCTTGACGCTGATGCGCGCCCGGTTGTTGGCGTTCTTCAGGTCGTGGATGAGCTGCGCGAGGTCCTCGATCGAGTAGATGTCGTGGTGCGGCGGCGGCGAGATCAGACCCACGCCGGGCGTCGAGTAGCGGATCTTGGCAATGTACTCGTCGACCTTGTGGCCGGGGAGCTGGCCGCCCTCGCCCGGCTTCGCGCCCTGCGCCATCTTGATCTGCAGCTCGTCGGAGTTGACCAGGTAGTAGCTGGTCACGCCGAAGCGACCCGACGCGACCTGCTTGATCGCGCTGCGGCGCGAGTCGCCGTTCGGGTCGGGCACGTAGCGCACCGGGTCCTCGCCGCCCTCGCCGGTGTTCGACTTGCCGCCGAGGCGGTTCATCGCGATCGCCAGGTTCTCGTGCGCCTCGCGGCTGATCGAGCCGAGCGACATCGCACCCGTCTTGAAGCGCTTGACGATCTCGGTCGCCGGCTCGACCTCCTCGAGCGGAACCGGCGTGCCGGGCTTGAAGCGCAGCAGACCGCGGATCGTGCAGAGCTTGCGGTCGTACGTGTTGACCAGCTCCGAGTACCTCTTGAAGAGCTTGTAGTCGCCCTTGCGGACCGCGTGCTGCAGCGTCGCGATCGTCTCGGGGTTGTACATGTGGTACTCGCCCCGCCGCCGCCACTGGTACTGCCCGCCCGGGTCGAGCTCGCCGTCGAGCCCCGGCGGCGTGTGGAACGCGGCCTTGTGACGCATCTCGGTCTCGCGCGCGACGACGTCGAGCCCGACGCCCTCGATGCGCGACGCGGTCCAGGTGAAGTACTTGTCGATGAACTCCGAGTTGAGGCCGACCGCCTCGAAGATCTGCGCGCCGCGGTAGCTCTGCAGCGTCGAGATCCCCATCTTGCTCATCACCTTGAGCAAGCCCTTGCCGATCGCCTTGATGTAGTGCTCGATCGCCTCCTCTTCGGAGACGTTCTTGATCACGCCGTCGCGGATCTGCTGCCGCAGCGTGCGGAACGCGAGGTACGGATTGATCGCGCCGGCGCCGTAGCCGACGAGCAGCGAGAAGTGGTGCACCTCGCGCGGCTCGCCGCTCTCGACGATCAGACCGCAGCGCGTGCGCGTCCCCTCACGGATCAGGTGATGGTGCACCGCCGCGGTCGCGAGCAGGCTCGGGATCGCGGCCCAGTCGCGGTCGACGCCGCGATCGGACAGCACCAGGAGAGTCGCGCCGTCGGCGATCGCCGCGGACGCCTTCGCGCACAGCTCCTCGAGCGCGTGCTCGAGCGCCTTCGCGCCGCCGGCGGCCCAGTACAGCGTCGACAGCGTGACCGTCCGCAGGTTGCCGTTCTCCAGGCGCTTGATGCGCGCCAGCTCCTCGTTGGTGAGGATCGGCTGCTCGAGCTCGAGCTGGCGGCAGTGGAGCGGCGTCTCCTCGAACAGGTTCTGCTCGGAGCCGATCGTCGCCTTGAGCGACATCACGAGCTCTTCGCGGATCGGGTCGATCGGCGGGTTCGTCACCTGCGCGAAGAGCTGCTTGAAGTAGTTGAACAGGAGCTGCGGCTTGTCCGACAGCACCGCGAGCGGCGTGTCGGTGCCCATCGAGCCGACCGCCTCCTGCGCGTTGATCGCCATCGGCGCCATGATGAAGCGCAGGTCCTCGAGCGTGTAGCCGAAGGCCTGCTGCAGCTTGAGCAGCTCCTGCGGCGACTCCTCCGCCGGCAGGTGCGACGGCTCGACCGGCGGAACCTGCTCGAGCTTGACGAGGTTCTCGTCGAGCCACTTCCGGTACGGCTTGCGGGCCGCCATGCCCTCCTTGATCTCCTCGTCGTCGACGATGCGACCCTGCGAGGTGTCGACGAGGAACATGCGCCCGGGCTGCAGGCGGTTCTTCGCGACGATGTCCTCCTGCGGGATGTCGAGCACCCCGACCTCGGACGCCATCACGACGAGCCCGTCCTTGGTGACGACGTAGCGCGACGGGCGCAGGCCGTTGCGGTCGAGCACCGCGCCGATCACCGTGCCGTCGGTGAACGCGATCGACGCCGGGCCGTCCCACGGCTCCATCAAGCACGCGTGGTACTCGTAGAACGCGCGCTTGGTGTCGCTCATGCTCTCGTGCTTCTGCCAAGCCTCGGGGATCATCATCATGACGGCGTGCGGCAGCGAGCGCCCGGTGTGGACGAGGAGCTCGAGCGCGTTGTCGAAGCGACCGGAGTCGCTCGTCCGGCTGTCGATCACCGGCTGGATCTTCTCGATGTCGTCCCCGAACAGCGGCGAGGAGAACATCTTCTCGCGCGCGTGCATCCAGTTCTCGTTGCCGCGCAGCGTGTTGATCTCGCCGTTGTGCGCGATGAAGCGGTACGGGTGCGCGCGGTCCCAGGACGGGAAGGTGTTGGTCGAGAACCGCTGGTGGACCAGCGCGAGGGCGCTCTTGAAGCTCTGGTCGCGGAGGTCGGCGTAGAACGCGGGGATCTGCTCGGGCTGGAGCAGGCCCTTGTAGACGATCGTACGCGAGGAGAGGCTCGGCACGTAGAAGCTCTCCGAGTCGCGCAGGTGCGTCGCGGCGCGGACTTGCTTCTCGACGCTCTTGCGCACGATGTAGAGCTGGCGCTCGAGCGCCGCCTGGTCGCCGGTGTGGCGGCCGGGCGCGATGAACACCTGGCGGATCTCCGGCATCGAAGCGCGCGCGAGCGGACCGGTCTTCGTCGGGTCGACCGGGACGTTGCGCCAGCCGAGCAGGCGGAGCCCTTGCTCGCGGATCGCCCGCTCGAAGATCTCGAGGCACTCGTTCCGCTCAAACACGTCGCGCGGCAGGAACACCATGCCGACGCCGTACTCGCCCATCGGCGGCAGCACGATGCCGAGCGGCAGGCAGGCGCGGAGGAGGAACTCGTGCGGGATCTGCAGCAGCAGGCCGGCGCCGTCGCCGGTCAGCGGGTCGCAGCCGCACGCGCCGCGGTGCTCGAGGTTGCGCAGGATCTCGAGGCCCTTCTCGATGATCGCGTGCGAGCGCTCGCCGTTGATGTTGACCACGAAGCCGACGCCGCAGGCGTCACGCTCGGTCTCCGGCCGGTAGAGGCCGTACTTCTCGGCGAGCCCGCGACGCTCGCGCATCGCCGCGACGTCCTCGCGCCGGAACAGGTGACAGCCTTCCCGATGGTGTCCGATCATCGCGAGCCTCGCTGACTTCCCTCTCTCACCGGATCGCCGTCGAGCCGGGTCTCCGCCCGCGGCTCGGCCGGCTTGATCTCCAGCACCTTGCGCTCGGCCCGTCCGCTGCGCCGGCGCGCCCGACCGGAGGGCTGGCGGCGCGCCTCGAGCTGCGCGCCGAGGGGGAGCTGCGCGCGCTCGGCGAGCGTCGACAGGACGACCATGGTCTCCGTGCGCGCCACGCCGGGCACCGCGCGGATCTGACGGATGAGCTTCTCGAGGGAGGAGGTGTTGGCGGTCTTCACCTTGAGAAGCAGGGTGTGCTGGCCGGTCACGTGGTGGCACTCGAGCACCCCCTCGAGGGCCGAGACCTTCATCTCGAACTCCTCGATTCCGGACGGCTGCTCGATCAGCACCCCGATGAACGCGGTCACGTCGAGGCCGATCTGCCGGCCGTCGAGCGCCGCGTGGTAGCCGCGGATCACGCCGCCGTGCTCGAGCTTCTTGATCCGCTCGATCACCGACGGCGCCGACAGCCCCACCAGATCGCCGATGCGAGCCAGCGGGATTTTGCAGTCCTGCTGCAGCGTTTGCAGGATCTGCAGGTCGATCGCGTCGAGCTCGAGCGCCTCGCCTACGCCTAATTTCATAAGGTCCCCGGGCTGGAGGACCTTACGGATAGCGAATGGCCTCCCAGTTCGTCAACGGTTGGTTCTGCAAAATCGTGGAAGAGCCTATGACGCACCGCTCCCGTAGAACCACGGCGAGCCCCGGCTGAGGAGCCGGCCGGGGCCGAAAGCGGCTCCCGGCCGGGGGCTTACAGCCGCTCGATGATCGTGCCGGTGCCGAGGCCGCCGCCGCAGCACATGGCGATCAGCCCGTAGCGACCGCCCGTGCGCTCGAGCTCGTGCAGCGCGGTGGTGATCAGCCGCGCGCCGGTCGCGCCGGTCGGATGGCCGAGCGCGATCGCGCCGCCGTTCGGGTTCACGCGCTCGGGGTTCGGCTCGAGCTCCTTCTGCCAGGCGAGGACCACCGAGGCGAAGGCCTCGTTCACCTCGAAGGTGTCGATCCGGCTCACGTCGAGCCCGGCCTGGGCGAGCACCTTGCGCGACGCCGGGATCGGGCCCTTCAGCATGGTCACCGGGTCGACGCCGACGAGCGTCGTCGCGACGATCCGCGCGCGCGGCTTGAGCCCGAGCTCCTTCGCCTTCTCCGGCGACGCGAGCAGCACCGCGGCGGCGCCGTCCGAGACCTGCGACGAGGTCCCCGCGGTGTGGATGCCGCCCGGCACGACGGGGTTCAGCGTCGCGAGCTTCTCGAGCGAGGTCTCGCGCAGGCCCTCGTCCTTGCTCACCACGCGCGTCTCGCCGGTCTCCTTGCCCTCCGCGTCGAGCACCGGCGCGGTGATCGGCACGACCTCGCGGGTGAAGCGCCCCTCCTCCCAGGCCCGGATCGCCTTCTGCTGGCTCTGCAGGCCGAAGCGGTCGGTGTCCTCGCGCGTGATCCCGTATTCTTTGGCGATCCGCTCGGCGCCCTCGAACTGCGAGGTCGGCTCGTAGCGGTCGATGTACGACTGGGAGAGCGGCGAGCCGCCCTTCATGTTGCTGCCGAGCGGCACGCGGGTCATCATCTCGATGCCGCAGGCGAGGACGACGTCCTCGATCCCGGCGCCGATCATCCCCGCGGCGAGCGACGTCGCCTGCTGCGACGAGCCGCACTGCGAGTCCACCGTCGTCGCCGCGATCTCCATCGGGAAGCCCTGCGCGAGCCAGGCCAGCCGCGTGATGTTGAACGACTGCTCGCCCACCTGCGACACGCAGCCGCCGATCACCTGCCCGACTTGCGCCGGATCGATGCCTGCGCGCTCGACCGCCGCGCGCTGCACGCTGCCGAGCAGGTCCGCGGGGTGCAGCCCCGAGAGTCCGCCCTTGCGGCGTCCGATCGGGCTCCGCACCGCTTCGACGATGAAAACCTCACGCATCTGACACTCCCTGGAAGATGAGGGGACGGCGCCGCCCCCGCTCGCGCACCCCGGCGGCGCTCAGCCCTTCGCGGGGTCGAGGCCCAGCGCCGCGAGGTCGAGGTTCGGCACGTGGCAGTAGCCGCCCCCTCGCTTCTCGAAGTAGCGCTGGTGATACTCCTCGGCCCGGTAGAATTCACCGGCAGGCGTGATCTCGGTGACGATCGGCCTCGAGTAGCGGCCCGACGCGTCGGCCCGGGCCTTCGACGCCCTCGCCGCAGCCTCCTGCTCGGGGGTGTGGAAGAAGATCACCGAGCGGTACTGCGTGCCGACGTCCGGCCCCTGCCGGTTGAGGGTCGTCGGGTCGTGCATCCGCCAGAAGACCTCGAGGAGCTGCTCGTACGAGACGCGCTGCGGGTCGTACTCGAGCTGGACCACCTCGGCGTGCCCGGTCCGGTCGGTGCAGACCTGCTCGTACGTCGGGTTGGGCAGCGAGCCGCCCATGTAGCCGACGGCGGTCGCGGTCACGCCGGGGATCTTGCGCAAGGTCTCCTCGACTCCCCAGAAGCAGCCCGCCCCGAACGTCGCAATCGCCATCCTTTTCCGTTATCGCGCACAACGGCCCGACGCCAGCGGGTCGTCGAATCGTCGCGCGGCGCGCGTCGTCCAAAGCGCGGCCGCTCGCCCGTCACCGGAAGGAGCGCTGGGCGCACACGAGCCATGAGCAAGGTCCTTCACATCGGATCCGGGCTGGTCGCGCTGCTCGCGCTCCTCGCGCTCGGCGCCTCCTCGCCGTCTCCCGAGCCCGCGCCGAGCCCGAGCGCGGCGGGCAAGGCGCAGGCGGAGCGGCCGCACGTCCTCATCGTCACGCTCGACACGACGCGCGCCGACCACGCCTCGGCCTACGGCTACCGGCGCCCGACGACGCCGCGGCTCGAGCAGCTCGCCCGCGAGGGGACGCTCTTCGAGGCGGCCTACGCGCCGATGGCGACCACGCTCCCGTCGCACGCGACGATGTTCAGCGGCCTCCTGCCGCGCTCGCACGGCACGCTCAAGAACGGCCTCGTCGTCGATGCGAAGGTCCCGATGCTCGCCCAGACGCTCGCCGCGCGCGGCTACCGGACCGCCGCCTTCCTGAGCTCCTTCGCGCTGGACTCGAGCTTCGGCCTCAACCGCGGCTTCGAGACCTACGACGACGACTTCACCGGCGGGCAATGCCGCTGGGAGGCGAAACGGTGGGAGGGGCACCGGCTCGAGGGGGAGTTCTGCCGGCGCGCCGACTTGACGCGGGCGCGCGTCGAGAGCTGGCTCGAGCGCAACGGCTACCTCGCGGGCGCCGGGCGCGAAGGCGAGGAGCCGCCGCCGTTCTTCGTCTGGATGCACATCTTCGACCCGCACGCGCCCTACGACCCGCTGCCCGAGCACGCGGCCCGCTTCCCGCCGGAGAGCGCCGAGCCGTCGGAGCTCGAGCGATCGATCGCGGCGTACGACGCGGAGATCCACTTCGCGGACCAGGAGACGGGCAAGCTCCTCGACCGGCTCGCCGCGGCGGGCATTCTGGACGACACGCTGGTGGTCGTGGTCGGCGACCACGGCGAGGGTCTCATGGACCACGGCTGGATGATGCACGGCCTGCAGCTCTACGAGGAGGCCGTGCGCGTGCCGTTCATCGTGCGCTGGCCGCGCGCCGTGCCGGCCGGCCGGCGCATCGCCGAGCCGGTCGAGCTCGCCGACCTCGCGCCGACGATCACCGATCTCGTCGGGCTCGGGCCGTTCACCTCGCACCGCCCGCTCGACGGGCGAAGCATCGCGGCGCCGCTCCGCGGCGCGGGCGAGCTCGACGCCGAGCACGTCGTCCGGATGCAGCGACGCTTCTACGCGAGCGGCACCGAGCGCGGCGGCATCCCGGTGAAGGGTGACAAGCATGCAATCCGCCGGGGTCGGTGGAAGTACATCGAGGCGAAGGACGAGGACTCGTACGAGCTCTACGACCTGACCAGCGACCCGGGCGAGAAGCGAAACCTCGCGGCGGAGGACGGCGAGCGGAAGGCGGAGCTCGCGAAGGCCCTCCACACCTGGCTCGCGACGCCGGCGGCCGGCACGACGACGCAGTCCATGTCGCCCGACGCCGCGCGCCGCCTGGAAGCGCTCGGCTACGTGCAATGAGACGGTCCCTCGCCGCGGCGACGCGCCTCGCGGGCGTGCTCGCCCTCCTCCTCGCCGCGGCGTGCGAGCGCCCGAGCGGCGGCGCCGCTCCGGGCGACGCGCAGCGTCCGCCGAACGTGCTCCTCGTGACGATCGACACGCTCCGCGCGGACCACCTGGGCTTCGCCGGCTACCCGCGCGACACCTCGCCGAACCTCGACCGGCTCGCGAGCGAGGGGACGTGGTTCCGCCGCGTGTACTCCGCATCCGCGACGACGGGCGCCTCGCACGCCTCGCTCTTCACCTCGCAGGCGCCGCCCGCGCACGGCGTGACGGCGAACAACCAGCGGATCGCGCCGCCGGAGGAGCTGCCGACGCTCATGAGCACGCTCGCGGCGCGCGGCTGGACCACCGCCGCCTTCGTCTCGAGCATCGTCGTCGGGCGGAAGTCCGGACTGCAGCATCACTTCGCGCACTTCGACGACGAGCTCACGACGAGAGAGCTGAACCGCAAGGCGCGCTACGAGCGTCCGGCCGGGCACACGATCGACGCCGTGCTCCGCTGGCTCGACGCGCAGCCGGCGGACCGCCCGCTCTTCCTCTGGATCCATCTGATCGACCCGCACGGGCCGTACGCGGCGCCCGACGACCCCGACCGCTACGTCGGCGACGCGTACGCGGCCCGGCTCGACGTGGAGCTGCCGGCCGGCGACTCCGACTGGAGCGAGAACGCGATCCCGCGCTACCAGGTGCTCGGCGACCGGCGCGACGCGAGCTACTACGTCGCGCGCTACGACGCGGAGATCCGCTACGCGGACCGCGAGCTCGGCCGGCTGTTCGACGACCTGCGGCGCCGCGGGCTCTACGACCGCACGCTCATCGCCGTCACCGCGGACCACGGCGAGACGCTCGCGGAGCCGGGGCACAAGCGGTACTTCGCGCACGGCGCGACGACGTACGAGGAGGTGGTCCGCGTGCCGCTCATCGTCCGCGAGCCAGACGGCGCGAAGCGGCTCCAGTCCGTCGACGTCGAGCGCCCGGTCTCGACGCTCGACGTCGCCCCCACGCTGCTCGCGCTCCTCGGCGTGCCCCCGCCCGAGACCTTCCGCGGCCGGAACCTGCTCGTCGACCCGCTGCCGGACGACGCGCCGATGTTCTCGCTCGGCTCGTATGGCACGGAGCGGATCGAGAAGGAGGTCGGCACGCAGTTCGGCGTGCGGCGTGGCCCGCTCCGCTACATCGTCAATTCAAAAGACGGATCCGAGGAGCTCTACGACCACCGCGACGACCCGCAGGAAGCGCGGAACCGGATCGCGGAGGCTGCGCACGCCGCCCCGATCGCGGAGCTGCGCTCCGGCGTCGCGGCGCTGGCCGGCGAGCGGAGCCGCATCGCGGCGCCCGCGCCGCTGACGGCGGAGCAGGAAGCCGCGCTGCGCGCGCTGGGCTACGTCGAGTAGCGTGAGCCGCCCGACGGCGAGTGTCGCAGCGCTCCTGCGATTCTCTGGAGCTCGAGCGCGCGGCGAGAATGCAGCGAGCCGACGTGGTCCGTGCCGCCGCACGCTGCTCGCGCTCGCCCTCCTCTCTGCAGCGGCGCTTGCGTGCGAGAAGAAGGAGCCGACGCCGAGTCCGGTGGAGAGAGGCGTGGCCGACCGGCTCGCGGCGCTCGGCTACGTCGAGACGGTCCTGGACGATCCCGACCGCACGCGGCACGGGGTCGTGCGGGTCGACGTCGCGAAGGCCCAGCCCGGGGTTTCCGTGTACTGCTCGGTCGGAAGCCGGACCGCACGGTTCCTCGACCTGCAAGGCGAGACCCTCCGCACGCTGACCCTGCCCGAGGGAGGCATCGGGGCCGACTGTCTCGTCGAGCCGTACCGTCCGGGCTACTACCTGGCGCTCACGCAACCCTTCCTCGCGCTCCTCGACGGCGACTCGCGCCTCATCTGGAAGAGCGACCTCGGCCACCACCACGACTTCGCGATCGGCCCGCGCGGCGAGATCTACACCTTCACCGAGCGAGAAGCGTCGCTCCGTCACGCCGGACGCGAGCTCCCGCTCCGGAGCCACTGGATCACCGTGCTCACGCCCGAGGGCGCGGTGGAGCGCGAGATCGATCTGCTCGCGCTCTTCGCGGATCGCATCCCGACACGACGCAAGCAGAAGATGCTCAAGCTCCTGGACCAAGGGCTCACGGAATCGCGTGAGTACCACCGCGCGAGCGACGTCCTCCATCCGAACACGGTGGAGTGGCTTCCCCGACCGCCGAACGGCATCGGGCGGGGGCAGCTTCTCGTGTGCCTGCGTGAACTCGACCTGATCGCGGTGATCGACGTCGAGCGGGAGGCCGTGGTGTGGAGCTGGGGCCGCCGCACGCTCGATCGTCCCCACCACCCGAGCGCGCTTCCCGATGGCAACCTTCTGATCTTCGACAACGGCAGGCGCCGCGGCTTCTCGCGGATCCTGTGGCTCGACCCCGCGAAGCTCGAGGTCGTGCGCGAGTACCGCGCGGATCCGCCGTGGAGCTTCTTCAGCCGCGTGCGCGGGTCGGTGCAGGCGCTGTCGAACGGCAACCTGCTCATCACCGAGAGCACGAAGGGCCACGTCTTCGAGGTGACGTCGGCGAACGAGATCGTCTGGGACTTCTGGAACCCCGAGTTCGACGAGGCGCCCGGCCGCGATCCGCGACGACGTCAGATCTATCGCATGCACCGCCTCGAGGACGAGGCGAGCGTCGTCGCGCCAAGAGGCGGAGAAGCGCCGCTTGGGTAGCTTCGCGCGCAGCGAAGAAGAAACGCGTCGCGGCGAGCGGGTCCACGATCCCGACGACCTGCGAAGCCGCCCCTTGAGCGGCCCGCCCGCGAGCGTCCGGCTCTGCGACGCCGCGTGCTGGGCCTTCGCCGCGTGGACCTTGCTGTGCAACGTCGCGGTGCTCCTCGGAGGGAGCCTCACGCAGGTCATGTGGTCGGCCGGCGCGCTGGCGGTCGTCTCCGCCGTCGGACTCGTCCGCGCGCGGCGCAGGCTCGCGAGCGCTCCGGTCGGCGGGCAGGCGCTCGAGATGGAAGACGAGCGAGCGGCCGCGCCGGTCGAGCCGCGGGTCGATGCGCGCCGCGTCGCCCTCGTGGTCGCCCCGCTCGTCATCCTCGCCGCCTTCGCGGCGACGGGCAGCCTCCGCGTCCTCTGGTGGCTTCTCGTCGCGTATCTCGGCTGCGCCCTCGTGCTGCACGGCCGGGAGGCCGCACCGACGCTTCCCGCCGCCAGCGGGCGCGGCCTCGAGCGAGCCCTCTGGGCGCTCGCCCTCGTCGGCGTCTTCGTAACCCTCGTGTCCCACCGCGTGGGCTACGACGACACGTTCTACGCCAACCTCGCCGCGAACGCCGCCGATCATCCCGAGCGCCCGTTGCTCAGCGAGGACACGCTGCACGGCATACCGGGGCTGCCGCTCTACCTCCCGGTGTACCGGGTGCAGTCGTTCGAGCTGCTGGTCGGCGCGATCTCGCGCCTGAGCGGGATCGAGCCGCTCGCGGTCAGCCATCTCGTGACCGCGCCGCTCGCCGGCGCGCTGGTGGTCCTCGCTTACGCGCGGCTTTTTCGCTTGCTGCTCCCCGGCGCGTGGCTCGCCGGTGTGGCGACGATCGTCGCGCTGTTCCTTTTCGTCGGCGAGACGCCGCACTGGTACGCCAACCTCGCCTTCGTCCGGCTGCAGCACGGCAAGGGGATCTTCGCCTCCGTCCTGCTGCCGCTGCTGATCGCCTACGCAATCGAGTACGCCCGCGCGCCGAGCCGCCGGAGCTGGAGTCGTCTCGCGGCCGCGCAGATCGCATCGATCGGCCTCACGGCGTCCGCCCTCTGGGCCGCGCCGACCATCGTGGCGCTGGGCGTGCTCTCGGCCGTGCCCGCCAGCCGGCGGGGGCTCGTGCGGCTCGTCGCCGGCGTCGCCTCGTCGGCGTACGTGCTCGCGCTTGCCCTGGTCGTGCATGCCGAGACGGCCCGGGCGTTGCCGCTGCTCGAGCGCGGCAAGGCCGTCGGCAGCCTCGCCCGCTACGTCTCGGACGTGCTCGGCGGCGGATGGGTCGCACTCGCTGTTCTGGTGAGCCTGCTCTACGCGTGGCAGCTCGCGCCGAGGGGCACGGCACGCCGGCTCTGCATCGCCTTCCCGCTCGCGTTCCTTGTCGTCTTCCTGAACCCGTACTGGTACCGCTGGCTCGCCGCGCACGTGACGGGATCGGTCACCTACTGGCGCGTGTTCTGGATCCTGCCCGTCCCCCTGCTCTTGACGCTGTGCCTCGCCGCACCGTCGTACGTCGGCGGGCAGGGACGACGGCGCGCGCGGCTTGCCGCGACGGCGCTGCTCGTCGTCGGCTTCGTCACGCTCGCTCCCCGGGCGTACACGATGACCTCTGCGAACCGCGTGCGCCTCGGGTGGCCCGGGCTCAAGGTCACGCGCGAGTACCGGGTGGCGGAAGCGCTCGCGGAGCGCGTGCCGCCCCGCAGCTTCGTCGTCGCGCCACTTGCCGTGGCCACCTGGGTCCCGACGCTGCGCGACCACCCGCATCCTGCGATCGCGCGTCCGATCTACCTCCGCTCCCACGCCGGGCGCGTCGCTCAAGACGAGATCCGCCGCCGCTTGCTCGTCACCAGGTACGTCGATGGCCAGACGTCCAAGGCCGGCGAGCGCGCTCTCCGCGAAACGGTCCGCGACGAGCGGGTCACGGGGGTCTGCCTCCGGGTCGGGCCGAGCGCCGAGCGCGCCCGGCGCGTCCTGCGCGACGCGGGGTTTCGCGCGACCTACGACGACGGCGAATTCGAGATCTGGGTCCGGGAGGACGCACGCTGAAACCGATCCCTCAGCGCACCGGCGTGGTCTCCTGCGGCAGCACCGCCGACGCGATCACCATGCCGGTGTTCGTGTGGCAGACGGTCCGAGCGCAGGCAGACGAGCCTGCCCGGGAACTGCCCGGTCTGCGCAACGCTCCCCGTGTAGAGCTCGCTCATCCCGAGCACCTCGCCGCCCGGCGGCTCGACCTTCGCGTCCTCGGGGGCGCGCTCGAGAACGGAGCCCGCGCGGCCGGGATCCGACCCGGCCGAGGCAGCGACGCGCCCACGCACCGCTCGAGCTCGCGACCGCGACGACACCGGCGCCGGCTCCTAGCTCGCAGCGGGAGCAGACGGCACAACGTCCGCGACGCGCGCCCAGCGCCGCGGGCTCGCGATCCGCTCGCGCAGCGCGCGCGTGTACGGGTGGTCGAGCATGCGGTCGCACTCGTCCGCGGGGATCTCGTGCGCCCAGCGCGTGTCGGCCCGCAAGGGCTCGTGCTTGAGGCGCTCGTAGAAGCAGTCGTCCGAGCGCTCCCAGTTCCGGCGCTTGCGCCCCTCGAGGTAGAGCGACGCGGCGCCGTTCGCGCCCAGCCCGTGGTGCTCGACCTCCCAGTAGCGCAGCGCGGCGGGCTCGAACGTCGCGCCCAGCAGGGCGCACGCGCGCGGCAGCTCGCCGTGCGGGTCGTCCGCGAGGTCGTCGTAGGCGAAGGTGCCGTGCAGGCGCCCGCTGCGGGCGACGAACTCCTCGATCTCCTGGTTGATCTGCCGCCACTCCGCGAACAGCTCGTCGCGCGACAGGTGCGGCCGGCGCTTCGTCTCCGACGAGACGTATCCCGCCGGGTGGCGCACGAGGTGGACGAGAACGACGTCGAGGTCGTCGCGCGGCAGGAAGCGCGCGCACCAGTCGAGCCGCTTCGACGCGTCGATGATGCACGATCGCCCGAAGCGCTCCGCCGCGAAGTGGTAGACGCGGTCCGCCGGGACGTGCTCGATGCCGTCGAGCACCGGGCAGCGCGGCTCGTCGTTCGCCTCGCAGAGCCGGCAGACGACGTGGCCCGGGAAGAGGAACGGGCGGTAGAACTCGCCGACGTTCGCAGCCCACGAGTGGCTGCCGAGCACCAGGTTGAGCCAAATCGAGCCGGAGCGGTTCGCACTCAGGATGAACAGCACCTTCGGGACCATCGCGTCCTCCGCCACGTCCTCGGCATAGCGAGCTTGACCGTCCGGCGGCAAACCACTAGCGCGACCACGGTCGGATGGGCGAAGCACGAGAGACCGCGCCGTCGTCCGGGCGCGCGAGCGGCCGCCGCACGCGCCTGCTGGTCGCGTTCCTCGGCGCGCTGGCCGTGGTGGCCGCCTGGGCCGGCGCGCGCGCCGTGCGCCACGGCGGCGGGGACGGCAGCGAAGCCCGCGCGCAGGCACGCCGCCCGAACGTGCTGCTCGTGAGCATCGACACCCTGCGCGCCGACCACACGTCCGCGTACGGCTACCCGCGCAAGACGACGCCGCGGCTCGACGCGCTCCTGGCGAAGTCCGTGCGCTTCGAGGTCGCCTACGCGCCGCTGCCGATCACGCTGCCGTCGCACACGACAATGCTCACCGGGCTCCTGCCGCGCTCGCACGGGATCCGGAAGAACGGTCAGGTGCTGGGCGAGGAGGCGGTGACGCTCGCGGAGCTGCTGCGCGACGCCGGCTACCGCACGGCCGCGATCGTGAGCGCGACGCCGCTCAAGCGCCACTTCGGCCTCGCACAGGGCTTCGAGGACTACCTGGACTCGTTCGTCGGCGCGACCTGCGACGCGCCGCTCACCCCGAGCCTCAAGAGGTCGGGGACGACCGAGCCGTTCTGCCGGAGGGGCGCGGAGACCGCGGCGCTCGCGATCGACTGGCTCACGACGAACGGCTACTTGACGTTCGGGACGGACCCCGGCGCGGACGCGAGCGCGCCGTTCTTCCTCTTCCTGCACCTGTTCGACCCGCACGCTCCGTACGAGCCCGTTCCGGAGCACGCCGCGCTCTTCCCGCCGCTCGGCCCGACCAACGACGCCCGCGAGATCGCGGCCTACGACGCGGAGGTGCACTACGCGGACGCGCACGTGGGCTCGGTGCTGGTGCGGCTCGCGCGCGCGGGCGTCCTCGACGACACGCTCGTCGTGATCACCGCCGACCACGGCGAAGGCCTCGGCCAGCACGGCTGGTGGAACCACGGACCCGTGATCTACGAGGAAGCCGTGCGCGTGCCGCTCGTCTTCCGCTGGCCCGGCCCGATCGCCGGCGGCCGGACGATCGACGCTCCGGTCGGGCTCGTCGACCTCGCACCCACCTTGCTCGACCTGATCGGGGTCGAGGCGCGCCTGCCGGCGAGCGACGGCCGCTCGCTCGCGCCCGCGCTGCGCGACGGCGCGGCGCTCGATCCCGAGCACCCGGTCTTCCTGCAGCGTCGCCACTACCGCTCGCGCCGCACGCGCGGCGTGCCGGTGCGCGGCGAGAAGCTCGGGGTCCGCGTCGGGCGGTGGAAGTACATCGAGGCGAAGGAGGAGGGGACGCGCGAGCTGTACGACCTCGAGCGCGACCCCGCCGAGCTCGACAACGTCGTCGACGCGCACCCCGACGAGGCGCGCCGACTCGCCGAGCTGCTCGCCCGCTGGACGGAGGCGACGCCCGCCGCGCGGAGCCGCTCGTCGGAGGTGGCGCCCGAGGACGCGCGCAAGCTGCGCGCGCTCGGGTACGTCGATTGAGCCAGGTCGCGCGCGCGCTCCCGTACCACGCGGTCGTCTGGGCGGCCGCGCTCGCGTTCTGCGCGCCCTACCTCCTCCCCGGCGCGTCGCTCTACACCTCGAGCCTCTACCGCGTCGCGCCGTGGTCCGACTTGCCCGCGCCCCCCGAGGCCGCGGCCTCGAACGACCTGATGCGCGACGTCGTCAAGCTCACGCTTCCGGCGCGCACGTACAACGGTGCCCTGCTGCGCGCGGGAGAGATCCCGTTCTGGAACCCGCACGTCTTCTCGGGCTACCCGCACCTCGCGATGGTGCAGAACAACGCGCTCTACCCCCTGACCGCGCCGCTCGACGTCCTCGACCCGGTGGCGAGCCTGCCCCTCTCGATCCTGCTGCACCTCGGCCTCGCCGGCAGCCTGATGCTCGCCTCCCTGCGCCGCTCTGGGCTCGGCGCGGCGGCGGCGCTGGTGGGCGGCGTCACGTTCGAGCTCAACGGGATGTTCCTCGTCCGCGCGACGGCGCCGAGCTACGTCTACAGCGGCACGTGGCTCCCGCTCCTGCTGCTCGGCACGACGGCGCTCGCCGAGCGCTCGACGCTGCGCTCGGGCCTCGCCGTCGCGCTCGGGACGTGCCTCGCGGCGCTCGGCGGCCACCCGCAGATCGCCGTGCTCGCGCTCTGCGCGGCCGCGGCGCACCTCGCGTGGCTGTGCGCCTGGCGCGACCCCGCCGCGGACCAGCCGGGCCTCCTCGCGCGGCTCCGGCCGCTGGGCTCGTTCGCCGTGCTCGTGGTGCTCGGGCTCGCGCTCGCGGGCTTCCAGCTCGTGCCGTTCGCGGAGCTGGTCCGCGAGTCGGCGCGTCGCGTCGTGCCGCTGGACCGCTACCTCGCGTCCGCGCTGCCGCCGCTCGCCCTCCTGCAAGCGCTGGTGCCCGACGTCTTCGGCCACCCGGTGGGCGGCTCGTACTGGTTCGACGACCTCGCGCACCTGCTCGACGGCCACGCGCGCGAGGAGCGCTTCTGGGCGCTCAACTACACCGGCGAGAACGTCTTCACGGGCGTGGCACCGCTCGTCCTCGCGGGCTGGGCGATCGCGCGCGGCGCGCGCCGGCGCGACGTCGCGTTCTTCGCGCTCCTGGCGCTCGCGAGCCTCGCGGTGCTGCTCGGGACGCCGCTCCTTCGGATCGCGTACTACGTCGTGCCGGGCTTCGCGCACTCGCGCCCCGACCGCGTGCTGTTCCTCTACTTCGCCGCGGTGTCGGTGCTCGCGGCGCACGGCGTGCAGGCGTCCCTCGTCCAGGAGACGCGGCGGCCCGCGCGCGGCACCGCGGCCGCGCTCGCCGCCGGCGCGGCCGCGCTCGTCGCCTGGGCGGTC
>FWPU01007529.1_pt1 | contig 19959 bp, 15 predicted proteins | sample 2228361 | NCBI WGS metagenome assembly FWPU01 (sample SAMEA103939777, study PRJEB20133) | metagenome
CACAAAGTAGGTGATGTCGTCGGCGTCGGGAACAAACAGCCCGTCAATGCGAAACGATACCTCTTTGAGTTCAACCGATTTGAATTGGTAACGCTTGGCATCGTTAGGATTTCTGCCAATCAGCAGAAAGAACACCTGTGGCAACAGTTGCAGGAGCAGGTAAATGAGTTTATCGGTGTGCATTGATGATTGAAGCGAAAAATGAAATTGAGAATCATATAATTTGCTCCAACAAGAGAACTAAAAGAATCATATAGACCTATGCAGTTTGTACTGCGAATGCAGTGGCTAGGAAGCAAGAGCAAAAGATTGTAGCATGACGTCAATTTGAGAATCGCAAAGTTGAACGGCTGAAAAGCACTTATTTCACTCTCAAAATGACATCAAAAAAATTCCGTTATTCAACAAGCAAATTATTTTTTGAGTTTTTTTCAAAATTTTTTTTGCGCTAAAAAATCTTCTCTGCGATATTCAACACGCATCAACGCTCTAACACAAATACTCTAACAACAACAGACTCGCCCAAGAGGCTTGACCTTAACGCTAAACAAGCGCAAAACATTAAGAAGACGAAGACGAATTAGGAATACGGAGTAAAGCACACCGAGCGTTTGGTATCACAAATTTGAGGACAAATACTGTAACAGGTTGCCAAAGACCGAGAGAAAAATTTTTACTCGTGTCTGCAGGTAGTCTTTTCACAAATCAAGATGTCAGTCAAAAAACTTCACAAACTCAATAATCAAAGGAGAGACGACTATGTATGTTATCAAACGCGATGGTTCACGCGAAGAAGTAAAGATTGAAAAAATTTTGCACGCAGTCTCGCGTGCCTGTCGCGGAATTGAGAATGTTGTGCCGCTGGAAGTTGCCAAGCGCACCATCAATGGCTTACACGAAGGGAGCACAACGGAAGAGTTGGATAACCTCTCGATTGAAACGGCGGTGATGCTGACGGTCGAGGAGCCTAATTACTCAAAAGTGGCGGCGCGCATGCTCGCCGAATCGATTCGTAAAGAAGCCGGTCGCGATGAAGCCTTCCGTGATTATATCAAACTCGCTGATGAACTGGGCTTGATTGATTCACGCGTGCGCACCCTTGCCGAAGAAGATTTAGACACAATCGAATACGCCATCGACCACGACCGCGACGATCTTTTCGAATACTTCGGCTTGCGCACGATTTATGACCGATACCTCTTGCGCCACCCGAAAACCCGCCGAGTGATTGAACGCCCGCAATGGATGTTCATGCGCGTCGCACTGGGCTTATCGAAAAACATTGCGGAAGCAATTGAGTTTTACGACATCATTTCAAATTTCCTCTACATGCCCTCGACGCCGACGCTCTTCAATTCTGGCACACGCCATGCGCAAATGAGTTCGTGCTACCTCTTGACCGTTGGCGACGACAGTCTGGAAGGCATTTACAAAGCCTATTCAGATTGTGCGCAACTTTCCAAATGGTCGGGCGGCATTGGCATTGATTGGACGCCCGTGCGCGCCTCTGGCTCACTGATTAAAGGCACAAATGGCAAATCCAACGGTATTATTCCCTTCCTCAAAGTGCTGGATTCGAGCGTGCATGCCGTTAATCAAGGCGGTAAGCGTAAGGGTGCCGCCGCCGTCTATCTCGAGCCATGGCATGCCGATATTGAAGCCTTTCTTGAACTGCGCAACAATACCGGTGCCGAAGAACGCCGCACACACAATTTGAACCTCGCGCTCTGGGTGCCTGACCTCTTTATGAAACGCGTTGAAGCCGATGCACATTGGTCGCTCTTTTCACCAAGCGATGTGCCCGAACTGCTCAACACCTTCGGCGAGGAGTTCGAGATGTGGTATGAAAAGTATGAAGCCGAAGGCAAGGCATTAAAGCAAGTTTCCGCGCGCGCCCTCTACGGCAGAATGATGCAAACGCTCGCCGAAACGGGCAACGGCTGGCTTTGCTTCAAAGACACTTCGAACAAACGCTCGGCGCAAACGGGCAAGCCGGGCAACATCATTCACAGCTCAAATCTTTGCACCGAAATTTTAGAAGTAACGTCCAAAGATGAAACCGCCGTCTGCAACCTCGGCAGCGTTAATGTCGGCGCATTTGTGCGCGACGACGGCTACTTCGATTTCAACGGACTGCGCAAAGTCGTGCGCATTGCCACAAAATTCTTGGATAGAGTCATCGACATCAATTTTTATCCGACCAAAGAAGCCGCCGCCTCGAATCGTCGCTGGCGACCTGTCGGACTTGGCTTGATGGGCTTGCAAGATGTCTTCTTAAAAATGCGCTTGCCGTTTGACTCCGCCGACGCCAAAGCCCTCTCGAATCAAATTTCCGAAGTGATTTACTACGAAGCCCTGAAAACGTCGGTCAAATTAGCCGAAGAGTTCGGCGCATTTCCGGCGTTCAGCGAAACGAAGTATGTGCAAGGAAAACTCGCTGTGCATCTTGCCAGAGAATACGGCATCACGCCGACCTTGCACGAAGATTGGGACACGCTCGCCGAAGAAATCAAAGTCAAAGGGCTTCGCAATTCACTGCTGATTGCGATTGCACCAACGGCGACCATTGCCTCCATCGTCGGCTGTTATGAATGCATCGAGCCGCAAGTTTCAAACCTCTTCAAGCGCGAAACGCTGTCGGGAGAGTTCCTGCAAATCAATCGATACCTCGTCGCCGACTTGAAACGGCTCGGACTTTGGACGCCGCAAATTCGCGCCGCCATTATCGAAGGCGAAGGCTCCATTCAGCATATCGACGCCATTCCCGAAGACGTGCGCGCACTCTACAAAACCGTCTGGGAAATTTCACAAAAAGCCTTGATTGACATGGCGTCGGAACGCTCGGCTTTTATTTGCCAATCGCAATCGCTCAACCTTTTTATGGAATCGCCGACGACGGGCAAACTCTCTTCGATGTATATGTATGCGTGGAAGAAAGGCTTGAAGACGACCTACTACCTGCGCTCACGCGCCAAAACACGCATTCAGAAAACGACGACCGCAGGCGCAAAAGAAAGCATACCCGTTCAAGAAACGGTTGCCTCGCTCGCCAATGCAGTCGCCAACGGACAATTCACCAACGGCAACGCGCGCGCAACGTCGTCTGAAAACAAAACCAAAGACGCCGTCTCATGCTCGCTTGAAAATCCAGACTCGTGTGAAGCATGCCAATGAGAGTTGATTTGGGATTTGGGATTTCGGATTTGGGATTTGAGGAGATATGCAGAAAGAAGAACTGAAATTCAGAACGAAGCAATTTGCGATAAGGGTCATCAAGTTGGTTGAGGCGTTGCCGAAAAACAAAATCGGCCATGTGCTGGGAAAGCAGTTGCTTCGTTCCGCGACATCGGTTGCGGCAAACTATCGAGCCGCTTGTCGAGCGCGCTCAAAAGCAGACTTTATCTCAAAAGTTGCAATCGTCGAAGAAGAGCCAGACGAATCGCTCTTTTGGCTCGAACTCATCGCAGAATCGGGACGATGAACGCGGAGCGGTTGAAAGAATTAACAAAAGAAGCAAACGAATTAACCGCAATTTTTACAGCAACAGGAAAAACAGCAAAACAGAATCAAACAACTAACCACTAAAACGGTCAGATAACTGGCTTGGGTGTGCGATTCTGAACAAAGCGTGGCGAAGTAAAGAATCCATCAGTGCGTCTCAACGAGCGCGTCAGTGGATTCCTCGCGACGCTCGGAATGATGAACACTTTTTTATGGCAACTTAACAAATCCGACATCGACAATCCGAAATCCGAACTAACACTAAACATCAAACGATTATGATTCTTTCTCATGACCTCGATCTTACACTGCGCCCAATGAAGTATCCGCAGTTCTTCAAACTCTACAAGGATTCCATCAAAAACATCTGGACGACGGACGAACTCGATTTTTCGCTCGACTACGAGCACTTGCGCGACAAAATTTCAGCCAAAGAAGCGCACTTGATTAAGCGTCTGGTTGCGTTCTTTGCTACGGCAGATAACATTGTTGGGCACAACCTCGTGCTCAATCTCTACAAGCACGTCAACTCGCCCGAATACCGAATGTTCTTGGGCAAAGTGCTCTTCGATGAAATGCAACACGTGGAAACCTACTTGCTTTTGGTCGACAGTTACATTCCCGACATTCGCGAGCGGCAGGAAGCCTTTGCGGCGTATCAAAATGTGCCATCGGTGAAGCTTAAAGCCGATTTTTGTTTCAAGTATATGGATTCGATTCAGCACTTGGAGAAGCTCGATACCGATGAAAAGCGTCGGCAATTTTTAGAGAATCTCATTTGCTTTGCCGCATGCATTGAGGGCTTATTCTTCTTTGGCTCGTTTGCATATGTCTATTTTCTGCGCAATCGCGGCTTGTTGCCCGGGCTTGCGGCGGCGACGAATTGGGTCTTCCGCGATGAAACCATGCACATTCAAGGCGCAATGGAAGTCGTGCAAGTCATTCGTCAGGAGTATCCGCATCTCTTCGATAAAACCCTCGAAACCAAAGTGCATCAAATGATTGATGAGGCCATCGCTGTTGAAATGAATTTTTGCGACGATTGTTTGCATCACGGCATTACGGGCATTTCGCCATCGATGATGCGCGACTACTTGGGCTACTGCGCCGACCAGCGCTTGGAGCAACTCGGCTACGAAAAGAAATACAAGACGAAAAATCCCTTCCCGTTCATGGTGCTTCAAGATGTGCAACCGCTGACGAACTTTTTTGAGAAGCGCGTTACTGAATATCAAAAAGGCTTCGACGCCAGCCCGAAAGCCATCACATTTGACGAAGAGTTTTAAGTTTCAACATTTGAACAGCCGACACCAGAGCCGCGCCGTGAAATCTCAATCGAGAAACTAACGGCGCGGTTTGGTTTTTATGAAGTGTCATTCCAGAAGCCATTTGAGCATTGCCCATTGCAACGCTTCGCTGTGAAACTCGAAGCGCGTCCAGCGTGAGCGCGAAAGCCACTCGAAGTAACGATGCGCGTTGGTGGCGGCGTAAAACGCCCCCGTCTTCATCTTGAATAACGAGTCTAAACGAAGTGTTGCCTCTAACGCCGCATCGTTCCAATACTTTCCAACCGAAGCCTTGCACAAGCGTTCCAAATCGTTGGTCGGCGCAACGCGTCGCGTCATGCTCAAAAGACGCTCCCGCACGTCGTAAAGCGCGTCAATTTTTCCCCAAACAATCGCCCGCGAGAGCGCATACAAAATCACCAACGGAAATGGATAATACGGGCTGACGGCGTAAGGATTTTCAAGAATCAAATCGCTGTCAATGACGGATTTCAGAAATGCAATCGTTTCGCTTCGACCGTTGCAATCCAAACGCTTGAAGCGTTGCAAAAGCCAAAGAATGTGCGCTTGAACCACAATGTCCAACTGCTCGATTTTTTGATTGACGCAACGCGCTTTCGGCGGAAACCAAACAAGGAACGTGCCCTCGGCATTCGGCAAAGCGGCGCGCTGAAAATCGGGCAAGCGAAATCGAGAATGGTCTAATCGATAAAAGTCAAGGTCTTGAACAATTGCGTCAAGGTGTGAGGGGTCGTCGAGAGCGAGCACTTGGAAGGCGGTGCAATCGGCGTCGGGGTCAAGCTTCATGAGGCGCAAGGTGTTGAGATACGGCGCATTGTCGGGAAGCGAAAGACCGTCTTTAAGTCGCCAATGATAAACTTGGTGTCCGTGCTGGTATTGGCTCAAAGTGCGTTTTGCCGTTTCAATGATGGCAAGCAGTTCGGGCGTGTGAATCGTGCAGTGGGAAAGAATCGTGAGAATGTTGGCTGTGATGAATTGATTGTGTTCAGGCACGGCGTTGAGCAGAACGCGCGTGCAATCCCATTCTTCGCCGTCGAAGTGCGCGAGCAGTTTGCGCTCAATGAAGTCGTTTGGGTTAGACATCGGCGGGTTCGGTGTCGGAGGCAAATTCAATTTTATCGTGATGGGAAAGTGCGCAAAGCCGTTCAATAAGTTCTTGCAAGAGCGTTTCGGGCGTGTGCGAGCGTTGAACGTAGAGGCACGAGAGCGTCTGGCGATGGTGATAAATCCAACTGGAAAGGATTTGCATTTCGTCAATTTCTTCTTTTTTGCACTCGGCGGGGGCGGTTGCGCCGTCGAAGTAAAGGCTCGAAAGCAGAGGCGCAAGCGTGAGCGCGTCGTCGAGTAAAATTTTCTCTTGCGCCGCCAATCGCCCAAATCGCACGAACAAAATCAAAAACTCTTTGCAGACGTCGGAATAAATCGCGGAAGGAAGCAGAATGAGCACGTTGTTTTCATTGATGGAGGCGGTAACGGAGGCTTGACGATAAAAAATGCGGCGCAGACTTTGCACACGCGCTTTGAGTTCTGCCGCTTCTTCGAAGCGATGTTCGGCGGCAAGTTGCTTCATTTTCGCCGTGAGCGTATCGATGAGTTGTGCATCAGCACCAGAAAGAAATCGCCGCACGCGGTCGAGTTCGTGCAAGTATTCGCCGTTCTCGACGCGCCAACGCTCGCACGGCGCAACACAGCGATGCAAATCCAAATACATGCACGCGCGCCCTTTGCTTAATTCTTCGTCGGAACACTCGCGCAAGAGAAACGTGCGATTGAGCACCGTGAAGACATTACGTGCCGTCTCCATCGAGGGAAACGGTCCGAAATACTCTCCGCCGTCCTGCTCAATTTCCATCGCTATTTCAAGACGCGGAAACTCGTGATTGGTTAATCGCAAAAACGGATACGACTTGTATCGCTTCAAGAGCGTGTTGTAGCGTGGCTTGTGAAGTTTAATCAGTCGCGATTCAAGCAGAAGGGCTTCAAGTTCCGAGCCGGTGGTTCGGTAATCGATTCGCCGCACATACATCACTAATTCTTTGACCTTATCGGCTTTATGCTCGGTGTCTATGAAGTAAGAACTGACGCGGGATTTGAGGTTTTTAGATTTGCCGATGTAAAGTAATTCGCCTTGTTCGGAATAGAAGAAATAAACGCCGGGCTGTTCGGGTAGTTTGGGCAAGAGCGTTTCGCGAATCGTGCGAATGTGCTTCGGCTCTCGCTTAAAGACCCGCATGGCTTTGTATTGAAGCGAGATGAGTTCTTCGAGGTGCTCGATGCGGTGTTTTTCTTGTGCAATTTCAATGAGCCGATGGAGCACGCCGACAGTGGCTTCACAGTCGGCTTTGGCGCGGTGGCGCGCCGAAATTTGAATGCCAAAGTATGCCGCAAGGTCGCCGAGATTTTTTTTGACTTGTTTCGGAAGCAAGCGTCGCGCCAAGCGCACGGTGCATAGCGAGCGATTTTCCAAGCGTTCAAAACCGTTGCGCTCCAATTCAAGATTGATGAAGGCGTAATCAAACGCAATGTTGTGCGCCACAAAAACGCTCTCGCCGAGCAGTTCAAGCAGTTTGGGAAGAATGGCTTTCGCCGTCGGCGCGTGTTTGACCATCTCGTTCGTAATGCCCGTGTATTGCGAGATGAAATACGAAATCGGCATTTCGGGATTGACGAGCGACGTCAATTCTGCGACAACCTCGCCACGACGAACTTGCATTGCGGAAATCTCGATGATGCGGTTGGTGCGATTCGCTCCGCCCGTCGTTTCAAGGTCAATGACGGTGTATGTCGCATCAGATAAAGTCAAGGTAAGTTCAGAGCGTTTTGTCATTCAATCACTTCAAATTTTGTGTAGGGACGCAGGACTTCGGGCACAATCACTTTTCCATCTTTGGTCTGGTAATTTTCCAAAAGGGAGACCATAAGGCGCGAGGTTGCAAGCCCGGAGCCGTTGAGCGTATGCACAAATTCAGGCTTTGATTTTTCATCGCGCTTAAAGCGAATGTTGGCGCGTCGCGCTTGGAAATCTTCAAAGTTCGAGCAGCTCGAGGCTTCCAAGAAACGATTTTCGGCGGGCGACCACACTTCAAGGTCGTAGCACTTTGCCGCGTTTGCGCCAGTGTCGCCCGAGCAAAGCAGAAGCACGCGATACGGCAAGTTGAGCATCTGCAAAATCAATTCGGCATCGGCGACCAGCGTCTCCAACTCTTGATAAGAACTTTCAGGCGTGGTGAATTTGACGAGTTCGACTTTGTTGAATTGATGCACGCGCAAAAAGCCGCGAACATCTTTGCCGTAACTGCCCGCCTCACTGCGAAAGCACGCAGAATAAGCGACGTATTTAATCGGCAACTGCGAGCCTTTCAAAATTTCATCACGGTGCAAGTTCGTAACCGGCACTTCGGCAGTGGGAATGGCAAACAGCCGTCCGACCGATTCGGCTTCGTAAGTCTCTTGTCCTTCGTAACTGGCGCGATAGACTTGCCCGATGAACTTCGGAAATTGCCCCGTGCCGCGAAGCGACTCACGATTGACGAAAAACGGCGGAAAAATTTCCGTGTAGCCATTTTTTGAAAGATGGGTATCAAGCATGAAGTTAATCAGTGCGCGTTCCAGCGTTGCGCCTTTGCCTTTATAGACGGGGAAGCCCGCGCCAGTGATTTTCGCGCCGCGTTCAAAATCTAAAATGTCCAACGCTTTGCCCAGCTCGAGATGATTTTTCGGCGTGAAGTCAAACTCGCGTTTGTTCTGCATCACTTCTTTATGAAGCACATTGTCGCTTGCATCTTTGCCAATGGGCACGCTCTCATGCAGAAGGTTCGGAAGGTAGAGCAGAATCTCTTCTTGCTTGGATTCAAGGTCGCGCAAGGCACTATCTAATTCCGAGATTTTATCCGAAACGATTTTCATTTCAGCAATCAGCGCGTCGGCGTTTTCTTTGTTCTTTTTCAGGCGGGCGATGTCTTCGGAAACCGCGTTGCGTTTGGCTTTGAGCGAATCGGCTTCGCCGACAAGTTTGCGCCGCTCTTGGTCGAGGGCGATGAGCTCGTCAATTTTGGTTGCCTCGCTTGAAAGTTGGCGGGCGTGAAGCATGGATTTAATTTTATCGGGAGTTTCGCGGACAAGTTTGATGTCAAGCATTCGTAAAGGTTTGTCAGACGGTTGTTTGAGAAGCGGCAAAGTTACACGATGCACGGCAAAAAACGAACAACGCGCGCCAATGAAAAATTGAAAAACGCTTCAATGACGAGCGAGTAATCTATCTCCCGAAATCCGAAATCTCTTAACTCAACTTTAACACCCCTTTAACAATTACGTAATTCGCCCCGTCTATCTTTGCGCCCGTTCTTCAAAAATCAAAAGTCGTTGTCAAACAAATTTGCCTCAAATCTCAAATGAAATTCAACGCGCTACGCCTGAAGCCTCTCATCGCCCTACTAATGCTTTTAACCGGAAATCTTTCTGCACAGGAAAACGCCAAATTGATTGGAAAGGTAACCGACAAAGATAGTGGTGAAGAACTCATTGGGGCGAGCGTTGTGATTGTCGGGACAACCATCGGCGTGAAAACCAACATTGATGGCGAATTTTCGCTCAATGTGAAGCCGGGAAAAGTAGACTTGCGTGTCTCGTATATCGGCTATCAAACGCGCACCGTCAAAGGTATTGAAGTGAAAGCAGGGCAAGCCAATCGCGTGGATATTCAGTTGAAGGCGGAAGCGGCACAAGCGGAGGAAATCGTCGTGCAAGCCGAAATCAGCAACGCAACCGAGAGCGCACTGCTTACCCAGCAACGCAAATCGCTCGCCGTTCAGGACGGAATCAGCGCGGAACTCATTAAGAAAACGCCCGACAGCGATGCAGGCGAAGCGGCAAAGCGTATCACAGGGGTGTCATTGGTCGGTGGAAAGTATGTGTTTGTGAGAGGCTTGGGAGAGCGATACAGCTCGACGCAACTCAACGGCGTTACCATTCCCAGCCCTGAACCCGAAAAAAAAGTCGTCCCGCTGGATATTATTCCCGCAAACTTGATTGAAAACATTATTACCGTCAAGACCTTTTTACCCGACCAGCCCGGCAACTTTGCAGGCGGATTGGTGAAAATCAGAACCAAAGAGTTTCCCGACCAATTTACGTTCAACGTCTCCATCTCTGGCGGAATAAACACGAATGCGCACTTCAACGCTCGCCCCGCTTATCAAGGCGGCACATTTGATTTCTTAGGAATTGATGATGGAACAAGACGCTTTCCAGAAAACTTCCTATCGCCTGAACAATCAATTCGTCAAACTTACACGGGAAGAACTGGCGCGCGCGAAATTCTTTCACTTTTCGGAAACAGCACTTGGAATCCGACCTTCAATCGCTATGCACCGAATCAAGGCTACAGCCTTGCGATTGCCGATAGAATCGGATCTCTTCCGCTTGGTTACATTGCAAGTTTGAGTTACTCGAGCGACGTGAGCTACAAAGAGCAACGGCTGCTTTTTCTCAATCCTGTTCCAAACCCACAGTCTCCGGCCATATATGACTTTGACACACAAGTTTCAACCTTCGGGGTCAACTGGGGAGGATTACTGAACTTGAATGTTCAGCTCGGTGAAAACAACAAAATCGGAATCAAAAACACCTACAATCGCACTGCGGAAGATGAAGTGCGTATTGCCGAAGGAAATTCAATTGACCCTGAATTTTTTAACGACATTCGCTCTACGCGGCTTCGCTTCGTTGAGCGGCAACTTATTTCCTCACAGGTTACTGGAACGCACTATTTGAGCAGCTTAGGAAAATCCGAGGTTGAATGGAAAGCCCAGTATGCGCGGGCAAGCCGAAGAGAGCCCGACAACCGCGAAACTTACTTCACCAAAGTTCAAGGTGATTCTATCTTCATTCCAGGAAACAGAAACCAACGCTTTTTTGCCGAATTAGCCGACAACGCCTTTGACGCAGTCGCAGATTGGACGGTGCCTTTCACGCAGTGGAGCGGGCAAAAATCTAAACTCAAACTCGGAGGACTCTTTTCAAATAAATCGCGGCAGTTCGAAGCAAGGCGTTTCCGATACCTGCGATTGAATGTCGGTAATTATGACCGAGATTTTAGAGCCAACGGAATTGACTCTCCAGAAGCCATCTTTTCACCAAGTGCCTTTACAGACACGACTGAGGCAATAGAATTCAATGAATACACACGCCCACAAGATGAATACCAAGCGTCGGAACAAGTGATAGCAGGCTACATCATGACAGAACTGCCACTGACAACTACCCTCAGATTCATTGGCGGCGTAAGGGTGGAGAAAAACAAGGTTGAATTGAATGCTGATGTAGGGTTTTCCTTTACAAGTCCCGTTCCAATTAATGCTGGGTTTGACCGCACGAACATTCTGCCTTCTCTGAACTTGGTCTGGTCACCTATTGAGTCCATAAACCTTAGAGCAGGATTTAGCCAAACGATTGCCCAGCCTGAACTTCGTGAACTTGCGCCGTTTCAGTTTGACGATTTTCGAAGCTCGACATATGGAAATCCGGGTTTAAAGCAAACCGTCATTCAAAATTATGACATCCGCTGGGAGTGGTTTCCGAGAATTGGCGAACTGGTTGCAGTCAGCTTCTTCTACAAAAACTTAGAAAATCCTCTTGAGAGACTTGTGCTTGCAGATCAATCCACGCTTCCTGTTTTTACAACCATCAATGGACTTTCTGCTCGAAATTTTGGTGTAGAGTTTGAAATTCGCAAGCGTTTAGATGTTCTTACATCAATGTTGAGCAATTTTTCATTGGGTATGAATGCGACGCTTGTGTCGTCAAATGTAGAAATTGACCCTCAGATTGAAATTTGGAATCAAAGTGAAGCAAAAGTAACCACGATTACGGCTGTCGCTTTAGCGCGTTCTCGACCCCTTCAAGGGCAATCGCCGTTTATTTTGAATGTCAATCTCGGCTATCAAAACGATGAATCAGGCTGGCAAGCAATCCTACTCTACAACATCTCAGGTGCCCGTATCAGTGAGTTAACCGGCTCTCAATTCATTCAAGAAAACATTTACGAACAGCCTCGTAATCAACTCGACTTCTCCATAAGCAAAAGAATCACCCAAAGGTTCGGCATAAAGGTCAATATAAAAAACATCTTGAACGACCGATATTTATTCACCTTTGGCAAATCACCCAAAGGCGTTGAAGCCGAGCGATTCAAAGTCGGAACGAGTTTTTCTGTCAATGTTTCTTACACTCTTTAATTAACCTTAAACAAGGAGAACATCATGCAATTTCTGAAGAAACTCACATTGGGCATTTTTGCTCTGTCAATGTTGACCGCAATCGGTTGCGGCGACGACAACGGAGGACCGGCCCCCTCACCTTCACCTCGCGAAGCGATTTTATCGGGCAACATTGAAGGCGTTCGCACGTTAAGCAAAGACACCGTGTATCGAGTAATTGGCTTTGTAAACGTTCAACCGGGTGCAAGATTGGTCATTCCGGCAGGAACAAAGTTGGTTGGAAATCGCGGCGACAGAGCTTGCTTGCAAACGCTTCGAGGTCCGGTTAACGCCCAATTGGTACGAACCGGTGCGCCAAGCGGACAAATCATCGCAGAAGGCACGGCGACTGAACCCATTGTCTTTACAAGCGGTGCCCCAGTTGGAAGCCGTCGTCGCGGAGACATTGGTGGAATCATTTTGAATGGAAACGCCCGTAACAACGTCCCCGGCGGAACACGCATCGGTGAAGGCGGTGCGGCTAACGGCGGCGGAAATATCGACGACGATTCCAGTGGCGTGCTTCGCTATGTTCGCGTTGAATTCGGCGGCGTATTGATTTCAGAAGGAAACGAAATCAATGGATTCACCTTCAACAGCACTGGAAGCGGCACCACATTGGAGTATCTGCAAGCACACTTTATTCAAGACGATGCGTTTGAATGGTTCGGCGGCACTGCCAATGCGAAATACCTTGTCGCAACGGGTTGCGACGACGACCAAATCGATACCGAGTTCGGAACGCGCAACAAAATTCAATTCGCCGCCATTGTCGAAGATGCCAACCTCGCCAACCGCGGTTATGAATTTAACAACGACGGCTCCGGCACATCGGTTAAGCCTCACAACCAACCGATTATCTACAACGTAACTATGGTCGGAGCAGGAAAAGCGTCGGCAAACAATGAAAACAACGACGGGGTGTTCCTTCGTGCCAACACGGGTGCACACCTCTACAACCACATCGTTGCAAACTTTGGCGGCATGGGATTGGTCGTCAATGGAACGCCAACACGCAACAACTTGAAAATAGAGAGAGGGGGGGACAGCGACGACTCCGCGATTGTGGTTCGTAACTCGATTTTCTGGAATAAATCATATACCCAAGCCAACGGCAACCCGAACTGGGCTGGGGTCGGCAGTGCAATTCCGAACGCGGCAGATTCAAGCTTCCTCTACTCAGTGCTTGCTGCGCCAGGCATGGGCAACTTGAACCAAAATCCGAACTTCACGAGCGTGAATTTTGACGAACCAATGAACGGAACGAAACCCGATCTTCGCCCAACAACGGTTGTTACGGGAGCCACTCCGCCAAACGACGGATTCTTCACAACAACAGCCACGCATATTGGCGCATTCGGTGCGACCGACTGGATGGCTGGCTGGACAATTTGGGCGATTAACTAAACCTCGCCGATAACTTCTTAAAATGAGACGCGCATACTACAAAGTGTGTGCGTCTTTATTATTTTTACGCGATTAAATTTTTGAGACATGAAACATTGGCTTGTCTTTTCAATACTGGTAGCCCTCGCAACGGCGGTTGGGTGTCAAAAAAAGAAAGCCCCTGTTGAAGAGCCCCAAGAAGAAGTAACACTCCGCCCTTACGCAACGCCCTTGCACGACTCCATTCTCGCAAGGCGATTTGATGTTGAGTTCAAGACCCCTGAAACCTTATGTGAAAAAATGCTCGAATACCTTGAAAAAATGGACACAGTAGGCTTGATACGCATAACTGTAAGTCAAAGTGAGTATCTGAACTGGATTTGGCCAGAAGAGCCTGCCAGCCAACCCAAATTCAATATCCCCTTATCATTTGCTTGGGATAATCTCTATTTGAATTCCGTGAAGGCACTCTACAAAATTCTTTACAAATACGGCGGAAGAAAATGGCAGTTTGCATCTTTGTCGTTCGAGGAAAGCGTCCCACATCAAACCTACATTTATCATCGCAAACCAAAACTGATGGCTGTTGACGAGAACGGTCAAGAAATACAGATAAAGGGACTCGGAACAGTGGTAGAAATGAATCGTCAATTCAAATTTCTGTATTACCACGAAAAATTTTAACGGCTCGTTGGAATCCTATCCGACGTGTGCCACAAGTGAAGTCAGGGCAGAGCCGTTTTCATAGAGCGTGGCTTCGAGCACGTCGCCCGTTTTGACGGCGGCAACGCCGGCGGGCGTGCCAGTGTAAATCAAATCGCCGCGCCGAAGCGTGAAAATATGCGAGAGGTAAGAGACGATTTTTTCTAATTTATAAATCATCTCGCGTGTTTCGCCGCGTTGAACCACCGTGCCGTTTTTTTTGAGCTCGAGCGTCAGCGATTGGGCACGCTTCAAATCATTAGAAACAACCACAGGTGAAAGCACTGCACTTGTGCGAAAGCCTTTGGAAACAAGCCATGGGTTTCCGCTTTTCTTTGCAACGCTTTGCACATCGCGGAGCGTCATATCTAATCCAATCCCGAACCCTGCAATTGCCGTCGCGCTTTCTGCTTCCGAGAGATTTTCTGCATCTTTTCCCACAAGCAAGACGAGTTCGGTTTCGTGATGAAGGTCGCTGGAAATCGGCGCGCCGTTGTAGGTTGGAATTTTGATGGTGCCGCCTGACTCAATGAGCGACGCGCCGGGCTTTGAAAAAACAATCGGATTTGCGCTGGGCGTGGCGTCAAGCTGAATCAGTTTTTCCATTTCTTTGGCGTGCGCGTCGTAATTTTTCCCGATACAATAAATCGTGCCAACAGGCACAGACTCGTTGCCAAGTTGAATGACAGACATTATGAATTATGGTTGAGCAATTAAAAATGAAAAGCATTTACGAAGAAAAAAAGCGATTGCGAAAAGCGATGAAAGCGTTGCGAAGTGCCATGCCGAAAGAAGCGTGGCAAGAGCGAAGCGCGCGCATTGTGCAAAACATCAAGGCGTTGGAAAAATTCCAAACGGCAACCGTCATTCACGCGTTTCTTTCCGACGAGAATCGTCAAGAAGTAAATTTAATTCCGTTATTGGAATTAATCATAACCTCGTCAAAAAACTTGCTTGTGCCGATTATTGAAGGCAAAGAACTCATCTCGGTTGAACTCACTTCGTTCAATCATCTGACGCGCCATGCGTTTGGCGTGCTTGAACCAACGGAGCGCACGCCCTCGGCGTTGGAATCGGAGATTGACCTTGTGCTTGTGCCACTGCTTGCCGTTGACAAAAGCGGAAATCGGCTGGGCTATGGAAAAGGCTACTACGACCGATTTTTGAAGCGATTGCGGTCTAATCCGTTCAAACTCGGTGTGGCGTTTGACTTTCAGGTGCTCGAGCATGTGCCAAACACAAAAGATGATACTCGAGTTGATGCTGTCGTAACGGAAACAGGTGTAAATCTGTGCTCGGCTTAATGCGGAGTCGCGACGTGATAGACGGCTTCCAGCGCGTCATAATTGGCTTTAATGGTTTTGGTGAGTTCTTCCTCGCCGTGTTTGATAGAAAAAAACATGGCTTCATATTGTGCGGGTGGAAGATAGATGCCGCGCTCGAGCATGGCGTGAAAATACGCCGCGTATTTTTTCGTGTCGGAAGACGTCGCCGTTTTGAAGTCCCTGACATCTTGCTCGGTCATAAAGAGGCACATCATAGAGCCGACGCGTTTAAGGCAGAGGTTCAAATCGAGTGCCTTCAAATTTTCTCTGAATCCCTCTTCCAAAATTTTGCCTTTGGCGTCAAGGTCGGGGTAGGGATTTTCGTCGCGCAAAAATTTCAGCGTGGCAAGTCCTGCGCTCACGGCAAGCGGGTTGCCTGAAAGTGTGCCGGCTTGGTAGATGTCGCCGGCGGGAGCGACGCGGCTCATGATGTCTTTGCGTCCGCCGTAAGCCCCGACGGGCAAGCCGCCGCCGAGAATTTTGCCGATGGTAGTCATATCGGGCGTAATGCCGTAGAGCGATTGCGCGCCGCCAAGTGCAACGCGAAAGCCCGTCATGACCTCATCAAAAATCAAGATGATGTTTTCTTCGGTGCAAAGGGTGCGCAGGTCTTGCAAGAAAGTTTTATCAGCAGGCACAACGCCCATGTTGCCACCAATTGGTTCAATAATCACGCAAGCGATTTGATTGGGATTTTCTCGAACAAGTGTTCTAACAGATTCAATGTCGTTGAAGGTTGCGTTCAGTGTGTCTTGCGCCGTGCCTTTGGTAACGCCGGGGCTATCAGGAGTGCCGAGCGTGAGCGCACCCGACCCAGCTTTGATGAGAAACGAATCGCCGTGCCCGTGATAACAGCCTTCGAACTTGATAATTTTTTCTCTACCTGTGAATCCTCGTGCCACACGAATTGCCGACATGGTAGCCTCCGTGCCCGAACTCACCAAGCGAACCATCTGCATCGACGGCATAAGGGAAGAAATCAGTTCGGCAAACTCAACTTCCAACTCTGTGGGTGCGCCGAAACTTGTGCCAATATGGTGAAGCGTATTTGAAATCGCTTCAACTACTTTGGGGTGATTGTGTCCTAAAATGAACGGACCCCAAGAGCCAATGTAATCGATGTATCGGTTGCCGTCGACATCGATGAGATAGGCAGCGTCGCCTTTTTGCATAAAGACGGGCGTGCCGCCAACGGATTTAAAAGCACGCACGGGCGAGTTGACGCCGCCCGGAATGACTTGCTGGGCGCGTTCAAAAAGCGCGCGAGATTTCGTTTGATGAAGCATACTGCGAAATTGAAGTTCAAAGTTGACGAAATAAAAAAGGGCGCGAGGGTTGCGCCCCGTAAAGTGAATGTGCGCTCAATCGTTCTTGCCCATTTCAATGGCGACAAATTGCGTGCTCTTATCGGCGCGGCGAATCCGAAGCAATGCCGCTTCACCATCTTTGAGTTTCGCAATGGCTGACTTGAACTCGCTTGCCGATTTAATTTTATTGCCATTGATGTCTAAAATCACGTCGCCCTTCATAATGCCACGTGTTGCCGCTTGTCCGAAAGGTTGAAGGTCGGAGACGCGCACGCCGTAGTCGACGTCGTAGCGTTTTTTATCGGCTTCGGTTAAATCTGTGACGTCTAATCCTAATTCTTTGAGTTTAAGCGGTGCGGAATCGTTTGGTTCAGACTTTGTGTTGAAGGCGACTTGTTTGTCGTCGTCGCGCGGTTTGAGCGTTACGCGAATGTCGCGTTCTTTGCCGTCGCGCCAGACCTTGACGGTAACTTCATCGCCGGCGTGTTTGCGGGCGATGTAGGCTTGCAGGTCGTTGGGCGCGGAGACCTTGCGTCCGTCGACGCTGATAATCACATCGCCTTCCTTGATGCCGGCGCCTTCTGCCGCGCCGCCCTTAACGAGCTGTTGCACCCACGCGCCTTCGGGCTTGGCAAGTCCTAAGGCTTTCGCCGCCGTTGCATCAACCGGCTTGATTTGAACGCCGATATAGCCACGAGAAATTTTGCCATACTTGATTAAATCTTCGGCAACGGCTTTGGCGATATTGACGGGCACAGCGAAACTGTAACCTTGATAGCCGCCGTTGCGCGTGGCGATGGCCGTGTTAATGCCAACCAGTCTGCCTTCAACATTGACGAGTGCGCCGCCGCTATTGCCCGGATTAACCGCCGCATCGGTTTGAATAAAACTTTCAACGCCGTAACTATCCCCAATAATCCCGATGTTTCTGCCAATCGCGCTCACAATGCCCGCCGTTACCGTCGAAGCAAGGCTGAACGGATTGCCGACAGCCAGCACCCACTCGCCAACTTGAACGCTGTCGGAATTTCCAAAGGCGATAACGGGCAAATCTTGGGCGTCGATTTTAATGACAGCAATGTCGGTTAAGGGGTCGCTTCCGATGAACTTGGCTTTGTATTCGCGCCTGTCGTCGAGAATGACGGTAATCGTGCCTTTTTCCGCCGCATCTTTAACGACGTGATGATTGGTGATGATGTAGCCGTCGGCAGAAACAATCACGCCTGAACCAGAGCCGCGAATCGGCATGTCGTTCAGCCCGCCCGGCGGTCGAAAGAAAAATCGAAACAGGTCGCCTTCCTTTTCGCCCTCTTCGCCTTCAAAATTGTGGAAGCGGTCGTTCGGAACGCGCGCCGTGCTCGCCTTTGCGGAAACATCGATGCTGACAACCGTCGGCTTGACGATGTTCGCCACATCGATGAAGGCTTGATTCATCGATTTGAGCCAAGTCATAGAAGGAGTCGGTGTGTAAGTGGCGTTGCCAATCGAGACCGACGCGTTGCGCTCTTGTGCGCTACCGATGCCAGTCAACTGCAAACCTGTCAAAACAACGACGCCAATGACGATTCCGATAAAAATCAAACTAATCGCCGTGAAGAGAGTTTTCTTGTTCATCGTCTTGAAAAGGTCAAAGGGTTGAAAAGATTGATTTTTTGCGATTGCGCTTTACGCAGTGCAGTTCTCAAAGGTTCAACATAACACAATTTAAACACATTGTGCTCAAAAAAGATTCAACTTGAAAAGGTCTACGCACGGTTGAGCGATTTAAGGTCAATCGAGCGGGGAAGGCTCTGGGCGACATCGCGCTCGTGCGTAACCAAAATGAGTATCCGATTGTCTTCCGAAGCAACTTCGTTGAGAAGGTTCAAAACGGATTCAGTGTTTTGCTCATCGAGGTTTGCCGTTGGTTCATCGGCGAGCAAGAGTTTCGGCTGGTTGGCAATTGCACGCGCAATGGCGACGCGCTGTTGTTCGCCGACTGAAAGTTCGCGCGGCTTACGCCCTTGTTTGTCGCCGAGACCGACGCGCTCAAGCAGCTGTTTGGCACGCGACTTCGCATCGGAAATTTTTTTACTGAAAGTCATTGCAACAAGCACATTCTCAAACGCCGTCAAGCCTTGAAGCAAATTAAAGGTTTGGAACACATACCCAATGTTCTCGGCGCGAAACGCGTCGCGCTTTGTTTCCGAAAGCGTCGTAAGTTCAACGCCATTTACATTCAAAGAGCCTTGCGAAACGGCGACAATTCCCGCAATCGCATTGAGCAAAGTAGATTTGCCACTTCCCGATTTTCCAACCAGCGCGAGACGCTCCCCATCTTGAACTTCAAACTTCGGAATATTGAGTATCGGCTTTGAGGCGTTTGAATAAGCATAAACAAGATTGGTGATGACGATGCCCATAAAGTTGATTCGGAAAATTGAGTTGACAACGCATGAATTGATAAACTCGCTCAAACTTTGCAAGCGAAAATTAAATGTTATCACAAGGTAAATAAGTTGTCGCGAATTTGGATAGCCGTAACAAAGGTCGTAGATTTGCCTTCGACTGTTTGAGTCGTAGCGTGGTATCTGTTGAGAATCACTCCTCTAAATGTTTGGTCTGGTCTCTTCTCGTCCTTCGTTTCCGCCTCTTCAGTCTTCTTGTATCCTATAACTTTCAACTGACTCTAACAATGTCTCTTAAACTCTACGTCGGAAATCTCAATTACAACACGACGGAAGAATCGCTTCGCTCGGCGTTTGAACCTTATGGCAATGTCGTTTCTGTGAAGATCATTCAAGGCAAAGGCTTTGGATTTGTGGAATATGGTTCAACGGAATCAGCCGAAGCGGCGAAAGCGGGAATGGACGGCAAAGATTTGGACGGACGACCGCTTCGCGTCAATGATGCGCGACCACCCGAAAAGAAGCCGTTCGGCGAGCGTGGCGAACGCGGCGGGTTCAATCGTGGTGGCGAGCGCGGCGGGTTCAGCCGCGGCGGCGACCGTGGCGGATTCAACAAACGCTACTAAATAAGGCGTTTCCAAGGCGTTTCCGCAATCTGCTGACTGTAAGGACGACAAAGAGGCGAATCAACCATTCGCCTTTTTCTTTTTCAAAGAAAATTCTTTTTCAAAGAAAATCTTCTCCGAAAAATCTTTTTCGAAAAATTAAATTAGTTGTGTAACAATCTT
>FWPU01007530.1_pt1 | contig 19955 bp, 17 predicted proteins | sample 2228361 | NCBI WGS metagenome assembly FWPU01 (sample SAMEA103939777, study PRJEB20133) | metagenome
CGTCAGCGCCGAGCGGGGGTGAGGTTTCCGCACGGTCTCTTACGCGGGTGGCGTATGGGCCAGACGCAGGCGTTGCGCTTCCTGGCGGGCGACCCACCACGCGCCGGGCAGCGCCGCGCCCAGGATGGCTGTTGCCAGCCAGAACAGCCCGCCGATGGTCACCAGGGGTAACAGCGCATAGGCGATCAGCGGGCCGGCGGCGCTGCCCACGTCGCCCACCGTATTGATGATGCCCAGGATGCGCCCCCGATTGTTAGCTCCTCCGTAATCGCCCACCAGGGTCATCACCTGCGTCTGCAAGACGCTGGTGGCAATCGCGCCGAGCATGATCGCCGCTACCACGACCACGCCCGCGCCGCCTGCTGTGAGCGCCATGGCGATCACGCCCAGCGCCAGCGCGCCAATCACCAATCCCCAGCGGTCGCCGGTGAGGTCGGAGAGCCAGCCCGCCAGCGGCGACGCGATCAGGCTGAGCGCCTGACTGCCCGCCGCCATCGCGCCGGTGAACGTTGACAGGTAGATGATCGTCCCGGCCACGCGCACCGTCTCGCCGACGCGCTCCTGCAGCAGCAGCGGCAAGACCGCGCTGAGAATGCCAATGAAGATCAGCCAGTTGACACCCAGCAGGGCAATGGCCATGACTAGCGGCAGGCAGTTGCGGGGCGTCGGGACAGGTGTGCCCGGCAGCGTAGAGGGCGCGCCCCCTGGGATCGCCGGGCGTGTCGGCTGCGTCTCCGGCAGCCACAACCACCACCCTACCGCCGCCGCCAGCGTGATCAGCGAGCAGACGCGCAGCGCCTGTAGATAGCCCAGCCAGTCCGTGAGCGCCCCGCCAACCAGCGACGCGCCCCCTGACCCGATGAAGAACCACATCTGCAGACGGCCCACGAAGCGCCCGCGGTTGGCGAAAGTGGACAGGTCGAGCGCCATAGTGCTGGCGCTGAGCCAGATACCCGCCCAGGAGATACCCCACAGCAGCCGCCCAATCAACAACGTCCAGAAGCCGGGGACAGTGTAGAGTAGCGAGGACAGCGCGCCGCAGAACAACGCCGGGACGGCGATACGCCGCCGGGGGATGCGCTCGATCAGCACGCCCAACGGCCCGTTGAGGACAATGCGGATCAGCCGGTTGGCGGAGAGCATCAGCCCGACGTTGGCCAGGGCAATGCCAGCGTCTGCGGTGTGCGTGGGCAGCACCACATACAGCGTCAGATCGCCCAGCAGAGAGACAGCCACCCCCAACCCGATGATATGTAGAGCCTGTTCGGCGGGCAGCCGTTGCCGCCACGCCAGAAAGCTAGGCATGGTCGAATGCCTCCCAGATCGGCTGCCCTTCCCACACATCAGGGCGGGGAACGCCCAGCAGATGGGCAATCGTGGCGGCGGTATCGTAAATACGCACCGGCGACCTCAGAGCGTGCCCGGCTTTGATACCCGGCCCGTTGAGTATCCAGGGGATGGTCAGGTCTTCGGGCGAACCGGTGCCGTGTGTGTGCTCGTGTCCGCCGTGATCGGATAGAAAGAGCACCGCGTACTCGTCGCGCAGCCCATTCTCGTCCAGCGTCGCCAGCAACAAGCCCAGCGCTTCGTCCATACGCTCGATGGCCTGCAGATAGGCAGCAGACATCCATCCCGCCGCATGTCCCACTAGATCGGATTCGGCCAGGTAGACCACCAGCAGATCGGGTTGCTCGCGGGCGAGCAGGTCGGCGGCCTGCGCGGCGACGATCTGATCGGCGTCCGGCGTCACCGCTCCATCGCGACAATAGCTCACGGTCAGGCTGCCGTGCGCCGACAGATCGCGCAGTTGTTCCCAACTGTAGAACATGGCAGTGTGCCGCCGGTGTTGGTGTGCGATGTCCACGAAACTGGGATAGGCCACCGCCGACGGCTGGAAGACGTTGTCAGTCACGCCGTGCCGTTCGGGCGTCACACCGCGAAACATGGACATATGCGCGGGCAGGGTGTAGCTGGGCACCACCGACTGCGCGTTCCAGGTGTAGGCTCCCCCTTGCCACAGACGCTCCACATGAGGGGTATGCGCCAGGGCCAGGGCATCGGGGCGGCAGCCGTCGAAAATGACGAGGAGCGTTTTGCTGATCATGGGCATGGGTCAATCTCTCGCATGGGTGCGATGATAGGGACGCCTCAGGGCGTGCCAGAATCGACGGGCGCAATGTGCACAACGATCCCCTCGCGCTCCAGCGCTTCGCGAAACTCTGGTTTCAGACCGTCGTCGGTGACGATGTCATCCACCACCGACAGCGGCGCAACGCTGGCGAAGGTCTTCAGCCCGAATTTGCGACTGTCGCTGAGCAGGATACAGCGCTGGGCGTTGCGGATCATGGTGCGCTTGACCTCGGCGTCGTCAATATTGTACTCGGTCAGGCCCGCTTCCAGGTCCACCCCGCCGATGCCGATGAACGCCTTGTCTACATAGAACTGGCTGAAGGTGTACTCGGCCACCGGACCGATCAGCGAGCGCTCGCCAGGGCGCACAATGCCGCCGCACAGCATCAGCCGGATGCCCGGCTGATCGGTGAGCAGATTGGCGATGGGCAGGCTGTTGGTCAACACGGTGATGTCCTGCAGGCGGGTCAGGTTGCGCGCCAGTTCGAGGGTGGTGGTGCCAATATCCAGGGCGATGCTGTCTCCTTCGTGCACCAGCGTCGCGGCCAGCCTGCCGATGGCGCGTTTGGCTTCGGGCGCTTCGTGCACGCGCGTGAGCACAGGCGGCTCGTAGCTGCGCCCGCGCGCGCTGACCGCCCCGCCGTGAATGCGCCGCAGCAGGCTGGCACGTTCCAGCGTCGAGAGGTCACGCCGGATGGTCATATCCGACACGCCGAAATACTCGCACAGCTCGGCCACCGTCACCGCGCCCTGCTCGGCGATGATCTGCAGGATGACTTTCTGGCGTTCGATCGCGTTCATGTTCTTTTGCCTTTCGGCACGCCATTTGATGTCATCTTACCAACACAAAGCAGTTGCATTTTGTGTTGATTTGTGTTGAAATAGACACAAAGCACCTTTCCAGGCGCATTCTGATATCCAGTACCGCGGAGACGCAGAGAACGCAGAGACAGAGCAACTAATCTCCCTTTATTTCTGCGGCATCTGCACCCAGCGGTGACGTCTTACCGGCCATCGCCTGTGCGGCCCTGCGATCGGCCCTAGCGCCGCCGCGAAGGGATCACCAGATAGTCGAACCAGTTGCGCAGCTCGGCCTCGCGGTAAAGCGGGTCGAGGATGTCTGGCCCGACGGCGAAACGCGCGCGCAGCTCTGGATCGTCGGGGCGCTCGTGCAGAGCGAACATCGCTTCGGCGTAGGCCTGCACGTCGGCGGTGGTGGCGAAGAAGCCTTCTTTAACAAGCGGTTCGGCGCGGGCGCGGATCAGGCGGGCCATCTCGTAGAAATTGTACTCCGGATGGTATTGCGTGGCCCAAAAGATGCCGTTCTTGTGTTTGACTTCCAACGCCTGTACGGGTGTGTGCTCGTTGGTGGCCAGCAGGGTAGCGCCGGGCGGCAGGGTGACGACTTCGTCCAGATGCATGATGAAGCCGTCGTAAACGTCCGGCTTGCCGCGCAGCAAGGGGTGTGTGCGACCGGCCTCGGTGCGCGTGATGCGGCGGGCGATGGCCCACTCGCGGCCCCTGGGATTCTTGCGCACTTCCCCACCGGCGGCATAGGCGGCCATCTGAATGCCCCAGCAACTGCCATAGCAGGGCACGCCGGCTTCGTAGATGGCGCGGGCCAGCTCCACCTGCCGGGTGACACGGGGATCGTCGGTGTGATAGATGGTCAGGTCGGAGCCAGTCCAGATGTAGGCGTCGTAGGAGCGCAGATTGGTTCCGCTGGGCAGGGCGCTATCCAGGTCGGCGATGAAGAGCACGTCAATGGTCGCCTGCGGGACATAGGAGCGCACGAAGCGAGCATACATGTCGTGCGGGTGCCCGACATCGGCGGCGTCGAAGCGCTCGCGGCTGGCCTTGGGGTACCCGTTGAGAATGGCGATGGCGAGGGGCAGGTCTTTGTACATAGGGCTTGTTCCTTATCAAACAGCATCAAACAAGATTTGTGTGGATTCGAAAATACATCATGTGGGCAAAAAATACTAATCACTGCTTTGGGTGCGTGCAAAGTGTGACGGGCAATCTGCCGCGCTTTGGTTTACCTCACGACCTGCCAAATCCGCGCGACTGCGGCAGTCGCCAGGCACGCCCCCTCTCTCCCTACACCACTCGCCTGTTTCATTTTAAGGAAGGATCGCCATGCCTTACGGGTATCACGGCAAAATCTTACACGTCAACCTGAGCACCGGTAGCCTCACTGTCGAAGAGCCGGACGAAATCTTCTACCGCACCTACATGGGCGGTAGCGCCATGGGGCTGTACTACTTGCTGAAGAACACGCCTCCCGGCACCGACCCGCTCGCGCCGGAGAACACGCTGGCGTTGATGGACAGCGTGGTCACCGGCGTGCCCATCTCCGGTCAGAGCCGCATGTCCGCAACTGCCCGCTCCCCGCTGACCGGCATGGTCGGCGACTCGCAGTGTGGCGGCTTCTGGCCTGCCGAACTCAAGTTCGCCGGCTTCGACGGGGTTGTCATCTGGGGGCGCGCCGACAGGCCGGTCTACCTGTGGATTCACGACGGCGAAGCCGAGCTACGCGATGCGTCGCACCTGTGGGGTCGGGTGACTCACGACGTGCAACGCGCCATCGAGGACGAGCTGGACGACCGGCGCGTGCAGGTGTTGCAATGCGGCCCGGCGGGCGAACGCGGCGTGCGCTTCGCGGCCCTGATCAACATGTCCAACCGCGCCAACGGGCGCACCGGCATGGGCGCGGTGATGGGCAGCAAGAACCTCAAGGCAGTGGTGGTGCGTGGCAGGCAGCGCCCGCAGGTCTTCGATCAGGAAGCGTTCAAGGCGCTGGCCCGCTGGGGCGCGGACAATACCGAGGACCTCATGGGCAGCATGACTCTGCTGGGCACGACGGCGCTCATCCGCAAGCAGCAGAGCCGCGGCGGACTGCCCACCCACAACTACGCCAGCGGCGTCTTCGAGGGCTACGACGCCCTCAGCGGGGAGACCATGCGCGCCACGATCCTCAAGGAAACTGACACGTGCTATGCCTGTACGGTGCGCTGCAAGCGCGTGGTCGAAAGTCACGACGGCCCCTACCCACTCAACCCCATCTATGGCGGGCCGGAATACGAGACGCTGAGCACCTTCGGCACCTACTGCGGCGTGTCCGACCTCAAGGCCGTCGCCTACGCCAATCAGCTCTGCAACATGTACGGCATGGATACCATCTCCTGCGGCGCGACGATCGCCTGGGCCATGGACTGCTACGAGCAGGGCATCATCACGCAGGCCGACACCGGCGGACTTGACCTGCGCTTCGGCAACGCCGAAGCGATGGTGCGCCTGACCGAGATGATCGCCTGCCGCGAGGGGTTCGGTGATGTGCTGGCGGACGGCTCGGCCATCGCCGCGCGGCGCTTCGGCCCGGCTGCCGAAGACCTGCTGATCACCGTCAAGGGATCGGAGATGCCCGCACACATGCCCCAGCTCAAACGCAGCCTGGCGCTGATCTACGGCGTCAACCCCTTCGGTGCGGATCACATGTCCAGCGAGCACGACGGCAGCTATACCGAGTTCAACCCGCGCATCGCCGAACTAGGGCTGCTCAACCCGCAACCGGCGACCGTCCTCAATGCCGAGAAAGTGCGCTACGCCTTCTACACGCAGTGCACCTATAGCGCCCTCGATACGCTCAGCCTGTGTCAGTTCGTCTGGGGGCCGGACTGGCAACTGTTCAGCCTGCGTCAGTTGGCAGATTTCGTGCGGGCGGTGACGGGCTGGTCGGTGACCGTCTTCGAGCTGCAGAAGCTGGGCGAGCGTCGCCTGAACATGCTGCGTGCCTTCAATGCCCGCGAGGGCTTCGGGCGCGATCAGGACACGCTGCCCAAGAAGCTCACCAAACCGCTGCGCGGCGGCAGCAGCGATGGCCTGTACGTGACCGTCGAGGAGTTCGAACGCGCCAAAGATACCTACTACGCCATGGCCGGCTGGGATGTGACGACCGGCACCCCCACCCGCGTCAAACTGGAAGAATTGGGCCTCGGCTGGGTGGCCGACGATCTGGAAGCCGCCCACCAGATGGCAGAAAGAGCGAGCCGTGACTGAGACACAGCCCGGCCCCCTGAGCCGCGCGGAACTGGCCGATGCCGTGGGGCGCGGAGAGATCGCGACCGTGCTGGTAGCCTTCCCCGATCTGTACGGACGGCTGGTCGGCAAGCGCTACGACGCTCGCTACTTCCTGGAGGCGGCGGAACACGGCCTGCACTTCTGCGACTACCTGCTGGCTTGCGACCTGGCCATGGACCCCGTGCCAGGCTATCGCTACGCCAGTTGGGCGCAGGGTTACCGCGACGCCTGGGCGACGGTGGACTGGAGCACGCTGCGCCGCGCGTCGTGGCTGGATCGGTCGGCGCTGGTCCTGTGCGACGTGCGCGACGAGAGCAGCGGCGACCTGGTGAGCATTGCCCCGCGCTCGGTGTTGCGCCGACAGATCGAGCGGGCGAGCGCGGCGGGCCTGTTGCCGCTGGGTGCCAGCGAGCTGGAGTTCTTCGTCTTTCAGGAGACCTACGACTCCGCCCGTGCCAAACACTACCACGATCTGCGCACCTTCGGGGCCTACATCGAGGACTATCACCTGTTCCAGGGCACCAGGGTCGAGGGGTTGCTCGGTGCCATACGGCAACATCTGCATCTGTCTGGCGTGCCGGTCGAGTTCAGCAAGGGGGAATGGGGCGCGGGCCAGGAAGAGATCAACATCCGCTACAGCGACCTGCTCACCATGGCCGACCGCACCGTCATCTTCAAACAACTGGCCCGCGAGATCGCCTGGCAACAAGGGCTGGCGGTCACCTTCATGGCCAAGTGGGACGAGCAACACGCGGGCAGCAGTATGCACCTGCACTTCAGCCTGTGGAACAACGGCGGCGCGCGCAATGCCTTCGCTGGCGACCGTCCCCTGGGCGACGGACTGCCTGCGGCCAGCGACACGTTCCGCTGGGCGGTCGGCGGCATGCTGGCGCACGCCCGCGAGCTGACGCTTTTCTTCGCGCCGAATGTCAATTCATACAAGCGCTATCAGGCCGAGTCCTTCGCCCCGACGGCGATCGCCTGGGCCTACGACAACCGCACCACCGGCTTCCGCGTGGTGGGGCGCGGCGACTCGTTGCGCGTCGAGTGCCGCATCCCCGGCGCGGATGCCAACCCCTACCTGGCCTTTGCCGCGTTGCTGGCGGCGGCGCTGGACGGCGTCGAGCGCAAGACCGAGCCGCCGCCTATGTTTGCTGGCAACGCCTATCTGGCGACAGACTTGCCGCGCGTTCCCCGTTCGCTGCCCGAAGCGATCGCCGCCTTCGAGCGCAGCGAGCTGGCCCGCGCGGCCTTTGGTGAGGAGGTGATCGAGCACTATCTACACTTCGCGCGCACCGAGCAACGCAAGTTCGACGAAGCGGTCACCTGCTGGGAACGCGCGCGCTTTTTCGAGCAGATTTGAAAAGAGCCATGCCTTCGGGCAGTCTTCGTGGAGTTGCGCAGATTTTACAGAAGGAGCCAGAGATACCATGCGACTGGAGAACAAGGTAGCTTTCATCACCGGCGCGGGCAGCGGGCTGGGACGCGAAACGGCGCTGCTCTTCGCCAAAGAGGGCGCGCGGCTGGTGCTCAATGACATCAACGCGCAGACCGTCGAGCAGACGGCGCAGATGATCGCCGAGGCAGGCGGCCAGGCCATCGCCATCGCGGGCAACGTGGCCGTAGAAGCCGATGTCGAGAAGGCGATCAAGGCGGGCGTGGCGGAATTCGGCAAAGTGGACACGCTGGTCAACAACGCTGGCATCATGCCCGACGAAGATATCTCGGTGCTGACCATGGAGCCGGATGTCTGGCGGCGTGTGTTCGATGTCAATGTGCAGGGCGTGGCCCTGTGCTGCAAGTACGGAATCCCGGAGATCATCAACGCGGGCGGTGGGGCAGTGGTCAACATCGCCTCGTTCGTCGCCCTGGTGGGCTGCACCGTCCCGCAGGATGCCTACACCGCCAGCAAGGGCGCGGTGATCGCCCTCACCCATTCGCTGGCCGTGCAATTTGGCCCCAAGAAGGTGCGCACCAACGCCATCTGTCCCGGCCCGATCATCACGCCGCTGATGGAAACGCTCTTCGCCACCGAAGAGGCCAAGATGCTGCGCCTGCGCCGTATCCCGATGGGGCGCTTCGGTCAGCCGCCGGACGTGGCCTATGCCGCGCTGTATCTGGCGTCGGACGAGGCATCGTGGGTTAACGGGGCCAGCCTGGTCGTGGACGGCGGCATCACCGTCAACTACTTCTAGGCCAGGCGAGGCGGGGTGTGCATTCTGTGTGCGGAATCCAACATCCTTTGTGTTGGCTTGTGTTGGCACGGAGACCTTTTTGGCATACAATGACGGTAAGTCGGGGATCACAAGTGTCACGTTGGTCACGTCTGATGTGCCCGTGTCCCCAAAGAGAATGCACCCCCGCTGACAGGTACGCCGAGAGAGAGGAGGTGATCCCGACAAAGGTTAAGCGCAGACCAAGCAGTTTTCAGGTACGCCAGGTTCTCTTTACACTGTGTTAGGGCGGATTTGATATAGCCAGAATACAGTTCGGACTATCGTCCATTCGCCATAGTGAAGCATACCTTGAGGTGAGGAGATGAAAAAACTCGTATTTCTGTCCATGGCATTGGTCATGATGCTGGCGCTCGCTGCGCCGGGGGCGACTACCGTCGCGCAGGAAAAGACCAAGATTGACGTCTGGATCGCCTTCCAGGACTATCGCTGGGACTGGACTAAGGAAGTCGCCGCGCGTTTTAACGAGATGTTCCCGCAGTATGAGGTCGTCGTTACTGGCGGCTATAGCTACGAGACGGTGTTCGCGCAGGTGGCGGTAGCTGCCGAGCAGGGTCAGTTGCCCGCCGTGGTGCAGTTCTTCGAGGCTGGCACGCAGGACGCTCGCGATAGCGGCCTGTTCAAGCCGATCGCCGACGCGCTGGGCGACCGCACCGAAATCCTCGGCCTGCCGGTTGACTTCGATGACTTCGTCGAGCCGGTGCGCGCCTACTACACCCTGGACGGCAAGTGGACTTCAATGCCCTGGAATACTTCCTCGGCGATCATGTTCTCCAACATGAACTACCTGCGGGCCGCTGGCTGGGAAAAGCCGCCGGCGACCTGGGACGAGGTCGAGGCAGCCTGCGAAGCGATCATGGCCCTGGAGAACGCGCCGGAATACTGCTTCACCTGGCCCAATCACGGCTGGTTCTTCGAGCAGTGGCTGGCGCAACAGAACGCGCTGTACGTCAACAATGACAACGGGCGTTCGGCTCGCGCGACCGAGGCCGTCTTCAACAGCGAAGCGGGCGTGGCCATCCTGCAGTGGCTGGATGATCTCTACAACAAGGGCTATCTGTACTACAGCGGCGCGCAGGGCGGCGACTCCTGGTCTACCGTCGATCAGGCCTACTCGACGCAGCAGGTCGCCATGGCCGCCTATAGCAGCTCCGACACCACCCTCTACACGCAGATGGGCATCGAAGGTGGCTTCGAGACCGTCGCCTCGTTCCTGCCCTACAACGACGACACCGGCTGGACCGGCAACCTGATCGGTGGCGCGACTCTGTGGCTGGCCGACGGCCTCGACCCGGTGGTGGAAGAGGGCGCGCTGGCTTTCCTGGTCTACCTGACCAACACCGAGAACGCGGCGGACTGGCACAAGATCACCGGCTACATCCCGATCCGCTACAGCGCCTACGACCTGCTGGAGGCCGAGGGCTGGTTCGAGCAGTGGCCCAACCAGACGGTGGCGGTGCAGCAGCTCGCCCAGAGCAAGGTCACTCCGGCGACCAGTGGCGCGCTGGTGGGCGGCTTCCCGGCCATCCGCAACGTGGTCACGGCGGCCATTGACCGCGTGCTGCTGAGCGACGACGACCCCAAGGCGGTGCTCGACGAGGCGGTGGCCGAGGCCAACCGTATCATCGAGGAGTACAACCTGCTGAACGCGCCGTAAACCTGGGGCACAAGCGGTTCCTTCACCTGGGGGGCGACTCCTGCGTCGCCCCCCAATCGGGTTTTCTCAAGAGTTCTGATCAGGAAGCCTAGAGAGAAAAAGTCATCATGGTCGTTTCTCCTGTGGTTCTGATGCTGGCGGGCGCAGCGATCGGGGCCGCTGTGGTGGCCTATATCTTCAAACGCGCCGGCGGACTCTGGCTGCTGGGCCTGGGTCTGGGAGCCATCGCCGGGGCGTTCGGTTCGGCCCTCTTCCTGGCTCCGCTGGACTACTGCACCTTCGAGGCAGGGCGCGAATCGCTGGATCAGGCGTTCGGGCTGATCCTGGCCGCCGCGGGCACAGCTATCGTGGTGGCCCCGCTGGGCTGGCTCAGCGGCAAACTGCTGCGTCACGAAAGTCTGGTCGAAGGGCAGCAAAGCCAGGGGGCATTTCGGCATTGGTGGATCGCCTTCCCCCTGCTCGCGCCGACCCTGACCATCCTGCTGCTGTTCCTGTATTACCCCTCGCTGGAGACGCTGCGCCTTTCGACCATGCTCTCGCGATTGGGCGCGCGGCGCGAAGTCTTCGTCTGCGTGGACAACTTCACCCGCCTGGTAGAAGATAAGACCTATTTCGAAACGGTCGTGCGCACGATGTACATGTCTTTCTTCATCGTCGTGCTGAGCATGGGGTTGTCGCTGCTGATCGCGACGATGGCCTATCTACCGTTACGCGGCGCTTCTATCTACCGCATCCTGCTGGTCTGGCCCTATGCCATGTCACCGGCGGTAGCGGGGATCATCTTCCTGCTGATGTTCAACCCGTCGGGAGGGCTGATCAACTACTTGCTGGGCAAATGGTTCGGCCTCCGGCTGGGCTGGCTCAACGATCCCAAAGTCGCCCCCTGGACGATCATCCTGGCCAGCGTGTGGAAGTCTATGGGCTTCAATATCCTGTTCTATATCGCCGGCCTGCAGAACGTGCCCAAAGACCTGATCGAAGCGGGTGCGATTGACGGCGCGGGGGTGCTGCGGCGGTTCTGGCATATCGTCTGGCCGATGCTGTCGCCCATCACCTTCTTCCTGATCGTCACCAACCTGACTTATGCTTTCTTCGAGACGTATGCCACCATTGACTACCTGACGCCCGGCGGTGGCCCGCTACGCTCGACGACGACTATGATGTACCGCGTCATCCAGCTAGGCGTGCAGAACAATGACATGGGCAAGGCTGCTGCAGAATCGATCGTGCTGTTCCTGACGGTGATCGGCATCACAGTGGTGCTGTTCCGGACGGGCGGGCGGCAGGTCACCTACGGAGTATGAGGCCATGACCGTTGCATCACGAGAAAGCGCTCGCGTCACACCGGCCATCTGGCAGAAGGTGCGCAAGTGGTGGCCCAAGCGCTGGTACGCACACCTCATTCTGATCGTGGCTTGCTTCCTGTCAGGCATTCCGCTGTTTTACGCGCTGATCGTCAGCACGCAGACCAACGCGGAAGTCTTCCGCTATCAGTTCACGCCGGGCAGCGGACTGCACGAGAACTGGCATGTGGTCTTCTACGAACGCCATCTGCACACCTACCTGATCAACAGCGTGATCATGACCCTGGGCATCACCCTGGGCAAGACGATCTTCTCGCTGCTCTCCGGCCTGGCGTTCGTCTATTTTCGGTTTCCGGCCAAATGGCTGGTCTTCGGCTTCGTGCTCATCACGCTGATGATGCCCACCGAGGTGCTGATCATCGCCCTGTTCCGCTTCATCAACAAGCTACACTGGCAGAACACCTATTGGGCGCTGATCGTGCCCTTCACGGCCAGCGCTACAGGCACGTTCCTGTTCCGCCAGCATTTCTCCAGCATCCCGGCTGAGCTATCCGAAGCCGCGCAACTCGACGGGGCCAACCCGCTGCAATTTCTGTTCCGCGTGCTGGTGCCCATGAGCTGGAACACCATCGGAGCGCTGGCCGTCGTGCAGACCATTTACGCCTGGAACATGTACCTGTGGCCGAACCTGGTCATGTCCGACCCGGACATGCAAACGGTGCAGACCGGCATCGGGGCGCTACGCCTGGGCGGCGGCGCGTTGCGCTTCGGGCCGCTGATGCTGGGCACGGTGATCGTCAGCCTGCCGCCGGTGATCATCTTCATCCTGCTGCAAAAGCAGTTCATGAGCGGCTTCACGCTCACGCGCGACAAGTGATCGCCTCAATACCTGGGAACAGACAGACAGGGGCGGAGGGGCGGCCCTCCGCCCTTCCCGGCGCGCCCCTCCCGACTGTGTGTGTAGCATGATGCCCCCTCACCCATCCCCGCGACGGATGAATGTGTTATGATCGAGAAAGTAGCGCCTGAGTCGCTGCGCTGGCAGCGCAGGTACACCCTCCATGACCATTGCGATTGCTGAACTCTCCCGACAACTCATCGAAGAATTGCCCGACGGTGTCCTGCTCATCGACGAGAAGGGGGATGTGCTCGCGGCCAACCCGGCCCTGGGCCAACTGGCCGGTAGCGCGCCGGACGATCTGATCGGGCGTCCCCTGGCTGCCTTGCTGACTTTGGCGGAAGACGAAAGAGGAGACGATGACATCCTGCGGGCCATCCAGGAGTCGCCGTCGCTGGCCCTGAAACTCCGGCACAGCAGCGGCAGGATGCTGTCGGTGGAGGTGCGGCGTTCACTTGTCACGCACGCGGGCGAGTCATTGCTGTTGATCACGCTGCGCGACGTTACCGAACAGGTGCAGAAATACGAGCGCCTGATCCGCAACGAGCACGAGAAGCGTCTGATCGCCGAAGGACTGCGCGGCATCCTGGATGTGCTCAACTCCGAGCGTCCGGCGGGTGAAATCCTGGAGTACATCATGGTCGAGGCGCAACGCCTGCTCAAGGCGGGAGCCGTGGCCATCTTCCGGCTGCGCGACGAGGGCAGTCAGCCAACCCTGGAACTGGAAGCGGCGCGCGAATTGCCCCCCGACTATGTCTCTGGTATGCAGGTGCCGCTGGGCGTGGGAGCCATCGGCAGGGCCGTGTCCGAACATCGCCCTGTCTACATGCCCGATATGCGCGCCGCGCTGCCCGACTATCAGCGCCTGGGCGATCCGCGCCGCGAAGCGTTGCTGATGCAGCTTATGGAACATTACCGCGCGGTGCTGGCCGTGCCGCTATGGATGCGCGACGAAATGTACGGCAGCCTGGTGCTCTACTACGCCGAGCCGCGCGATCTGACGCCCGAAGATATCGAGCTGGCCGCCGCCTTCGGCGATCAGGTGGCCCTGGCCATCGCCAACGCCCGCCTGCGGATGCAGGCCGAGCAGGCGGCAACGATGGCAGAGCGTCAGCGCCTGGCCCGCGAACTGCACGACGCGGTCACGCAGACCCTTTTCTCCGCCAACCTGATCGCTGAGGTGTTGCCGCAACTGTGGCAGGAAGACCCAGACGAATTCCTGCAGCGCGTGGCCGACCTGCGTCGTCTGACGCGCGGTGCCCTGGCCGAGATGCGCACCCTGTTGCTGGAATTGCGCCCCGCTGCTCTGGTCGAAACGCCGCTGCGCGACCTGGTGCGTCAGCTTGTCGAAGCCATCACCGGTCGCACACGGCTGAATGTGGAATTCACCGCCAACGGAGGGCAGCACGTCTACCCTGCCGAAATACAGTTGGCGCTCTATCGCATCGCGCAGGAAGCGCTGCGCAACGTGGTCAAGCACGCCCGCGCCCACACCCTGCGCGTCGAGTTGGTGACCACGCCCGCGCAGGTCGCCCTGACCATCGAAGACGACGGGCAGGGCTTCGATCCTCAGAACGTGCCCGCCGATCACTTCGGACTGCGCATCATGCGCGAGCGGGCGGCGGCCATCGGCGCGGCGCTGACGCTCAACACGCGCATCGGCGAGGGCACGTCGGTGGCAGTGCAGTGGCTCAGCCCGGCTCAGGAGGAGACATGAGCGAAGCGCGCAAGATTCGCGTGCTGATCGTGGACGATCACGAGATGGTACGTACCGGCCTGGCCGCCTTTCTGCTGGTACACAAAGACCTGGAAAACGTTGGCGAAGCCGACAGCGGCGAGGAAGCGGTACGCCTGTGCGAACAAACCTGCCCGGACGTGGTGCTGATGGATATGGTCATGCCGGGCATGGACGGCCCGACGGCTATCCGCGCCATCCGGCAGCGTTGCCCGTCGGCGCAGATCATCGCCCTGACCAGCTTCAAGGAACAGGAACTGGTGCAGGAGGCGATTCAGGCCGGCGCATTGGGTTTCCTGTATAAGAACGTGTCCTCGGACGAATTGATCCGCGCCATCCGCGCCGCCGCTGCCGGTCAGCCGACCATGGCCCCGGAGGCCTTGCAGGCGCTGATCCGCACACACGCACAACCGGTGCGCCTGGGTCACGACCTGACCGAGCGCGAACGCGAAGTGCTGGCGCTGATGGTCAAGGGGCTGAACAACGTCGAGATCGCCGACCGGCTGGTGGTCAGCCGCTCGACCGTGAAGGTGCACGTGAGCAACATCCTGGCCAAGTTGGGCGTCAGCAGCCGCACCGAGGCCGTAGCGCTGGCCGTCGAGCACAAGCTTGTCTCGCCCTAAGGCCAAAGAGTTGAACTGCAGAGACGCCGAGGGCACAGACAGAAAAGAAAACTCCGCGTTCCTCTCTGCGTCCTCTGCGTCTCTGTGGTAATTTTCCTCTCCCCTATATCGGCCATCTGGCCAGGGGTAAATCGGGCGAGTGGACAATACCGCTTGGTTCGTTGTTCCCCTATGATCACACTGGTCAGGCTTCGGGGGACTGCTGTGACTCCCGAAGCCTCTGTACGTAACGTGAACCTGGCACACGGGAGGATAAGACAAACGCGCCATGGAATTCAAACCTCTGGACAATGCCCAAACCGCCGAGCTTGAGGAGCCTCCTGGCCCGGATACGGAGCGCGTTGCTGAAGAACCCCCCGCCAACGCGCCGGTCCTGGCCGTCACTCCTCGACCGGCGCTGTGGGCCGACGTCCCCGACGAACTGTGGAACGACTGGCGCTGGCAACTGGCGCACCGCCTGAACAGCGTCGAAGACCTGGCCCAATTGATTCACCTCACCCCCGAAGAAATCGAAGGTCTGACCGCCGAAAACCGTTTTCGGGTGGACATCACGCCCTATTTCGCCAGCCTGATTGACCCCGACGATCCGCACTGCCCGATCCGTCGGCAGGTGATCCCGCTGGGGCGCGAACTGGCCGCTTTCGAGGGCATGATGGAAGACAGCCTGGCCGAAGACCGGCACAGTCCGGTGCCCGGCCTGGTACACCGCTACCCCGACCGCGTGTTGATGCTGGTCACCACGCAGTGCGCCAGCTACTGCCGCTACTGCACGCGCAGCCGTATCGTGGGCAACCCCGGCGCGAACTTCAGCCGCGCCGAGTTCGAGTTGCAGCTCGACTATCTGCGCCGCACGCCGCAGGTGCGCGATGTGCTGATCAGCGGCGGCGACCCGCTCACGCTCTCGCCCAAGGTGCTGGAGTACATCCTCTCCAGCCTGCGCGCCATCGAGCATATCGAAGTGATCCGCATTGGCAGCCGGGTGCCGGTCTTTCTGCCGCAGCGTATCACCGACGATTTCGCCGAGATGCTGGGGCGCTATCACCCCTTGTGGATGAACATTCACGTCAACCATCCCAAGGAGATCACGCCCGAACTCAGCCGGGCGCTCGACAAACTGTCCCGCGCGGGCATCCCGCTGGGCAATCAGAGCGTCTTGCTGGCGGGCATCAACGACAGCGTCAACATTCAGCGCGAGCTAGCGCACAAGCTGGTGCGCAACCGCGTGCGGCCCTACTATCTCTACCAGTGCGATCTGGTCAAGGGAGCGGGGCACTTCCGCACCACAGTCGCCAAAGGGATCGAGATCATCGAGGGGCTGCGCGGGCACACCAGCGGCTACGCCGTGCCCACCTATGTCATTGATGCGCCCGGCGGTGGCGGCAAGATTCCTGTCATGCCCAACTACCTGATCAGCCAGGCTCCGGGCAAAGTCGTGCTGCGCAACTACGAGGGCTACATCACCGTCTACGACGAGCCGCTCGACTACGACCCGCACGCCATTGATCACCTGGATCGCCAGGCGGCACACCGCCCCGAACCCGGACAGGCGGGCGTGGTCGGTCTGCTGGACGGGCGCATCAGCGCCATCAAGCCGGAAGGCTTCGATGAGATTCACCGGCGCAACGGCATTCAGCACCGTCTGAACGCGGACGAGCAGAAATGGCGGCGCTTCCACATGGGCGATGCCCTGCGCACACAGCCCCAGGGCAACGGCAACGGCGCGGCCAAAACCAATGGTAATGGCAACGGCAGGCGTCATACCATCCGCCGCCGTAACGGTCATGCACGCTCGCAGGGAGAAGCCTAGTCCGATGCGGATCGCTGTTCTGGCCAATCTGAAGAAAAACGCGCCCCGCTGGGAGGGGATGCCCGCCGATCAGTGGGACGATCTTGACAGCCCGCGCACCGTCGAAGCCATTGTCGCTGCGCTGCGCAGCGGCGGGCACGAAGCCGAGTTCATCGAGGCGAGCATTCACCCGCCCTACAGCCTGATCGAGGCACTGCAGCGCTTCCAGCCCGACCTGTGCTTCAACATCGCCGAAAGTCACTTCGGCGACAGCCGCGAATCACAGGTGCCGGCGCTGCTGGAGATGCTGCGCATTCCCTATACTGGCAGCAAGTTGCTGACGCTGGCGCTGGCGCTGGACAAGCCCATGACCAAGCGCCTGCTCAAGTACTACAGCCTGCCCACGCCCGAATTCCAGGTGATGGAGCGCGCCGATGCACCGCTGGCCCCCGACCTGCTCGACGAACGCGGCGAACTGCGCTTCCCCATGTTCGTCAAACCCAGCCGCGAAGGCACCAGCATGGGCATTAGCGCTGACTCGATCGTGCGCACGGTGGACGAACTGCGGACGCAGGTCGCCCGGCAAATCGCGGCCTACCGCCAGCCGATCCTGGTCGAGCGCTACATCCAGGGTCGCGAGATCACCGTGGGCATGGTTGGCAATCTCGACCCGCAGCGCGATTACCAGGTGGGCGAAGGTGTGGCCTCCAACGAACTGCCCAGCGGCCTGATCTTCCTGCCGCCGATGGAGATCGATCTCGATCACTTCGCCCATTCGGAAGATCGGCTGTACACCAACCGCATCAAGACCGAGTGGGCCGAGACAATGGACATCTATCTATGCCCGGCCCCCATCACGCCAGAACTGGAGCACCGCCTGAAAGTGCTGGCGGGCAACGTTTTCCGCGCCCTGGACTGCAAGGACGTGTCGCGCGTAGATTTCCGCGTGGATGTTCAGGGCGGCAATCAGCCCTACGTTCTGGAGATCAACCCGCTGCCCGGCCTCAACCCCGACCTGAGCGACCTGTGGTTGCAGGCACGCGCGGCGGGGTGGAGCTACGAACGCCTGATCAACACCATCGCCGAGTTAGCCGCCGTCCGTCATGGCCTGATCGAAGGCATGACAGCGTATTCGGCCCGCTGACGTAAGCGCGCGCCCTCTTCCCACCGCAGACAGGCTGGGGAGAGGGCGTGCCCTGCAGCGCAGGGGATGCCCGCGCTGCTGAGGTCCCATCCATGTCTCGCATTCTGGTCATCGAACCTCATCCGGACGTGCGCCAAGCCTTGCGCGTCCTGCTGCAACGTCAACACCGAGCGCCGCTGGAAGTGGTGGGCCTGCTGGATTCTCTCGACAGTCTGCCCGACGCAATTGCCCATTTACAGCCCGATCTGGTGCTGGTAGACTGGGAACTGGCCGCTGCGCACCGCACAGCCATTGGCGCGATACGCGCCCTGCTGCCGGAGGTGGCCATTGTGGCGCTGGGCGTGCAGCCGGAAATGCGCCAGCAAGCGCTCAACACCGGCGCTGATGCTTTTGTCAGCAAGAGCGAACCCGCTGACGGTCTGCTCCAGGCGCTGGTGGCTCTCACCTGAGGGTTCCTGGTTGGATCATTCGCGCCGGCGTCCTGCGATTGGACGCCGGTTTGCTATCTGGAGGCACTTATGACCACCGAAACATTCGCTCTGGCCCTGGGCATTTTTGTCTTGCGCCTGATCAACAACGCCGTCAGCACGGTGCGCCTGGTGGTGCTCAACCGCGATCAGCGCGTTCTGGCGACCGTGCTGGCTGTGCTGGAATCGCTGATCTTCGCCGTATCGCTGGGGCCGGTGCTGGCCGACCTGGGCAATCTGTTGAACCTGGCCGCCTACTGTGGCGGTTATGCCATCGGCGGCTACCTGGGCCAGGTGATCGAGGCCCGCTTCGTGACAGCCTTCATGACAGTCAATGTGATCGTGCCGGGGCGCGCGCACGAGATCGCCGAGCACCTGCGTCAGCTCGGTTTCGGCGTCACCGAGACGGTGGGCGAAGGAGCCAGCGGCGTGGTGACCATGCTGCGCAGCGTGGTCAGGCGGCAGGACGTGAGCGATCTGCTGCACTTCGTGCGCCAGGACAATCCCAATGCCTTCGTCACGGTAGAGGAAGCGCGCGCCGTACAACGCGGCTGGTTGCGGGCAGCGCGTCCGGCAAGATAAAAATACCGATTGACTCTGCCGTGCTATAGCCAGCGTGGTGCCTGGTGATCGTCAGCCGGGCAGCGGGATGGCTATCTCGCTCACTCGCCAAACTCCGAATCAACGGTTTATTCCGCAACAAGGATGGAATTGATGACCGACTCTCAATCATCACAGGTGCGCCTGTCCGAGACTATGACGCGCCGCGACCTCCCTTCACAGGTGCAGCTCGTCTGGCACGGCTTGAACGACGAACAGAACCTGCAGCACTTTTTGGCCTCCGACATCGCCTGGGGCGAGTGCGACATTCACTGGGACCCGCGCCGCGACCGGCTGGTGCTGCATCATGACGAGATCACCGGCACCGACACCGACACCCTGCTGACCCTCGACAGTCTGCTGGCGCGTCTGCGCGAGCAAGGCAAAGCCGCCAAGCTCGATCTCAAGGGGGGAGACGAACTGATCGAACGCACCCTGGCCCTGGTAGCCTTCTACGGCTTCGCGGACGATCAGCTCTGGTTCAACGCCTACCTGCACCGCCTGTCTGCGAGCGGGTTTCGGCGGCTTGCCGAAGCACATCCGGGCGCAATCCTGCAAGCGCCGGTGGATTTCCTGGGCGCGCTGGCCTATAACCTGCCCGATCACCTCAAAACTATCCTCGACACACTGCGATCCTGGGGCATGAACCGTTTCTCCGTCAACTTCCTGAGCGAGTACCGCCCTGTCTTCTATGACCTGCTGCAACGCTGGGGCTTCGAGGTCAACCTGTACGGCGTGACCGACCTGGAAACCTTCCTGCAGGCCGTGCTGCTCTTGCCGCGCTCGGTCACGGCGGACTTCAACTTCCCGCAGTGGGGCTACTATGGGCGTGGCTCCGGCGAGGGCGGGCGCTACTATACCTACGACGATCAGGGAAGCGACGCGCCCCTCGGCTGACAGGCGCCTTTCGCTTTACTCGTGTGCTTGTCCTGGGCAGCCGACCGTCGCGGTCGGCTGTTTTCTTTCTGCCCAGGGAAGAATTATGTGATGATCCTCACTTATCTTGCAATCAATTTGTCACTAAGATAAAGTTGTCAAACCTTTCAGATGTGGCGTTTAGAGTTTTTGGTAGGGGGAAGAGATGACGTTACGGAGACACTCTTTACTGTCAAAGAATGTAGCCCGCGCGCTCCGGCAACGCCTCCGGCGCGAGTACCAGAGTGGCGGGCGTCTGCCTTCCGAACTGGAGATCGCCCAGGAATATGGAGTCAGCCGGGGCACCATCCGCGACGCCCTGGCCATCCTGGAACGCGAAGGGGCGATCTTCCGCCGTCAGGGGTCGGGCACCTACGTCAAC
>FWPU01007531.1_pt1 | contig 19949 bp, 17 predicted proteins | sample 2228361 | NCBI WGS metagenome assembly FWPU01 (sample SAMEA103939777, study PRJEB20133) | metagenome
CCTCCTTGCTGTTACCCGGCATGGGCTTGGCTTGCCTTGGCCCCCGCCCATGTTGACGAACGTGACACAGTGCATCCTAAAGAGATCGCGGCGACAAGCCTGGCGATGACAGCCGCGCGGCCGCCCGCGCGCTACCACCACATCGCCGCGCCGGCGTCCACTTTCGCCTCCGCCGCCTCGATTCGCGTTCCGCGATCGAGCGAGCGGTCGAGCGCCGCCAGCACCCGCCGCTTGACAAAGTCGAATCCTGCCGACTGCCGATCGCGCGGCCGCGGCAGGTCGATTTCGATCTGATCCTCGATGCGTCCGGGCCGCGGCCGCATCACCACCACGCGGTCGGCGAGCACGATGGCCTCCTCCACGTCGTGGGTGACGTGCACGAGCGTCGGCTTCTGGTCGGCCCAAAGATCGAGCAGGTGATCCTGCAGGTCGATGCGCGTGAACGCATCGAGCGCGGAGAACGGCTCATCGAGCAACAGCACCTCCGGCCGCGCCACCAGCGCCCGCGCGATGGCCACCCGCTGCGCCTGCCCGCCCGACAATTCGCGCGGCCAAACGCCGGCTTTCTCCCGCAAGCCGACGCGCTCGAGCACCTGAGTGACGCGAGCGTTGCGTTCCCGGTTTGACAGCTCGGCCAGTCCGAAAGCCACATTGTCGGCCACCGAGAGCCACGGCAACAGCCGCGGCTCCTGAAAGATGATGCCGATCTTCTCATGCGGCTCGGTGATCTCCTCGTCGTCCAGCAGCACCGCGCCGTGGGTGGGTCGGTCGAGGCCCGAGATTGCGCGCAACAGCGTTGACTTTCCGCAACCCGAGCCTCCGACCACCGCAACGATCTCGCCCGGTTCCACATCGAGCGAAATGCCGTCGAGCGCGCGCACGCCGTTCGGATAGGTTTTTCCCACATGATGGAGCGCCAGCATGTCAGCGCTCCCCTGCCGGCGCGAAGGAGTCCTGCCAGCGCAGGAACGGCGCCGCTGCGCTCGCGATGAACCAGTCGGTGGTCTTGCCGAGAACGGCGAAGGCCGCGATTGCGGCGACGATCTGCGCGGGCTTGCCGAGCTGTTGCCCGTCGATCAAGAGATAGCCGAGCCCCTCCGACGCCCCAAGCAGCTCCGCCGCGACCACGAACATCCAGCCGAGCCCGAGCCCCGATCGCACCGAAATCACGTAGGCCGGCAGCACCGCCGGCAGCAGAATGCGTCGCACCATGGCGGCGTCGGACAGCCGGAACGCACGGCCGACCTCCACCAGCTTGCGGTCGACCGCGAGAATTGCGCCCATTACCCCGAGATACACCGGAAAGAACACGCCGACGGAAATCAGCGTGATCTTTGATCCCTCAAAGATGCCGAACCACAGAATGAACAGCGGCACCCAGGCGATCGATGGGATCGAGCGCAGCGCCTGCAGTGTCGGGTCGACGAGCCGCCGCGTCAGCGCCGAGTAGCCGGTGATCGCGCCGAGCAGCGTGCCGGCGGTGACCCCGATACCGAACCCGGCTGCCACGCGTCCGCAGGTGGCAAGCATGTGCCGCTGCAGCTCGCCCGCACGTGCCAGCTCTGCGAAAGTCTCGAAGACGACGGACGGCGGCGGCACAAGTCGCCCGGTCGCAAGCCCCGCGCGCACCGCCAGTTCCCACGCGAGCGCCGCCGACACCGGCAGCAGCAGCCCGAGTGCCGGCCTTGCCCAGCGCACCAGCCGCTCGCGCCGCAGCTTCGCCTCGCCGGCTCCGGCACGTTCGGCCCGCGGCATCGCAGGAACGACAGACATGATTGCCACCGGGTGATGATTGCGCCGCCGCTTAGTTGGCGAGCGGCAGGCTTGCCTCGATCAGCGCATCAATCGCCGCTCGCACGTTGACGCTCGCGGGAATGACACCGGCCTGCTGCAGGGCAATTCCTGCGGCAAGGATCGACTCCCGTTGCGGTGCCCCGATATTACTGTGCGTCAGCTCAGTACGTTCTTTGAGCTGCTTATCCACCACCGCTTCCGGCAGCCTGGTGACGGCGATGAACACGCGCTTCACCTCGCCGTAATTGGCCAGCGAATATTTGCGCGCCCGCTCGTAGGCGGCCAGCACCCGACGTACCAGATCGGGGTTTTTCTGGAGGAACTCCTCGCGCACATTGAGCACGCCCCAGGTGTTGGCCGCCGGGTTGCGATAGAACAGCCGTGCACCGTCCTCCACTTCCGCCTGCGCCATCATTGGGTCGAGCCCCGCCCAAGCGTCCACGTCGCCGCGGATCAGCGCGGTCTTGCCGTCCGGATGTTGCAGCAGGATCGGCGTGATGTCCTTCTCGGAGAGCTTCACGCTCTGCAGCGCGCGCACAAGAAAGATGTGCGGGTCGGTACCGCGCGTCACCGCCACCCGTTTGCCTTTCAAATCCTCGATCTTGTTGATCTTGGTGTCCTTGCGGGTCACCAATGCCGTCCACTCCGGCCGCGAATAAACGTAGATTGACTTGATTGGGTTGCCGTTGATCTTCGCGACCAGCGCCGCAGCGCCGGCGGTCGATCCGAAATCGATTGAGCCGGCGTTGAGGAATTCAAGCGCCTTGTTGGAGCCGAGCGTCTGCACCCAGCGGATCGCGATGCCGTCCTTGGCGAACTCCTGCTCCAGGAATCCCTTGTCTTTCAGCACCATGGACACCGGGTTGTAGGTGGCCCAATCGATGCGGATTTCCTTTACTTGCGCGGCGGCGGTGGCCGGCGCGAGCGCCGCAAGCACGGCGGAGATGAGAACGCGGCGAGAAAGTTCGGTCACGGTTACCTCCAGGCAACAATTCTCCGTTCGCACCTTTCGCCAGGCGCGCTGCTGTCCGAACGTCAAAGGCGGGATTGGCCCGCCCGTCAGCTTCCTTGGACGGGGCGGACCCCGACCGCTTTAGCTGCACTTGGTTAAGCGCCCGCAAGCTGTTCGCTCAAATCGGCGCTAGGGTTACATCGTTGTGCCTAAGTCGTTATGAGTCAATGAGATAACTATATTTTTTTCGTCGCCAGGCTTGGCATGCGGTTCCCCGTATCGCCTGCCGTGCAGTGCAGATTTATTTCGTTCGTCTGCCGCCCTGCCGTGGCACACCGCGCGCGCTTGGTTTATGTCGATGCCATGTTGCCAGCCGAACTTGCGTCCTCCGGAGCGGTCGAAGTCTTCGATCACCGCGCCGTCTCAGCCGATCTCGAGCGCCTTGCCGTCGCGCATGCGGGTCATGAGCGCGAGCTCCGCAGCGCGCTCGCCCAGCGGCTCAAAGCGGCGCTGGCGCAGGGCACCGCCGTTGCCGAACGGCTGCTGCTGAAAGATCGCCGCGGCCGCCGTTGCGCCGAGCGGATTTGCTTTATGGAAGACGAAATCATCCGCGTGCTTTACGGCTTTCTGGCCAAGCATCTCTATCCGGCGCGCAATCCTTCCGAAGCCGAGCGCATGGCCGTTGTCGCCACCGGCGGCTACGGCCGCGGCCTGCAGGCGCCCGGCTCCGACATCGATCTGTTGTTCCTGCTGCCTTACAAGCAGACGGCCTGGGGCGAATCCGTTGCCGAGGCAATGCTCTACTGTCTGTGGGACATGGGGCTAAAGGTCGGCCACGCCACCCGCTCGATCGACGAATGCATTCGCCAAGCCAGAGCCGACATGACCATTCGCACTTCGATTCTGGAGTCGCGCTATCTGCTCGGCGACCGCAATCTGGTCCACGAGCTGATGGCGCGCTTCGACCGCTCGGTGGTGCAGGGCACCGCGGCGGAATTCGTGGCGGCCAAGCTTGCCGAGCGCGAGGAGCGCCACCGCCGTGCCGGCCAATCCCGCTATCTCGTCGAGCCCAATGTCAAGGACGGCAAGGGCGGCCTGCGCGACCTGCACACCCTGTTCTGGATCGCCAAATACGTCTACCGCGTGCGCGACGTCGAGGAGCTGGTCGGCCGCGGCGTATTTGACCGCGAAGAGCTCAACACGTTCCGGCGTTGCGAGGATTTTCTTTGGTCGGTGCGCTGCCACATGCATTTTCTCGCCGGGCGCGCCGAGGAGCGTCTGTCCTTCGACATTCAGCGCGAGATCGCCGTGCGTCTTGGCTACACCGAGCATCCGGGGCTCAAGGACGTCGAGCGCTTCATGAAGCATTACTTTCTGGTTGCCAAGGACGTTGGCGACCTCACCGCCATCCTTTGCGCGGCGCTCGAGGATCAGCAGGCCAAGCCCGCGCCTGTGTTGAGCCGCGTGATCGCCCGCCTGCGCCCCCGCGGCCGGCGGCCGCTGCGCGAGCATCCGGAATTCGTCGATGACAACAACCGCCTCACCATCGCCGACCCGCAGGTGTTCAGGCATGATCCGGTCAATCTGATCCGGATGTTCCGGCTTGCGCAAAAGCACAATCTCGTTCTGCACCCGGACGCCATGCGCGCGGCGACGCGATCGCTCAAGCTGATTGACGACAAGTTGCGGGAGAATCCGGAGGCCAACCGCCTGTTTCTCGAGATCATGACCTCGCACGACGCCGAGATCGTGCTTCGCCGCATGAACGAGACCGGCGTGCTTGGCCGCTTTGTGCGGCCGTTCGGGCGCATCGTCGCCATGATGCAGTTCAACATGTATCACCACTACACGGTGGACGAGCATCTGTTGCGTTGCATCGGCGTTCTCGCCGAGATCGAGCGCGGGCAGAACGAGGAGTTCGGCCTCGCCAATGAGCTGATACGGACGATCCAGCCGCACCACCGCGCGGTGCTCTATATTGCGCTGTTCCTGCACGACATCGCCAAGGGTCGTGTCGAGGATCATTCGATTGCCGGCGCGCGCATCGCGCGTCGTTTCGGGCCGCGCCTTGGGCTCTCCGCCGCCGAGACCGAAACGCTGGCCTGGCTCGTGGAGAACCATCTGGTGATGTCGACCGTGGCCCAGTCCCGCGACTTGTCCGACCGCCGCACCATCGAGAATTTCGCCGCCGTGGTGCAGTCGCTGGAGCGCATGAAGCTTTTGACGATTCTCACCACCGCCGACATCCGCGCGGTCGGCCCCGGCGTCTGGAACGGCTGGAAGGCCCAGCTCATCCGCACGCTCTACTATGAGACCGAACCGGTGCTCACCGGCGGCTTCTCCGAGGTCAACCGCGCCCAACGCGTGGCGATCGCCCAGGCCGAGCTCCGCGCCGAGCTCAAGGACTGGCCGTCGGCCTTGGTCGACGCCTACCTCAACCGCCATTACCCGCAGTATTGGCTCAAGGTTGACCTGCCGCACCGCGTCTCTCATGCCCGTTTCGTGCGCGCCGCCGAGGCCGCCGGAAAATCGCTCGCCACGTCGTTTGCCTTCGACACCGCGCGCGCCGTCACCGAGCTGACCGTGCTGGCGCCCGATCACCCGCGCCTGTTGTCGATCATCGCCGGGGCTTGCGCCGCCTCCGGCGCCAACATCGTGGATGCGCAGATCTTCACCACCACCGACGGCCGCGCCCTCGACACCATCGCCGTGTCGCGCGAGTTCGAGCGCGACGAGGACGAGGCACGCCGCGCCTCCCGGATTGCCGACACCATTGAGAAGGCACTGCGCGGCGATCTCAAGCTGCCGGATATGATGGCGCGGCGCTTCGCCGCGAAGGCGCCGCTCAAGGCTTTCGCCGTCGAGCCCGAGGTCACCATCAACAACCAGTGGTCAAACCGTTACACCGTGGTGGAGGTGACGGGTCTCGACCGCCCCGGACTGCTCTACGAGCTCACCTCGACGCTGTCCAAGCTCAACCTCAACATCGCCTCGGCACACGTTGCGACCTTCGGCGAGCGCGTGGTGGACGTGTTCTATGTGACCGATCTTCTGGGCGCAAAGATCACCTCGCCGACTCGCGAGATGACGATCAAGCGTGCGCTGCTGCAGCTCTTCGCCGCACCGGAGAAATCTGCGCCTCCTGCAAAAGGCGCTGCGGCGAGTTGACTGTGCGGTTGCCCGGGCGTCGGCAAAGAACGACGCCCGATTCCGCGCTCAGGGAAGCGCGGAATCGTCGTCGCGGACTCGGTTCGCCCTTCGGCCTCAGCCCTTTTTCTTTTTCGCTTTCGGCTTCGCCGGCTCTTTCATGGTGGCCGCCGGTGCCCAGGGGCGGAACAGATCACTGATGAAAGCTGCACTGTTCTTCTGGGCCTCGACAGCCGGGTCGGGGGCCGGCTTTGCCGCCGCCCTCTTCGCCCGACCGGCGTCGGCGGATGTGGTGGCGGCGACCGCGAATACGAATGCAAGCAGCAAGAGAGCGCCTTTGCGCATGGGGATCTCCAATGACCTCACCGGGTTCGCCCGGAGTGCATGCATCATGCACAAAACGGCCCAACGGAAAAGTGCAGCCTGTTGCCATCAACAGGCCCTTGGCTTCATGCTCTCGGCTTGGTGTCGCGGCCCATCGGGGGTTGCGCCGCGCCCCGGCGGCTGCGGAACTGGGCCGCCGGCCAGACGGTTAACTGTGCCTTAAATCGCCAGAATTACCGTGCATGCACGAACGGCCGCGGCAGCCGCCCGGAGCGGCTGACCCGCGGGAACCAACATGGTGGTGAGCACGCCCATCGCCGGCAGGCGCTCCGCTGACGCGCGCATCGTACCCCGGCTCGATTCAACCGATCGCGATGGTCCCGCCGACCCCTCGCGTCGCGCGCGACGGCGGCGTGGCCGCGCCGAAGAGCGCGCGCCACATCCTCGCCGGCGCCGCAGAGGAGGAACGAAGGGCGGCGGCCGCTTCCGCCGCGTCATCTACTGGAGCACGGTGATCGGCCTCTGGCTGCTGCTTGCGGTTGTCGGAGTCTTTGCCTGGGTGGCCGCCTCTTTGCCGCCCATCCATTCGTTGGAAATTCCCAAGCGGCCGCCCTCCATCCAGATCGTTGCGTTCGACGGCCGGCCGCTCGCCGTGCGCGGCGAAGGCGGCCCTGCGGTGTCGCTGCGGGAGTTGCCGCGCCACGTGCCTCAAGCCTTCATCGCCATCGAGGATCGCCGCTTCTACTCGCATTACGGCATCGACCCGATCGGCATCACGCGCGCCGTCGTCGCCAATGTGCTGCGCCGCGGTGTGGCGCAAGGCGGCTCCACCATCACCCAGCAGCTCGCCAAGAACCTGTTTCTCACCCAGGAACGCACGCTGATGCGCAAGCTGCAGGAGGTGGTGCTCGCGCTCTGGCTCGAGCGACGCTTCACCAAGGACGAAATTCTCGAACTCTATCTCAACCGCGTCTATTTCGGTGCCGGCGCCTACGGCATCCAGTCCGCGGCCCAGCGTTATTTCAACAAGCCGGCAAAGCAGCTCACGCTGGCGGAGGCCGCGGTTCTTGCCGGCATCGTGCGTTCGCCCTCGCGCCTTGCGCCGAGCCGCAATCCGGACGCCGCCGAGCGCCGCGCCCAGCAGGTCCTCGCCGCCATGGCGGAGCAGCATTTTATCACCGACCAGATGGCGACGGCGGCGCTCGCCCATCCGGCCCGGGCCATCAGGCCGGTCGGACGTGGCGCGGCCAACTACGTTGCCGACTGGATCATGGACGTGCTCGACGACCTGATCGGCCGCATCGAGGACGATCTGGTCATCACCACTTCGATCGACTCCACCCTGCAGGCCGTAGCCGAGAAGGCCCTGACCGATGAATTGGCGGACAAGGGCGATCGCGCGCACGTGAGCCAAGGCGCCATTGTCGTAATGACCCCTGGCGGGGCGGTACGCGCCCTCGTCGGCGGCAAAAACTACGCGGAAAGCCAATTCAACCGGGCCGTCGCGGCCAAGCGCCAGCCCGGCTCCGCCTTCAAGCCCTTTGTCTATCTCGCCGCTCTGGAACGCGGCCTTACCCCGGACACCGTTCGCGAAGACCGTCCCATCGCCATCAAGGGCTGGCGGCCGGAGAATTACAGCCGCGAGTATTTTGGCCCGGTGACGCTGCAGCAGGCGCTCGCCCATTCGCTCAACACCGTGTCGGTGCGCCTCATCATGGAGGTCGGCCCGCCGGCGGTGATCCGCACTGCGCATCGGCTGGGCATCGCCTCCAAGCTCGAACCCAACGCCTCGCTCGCGCTCGGCACATCGGAAGTCTCATTGATCGAACTGGTTTCGGCCTTTGCGCCCTTTGCCAACGGCGGCAGCGCGGTCGTCCCGCATGTGATCGAGCACGTGCGCACCCTCCAGGGCAAGGTGCTGTACCAGCGCGCGCCGCACAACCTCGGCGCCGTTGTCGAGCCGCGCTATGTCGCCATGATGAACACGATGCTCCGCGAGGCCTTGGTCAGCGGCACCGCCCGCAAAGCCGATCTTCCCGGCTGGACCGCAGCCGGCAAGACCGGTACCTCGCAGGAATTCCGCGACGCCTGGTTCATCGGCTACACCGCCCATCTCATCACCGGCGTGTGGCTCGGCAATGACGACGGCGCACCGACCAAGAAGGTGACCGGGGGCGGGCTGCCGGTGGAAATCTGGAACAAGGTCATGCAGCCAGCACACAGAGGCGTGCCGGTTGTCCATCTGCCCGGACTCGGCGAATCGCCGCTCGCCGCCATCTTGCCGCCCTGGAAAATTTTTGCGCCCTCCCAACGGCCGCAACCGCCCCCCGAACCCGCCGCCGACCGCATCGACAACTGGCTGCTCGACCGCCTGTTCGGTCGGCGCTGAGCGCGCTCAATTCGGTGCTGCTGCACCCGAGACGCGCGTCTTGCGCGTGAGCGCCCAGATGGCGAGCGCAAGGCATCCCATGATTGCCACCGCGGCGGCGAGCGGCCACGCGCTCTGCCCGAGCAAGTGCCCGACGATGGCGCCGACCGCCGCGCCCGAGGTCTGCTGCAACGCGCCGACCAGAGACGACGCCGTGCCCGCACGCTCCGGGAACGGCATCAGCGCACCCGCCTGCGCCTGCGGCAGCGTCAAGCCGAGCCCAGCGAGGAAGATCGCGATGGCAATCACGAGCAGCATCGCCGCAGCGGCGCTTAGCCCCAGCGCCGGCGCCAGCATGCTTGCCGCGCCACCGCCGGCCAACAGCAGCGTGCCCCGTCCGATGGTGCGATCGAGGCCGAGCCGCGCCACCTGTCGCATTGCAACCCACGTTCCCACGAGATAGCCGGCTGAACCGACCGCGAACGCGAGACCGAAGCCCATCGGCGTCAGTCCATAGAGGTCCTGCAGCACAAAGGCGGCGCCGGAAATCCAGGCAAACAGTCCGCCGAATGCGCAGGCCAGGATCGCCGCGTGCGCCAGGAAAATCCGGTCCGCCAAGAACGTCGGGAACGCCCGCAGGTTGGACGCGATCGAAGCGACTTCGCCCTGCCGGCGCAGCGATTCCGGCAGCAGCCGCCACACCAGCGCCGCCGACACCATGCCAAACGCGGCCAGCACGACAAAATTCGCCCGCCAGCCGAAATGGGTTTGCAGCGCTCCGCCGATCAGCGGCGCAACGAGCGGCGCGAGCGCCATCACCGTCGCCATGCGCGAGAGTTCCCGCGCCACCGCCACGCCTTCGTACAGGTCGCGCACCACGGCCCGCGCCAGCACCACCGCGCCCGCGCCGCCGAGCGCCTGACAGAATCGCGCCGCGTTGAGCACGCCGATTGACGGCGCCGCCGCGCAGACGCCGCTTGACGCCGCGAACACCGCGAGCGCCACCAGCAGGACGGGGCGCCGGCCGTAGCGGTCGGAAATCGGGCCATAGATCACCTGGCCGATGGCGAAGCCGACCAGGTAGAACGACAGCGAGAGCTGCACCTCCGCCTCCGACGCCGCAAGCCGACGCCCGATGTCCGGCAGCGAGGCGAGGTACATATCCACCGACAACGGCCCGATGCCGGTGAGTGTGGCGAGGAGCGCGGTGAGCGCGGCGGTGTTGGGGCGCAACATTGCGTTGATGGAAAATTTGCCGGGCGGTCAGAATTTGCCCGCGGAGGCATCCGGCGTGTCGGCAACGCCGTAGCGGTGCAGATCGCCGCCGTGCGCGTCAAGCCACGCCTTGGCGCGCGCGGCATCCGGACAATGCGCGGCGACCAGTCGCCAGAAGCGCGGCGAATGGTTCATTTCCTTCAAGTGCGCCACCTCGTGCACCGCGACGTAGTTGAGCACATAAGGCGGAGCCATGATCAGCCGCCAGGAGTACGACAGCCTCCCCGTGCTCGAGCATGAGCCCCAGCGACTCGACTGGTCGCGCACCGCCACCCGCTTGACGGCGACGCCGAGCCGCTCGGCCGCGCGGCGCGTGGCCGCTTCGAGATCGCGCTGGGCTTCGCGCTTGAGAAAGTCTTCGACTCGCCGGCTGACATGCGCCGCACCGCCGGCGACGCAGATGCGCTGTTCGCCGCCGGCGTCGCATTCCACCCACGCGGTGCCGCGCGCCAGAGGCCGATGCACGACTCGGTGCGGCTCGCCGCGCAGGGGAATCACCGCCCCATCGCGGAACGGCTGTCCCGCCGGGAGTCTCGCCAGGCGCGCGGCGATCCAGCCGCCGTGTCGCTGCGCGAATTGCTTGGCCTCCCGGATGCTTGCGCGCAGCGGCATGGTGAGCACCACGTCGCGGCTTGCCGCCTGGATGCGCAGCGTATAGCGCCGCGCCTGTCGATGCCGGCGCAGCCGGACGCGATAGACCGCTTCATCGAAAACAATTTCGATGCTCTGCGGCTCGGGTGTGCGGCGGCGGAAGAACAAAGAGCGCAGCGACATGAATGGGCGAATCCCGCGATTGCCGCCAATGTAGCGCAAATCGCGGCAGCGTCCATCGCGGGCGGACGCGGATTATGCGCACAGCCTAGCTGGAGGCGACGACCCGCACATTCGCTTTGCGGGCCGCCCGCGCCGCGCCGTGCGAACGGATGAAGTCGGCGATGCGCGGCGCGATTTCGGCGCGGAACCGCGAGCCGTTGAAGACGCCATAGTGGCCGACGCCCGGTTGCAGGTAATAGGCCTTCCGTTCCGGCGGAATGTTCGCGCACAGCTTGATCGCCGCCTTGGTCTGGCCGACGCCGGAAATATCGTCGCGTTCGCCTTCGACGGCGAGCAGCGCGGCATTGCGGATTCTTGACAGATCGACCGGCCGCCCGCGGTGTGTCATTTCCCCCTTCGGCAGGGCATGGCGCACGAACACCGTGTCCACCGTCTGCAGATAGAACTCTGCGGTGAGGTCCATCACGGCGAGGTATTCATCGTAGAACTCGCGGTGCTTCTGCGCTGAATCGCCGTCGCCCTGCACCAGATGGAAGAAAAGGTTCTGGTGCGCGTCGATGTGCCGGCCAAGATTCATCGTGACGAAGCCGTTGATCTGCAGGAAGCCCGGATAGACATCCCGCATCATACCGGGGTGCGGGAACGGCACCTTGGTGATCACGTTGCGCCGGAACCATTCGACGCCGCGCTGCTGCGCGAGGATATTGACCTGGGTGGGATTGACGCGGGTATCGATTGGCCCGCCCATCAGCACCACGGTGCGCGGCGCAAAGGGATCGTTCGCCGCTTCCATCAAGGCGGTGGCCGCAAGCACCGGGACCGAAGGCTGGCACACCGCCACCACATGCGTGTCGCCGCCGAGGCGGTGCAGGATGCTGATCACGTAGTCGATATAATCGTCGAGATCGAACCTGCCCTCGGTCAGCGGCACCATGCGGGCGTCCATCCAGTCGGTGATGTACACGTCGTGATTGGGCAGAAACGCTTCCACCGTGCCGCGCAGCAACGTGGCGTAGTGTCCCGACATCGGCGCGACGATCAGCAGCTTCGGCTGCGGGCTCTTCGGCGGCCGCAGGAACACGCGCTCGAAGTGCTGCAACCGGCAGAACGGCCGCTCCCAGACGCTCTTGATGTTCACCGCCACCCGTTCGCCGCCCACCAGCGTGGAATCGATGTTCCAGGCCGGCTTGCTGTAGCGCCGCGTTGTGCGCTCGAACAACTCGGCCCATGCCGCCACGATCTTACCGTAGTGCAGTCGCGACAGCGGGTTGAACGGGTGCGTGAAGTAAAGCTTGGTAGCTTCCGCAAACGCGCGCGCCGGGTTCAGCGAGGCGTGGCCGAGCTCATAGAGCCAGTAGAGCCCGGTCGACAGCATCGGACCGCCGACCGCGGGGGCCCCGCCAAATTCCCCAATTGCCATGTCGCGCTGCCCCGGCCCTTGCTGCGTCGCAACATAGTGATGATTCGATACCATGCCGTCAATATAAGATTGAAGGATTGGCAAAGGTTTACGCGAAAATACGTAAACGTTGTCAACAAGTTAAACCTTTTTGCAACACAGCGATGCCTTATTCGCCGGCCTGCAGCAGGGTGCCTTGGCGCCGCGCGCTGTTGAGCAGAAGATAGAACCCCACCGTCGCGGCCGCAAAAAACACAGCGTTCAATCCGAGCGCCGCCGCCATGAGGTCGGGCCGGAAGACGTGCTCGATCAGGAGCGCGCGCATGCCTTCGAACACATAGGTCGGCGGCAAGGCCCAGGCAGCCGGCTGCAGCCAAGCGGGCAGCACGGAAACCGGGTAGTAGACGCAGGTGATCGGCAGCAGCAGGAACATGAAGGTCCAGGCAAGGCTCTCCGCCCCGAGGCCGTTGCGCAGCAGGAGGCCTGCGACCAGGACACCCACTGCCCAGCTCGTAAGAATGAGATTGGCAAAGAACGCGGCAAGCGCGAGGCCGAGGCCCCAGAGATTGAAGCTGAAGAATGCCATAGCCAGCAGCGACACCGGCACGAGCCCGATCGCAAGCCGAATGAGGCTCATCACCATCAGCGCCGCCACGAATTCCGTCGGCCGCAAGGGACTCATCATCACGTTTCCCATGTTCCGGGCATACATCTCTTCCAGAAACGAGATCGAGAATCCGAGCTGCCCCCGGAACAGGATATCCCACAACAGCATGCCGCCGATAAACGTGCCGGCGGCGCGGGTGAAGAAGCTGGAATTTTCCGCCACGTAGAGCTGCAAAAATCCCCACATCAGCATCTGCACCGCCGGCCAATAGATCAGATCGAGGATTCGCGTCCACGACGAGCGCAAGAGATACACATGGCGCAGCACCACTGCGGCGATGCGCCGTGCGGCCGATCCGCAAGCGTGTCGCGCCGTATCGTTCATTGCGCTGCCTCCCGAGGCTCGTTGCGACCGCGCGCGATATCGAGGAAAACCTCTTCGAGATTTTTTCGGCCGTAGCGCGCGATCAGCCGCGCCGGAGTGTCGTCGTCCTCGATGCGGCCGCCTTTCATCATGATCACCCGATCGCACAACCGCTCCACTTCCGCCATGTTGTGGGAGGCGAGCAATACAGTCGCCTGCCGCTCTTTTCGGTAACGTTCGAGCCGCCCCCACACCCAGTCGGCCGTGTCCGGATCGAGCGAGGCGGTGGGTTCGTCGAGCAGCAGCAACTCGGGCTCGTTGATCAGCGATTTGGCAAGTGCCACACGAGTCTTTTGCCCGGACGAGAGTTTGCCGGTCGGCCGCTCCAGGAGATCCTTCAGATCGAGTTCTTCGGCCAGTCGGTTGATGCGCTCCTTGAGCTCGGGCACCCCGTAAAGCATACCGAACACGGTCAGGTTCTGCCGGATTGTCAGCCGCATGGGCAGGTCGACGTAAGGGCTTTCGAAGTTCATGCGGTGCAGCACCTGGTATCGCTGCCAGGGCATATCCGCGCCGAGCACCGTGATGCGGCCGGACGTGGGCGTCACGAGGCCCATGATGGTTGCGATAGTGGTGGTCTTGCCTGCTCCGTTGGGGCCGAGCAGGGCGGTCATCGAGCCGCGCTTGATCGTGAATGAGACCCCGTCGACGGCGGTGCTGCTTTTGTAGACTTTGACCAACCGTTCGATAATGATGACGGCGTCGGACGACATGGCTGAGGCGGTCGGCATGCCGTCACATCTGACCCGGGCCGCCGCCCGGCGCAAGGGCCGTCCCCGCGCCGGCGCAGTGCGAAGTGTGGCGCGCCGGGATTGGCAACCTTTCGTCCGCCCCGATCGGATCCTATTTGGGGCGCCAGGACGAGCCGTTTGATGAGCGCCATGCTCGGCCAGGATTTCGACAAGATTGCCCTGCCCCAGCGTCGCCAGGTGCGCCTCGACACCTTCGTGCGCCTGCGCTGGTTTGCGATCATCGGCCAGACCGGCACGATTCTCGTCGTCTATCTCGGATTCGCTTTTGATTTGCCGATCTGGCCGTGTCTCACGATTATTGCGCTCTCGGCGTTGCTTAACGTGTTGCTGCGGCTGCGCTTTCCTGCGGTGCAGCGCATCGAGCCGGACCGCGCCGCCTGGCTGCTTGCCTTCGACACCGCCGTGCTGGCGGCGCTCTTGTTTCTCACCGGCGGCCTGCAGAATCCGTTCGCATTCCTGCTGCTTGGCCCGGTCCTGCTTTCGTCGACCGCGCTGCCGCCGCGGCTTACGCTGATGCTCGCCGGCCTGGCCATGTTTTTCGCCACGGTGCTGATGTTTCTTCACTACCCGCTGCCGTGGGACCCGGAGGAACCGCTCGAGCTGCCGCGGATCTACATGCTCGGCGTCTGGATTACGATCCTGCTGTCAATCCTTTTCATCGGTCTGTATTCCTGGCAGATCGCCGAGGAGGCCCGCAAACTCTCCGCGGCGCTTGCCGCGACCGAACTGGTGCTGGAACGCGAGCAGCATCTCTCGCAGCTTGACGGACTTGCCGCCGCGGCCGCCCACGAGCTCGGCACCCCGCTTTCCACCATCTCGGTGATTGCCCGCGAGCTCGAACGCAACATCCCGCCCAGGTCGCCGCACGCGGAAGACGTGCGCCTTCTGCGCGAACAGGCTCAGCGCTGCCGCGACATTCTTGGCAAGCTCACCCAGTTGTCGTCGGGCGGCCAGCCGTTCGACCGCATGCCGCTCACCGCCTTGATCGAGGAGGTGGTGGCGCCGCACCGCAATTTCGGCGTCACGATCGAGGTTGCCACGCCGCAGCAAGATACGCCGCAGCCGGTCGGCGCGCGCAATCCGGCGATTCTCTATGGGCTCGGCAATCTTCTGGAGAACGCCGTCGACTTTGCTCACCAGCGTGTGGAGGTAGTCGCCGACTGGACGGACGAGGCCGTCGCCGTCACCATCAGCGACGACGGGCCGGGTTTCGCGCCGGAAATCATGGACCGTATCGGCGAGCCTTACGTTCGGTCCACCAAGCGGCGGCGTCTGAACGCGGCCGGCGAAAAGACCGGGCTTGGGCTTGGCTTCTTCATCGCCAAGACGCTGCTCGAGCGTACCGGTGCGACGCTCGACTTTGAGAACCGGCCGTTCCCCGATCGCGGTGCGGTGATCCGCATTCGCTGGGGCCGCGAGGACTTTGAACGGCCGCTGTCGCCCTCGGCCGGCTGACCGATTGCGCTTGAGCGATGCCGAGGAGTCCACTACTCTTTCTTGAACGGACGCACGAAGGAGCTGCTGTGAGCGACATTGCGCCCCTCGCAGGTGTTGCGGAACGCACGTTGCTGATCGTCGATGACGACAAGTCTTTCCTGCAGCGGCTGGCGCGCGCTATGGAGAGCCGCGGCTTTCAGGTCGTGACCGCCGAGGCGGTGGCGGACGGGTTGCAGCAGGTCGAGCGCGCCGCGCCGGCCTTTGCGGTCGTCGACATGCGCCTTGGCGACGGCAGCGGGCTGGACGTCATTTCCGCGCTGAAGGCGCGCCGGCCGGACGCCCGCGCCATCATTCTTACCGGCTACGGCAATATCGCCACCGCGGTTAACGCCATCAAGCTCGGGGCCGTCGACTATCTCGCCAAGCCGGCCGACGCCGACGACGTGGTCGCCGCGCTGCTCACCACCGAAGGCAAGAAGGCGCCTCCCCCTGAGAATCCGATGTCGGCCGACCGCGTGCGCTGGGAGCACATCCAGCGCATCTATGAGCTGTGCGGCCGCAACGTCTCGGAGACCGCGCGCCGGCTCAACATGCATCGCCGGACGCTGCAACGGATTCTCGCCAAGCGCGCCCCGCGTTAGACAACCCGCCCGACGCCGCGATCATATGACGATGATCGTCACTGAATGAGTCTGCTCACCTGCTCGATGATCGGCTTTGGCGTGGCGTAGATCTTGCGGATGAGCGCGGCGAGATATTCGCCGTCTTCCGGTTCGAGCTCGAGCTTGGCGCGCTTGGCATCCGCAATAAAATCCGCATCCCTCATTGTGGCGCTGAACGCTTCACGCAGGATTCTCAACCGCTGCGCGGGTAAATCCGGCGGCGCCACGAACGGCCGCCCGATGCCCTGGCCCGCGTAGAGGAACTCCAGGACCTGCCGTTGCTCCTCGCTGCGCGCAAGGTCGAGCACATACGGAATGCCTTTCAGACTTGGATGCGGAGCCGGACCGGCCTGCAGCAACACGATGATCTTCCGGGTTGCGATCCAATCCGGCTTGCGGCTATTCACGCTGTCGAGGCTTTCGCAGATGCCCTCCACCTCGCCGCGCTCCATGGCCAGAAACACGTCAGCCGAAGAGCGGAACCCCCCGACCAGCTTGAATTTCAAGCCGAGCAACGCGCTCAGCACTTTGGGATACGAGCGCGTTCCGGTGCCCGGGCCCGTATCGCCGACGATCAATTGCTTCTCGCGCAAATCCTGCACCGACTTCACCGCCGCAGCATGATAGGCAAGGCAGACGTTGTGTTCCTTGGTCGGCGTGCCGATCCAGGAAAACTTCAGCGCATCGAAACGCGCGCCCGGCGCGCCGGCGAGCGGTCCAAGCGCCGCGTCGCGGGAGATGAGGCCGAACACCGTACCATCCTTGGGTGCTACGCTGTACAATTGGCTCGCCGCCACATAGCTGCCGCCGCCCGGCATGTTCTGCGCGATCACCGTCGGCTTGCCCGGCAGATGCTTGCCGATGTGCCGCGCCACCATGCGTCCCCAGGTGTCGTAGCCGCCGCCTGGGCCGAACCCGATGATCACGGAGACCGTCCTTCCGGCGTAAGGTTCGGACGATTGTGCGGCCGCGTGCGCCACACAAGTCATTGCCAAGATCGACCCCGCAATGAAAGCCGCCCCGCGCATGTCTTCCTTCTTGCCGCCCCGTCACGCCCCCACGGCCAATTTTGCCGCCCGCGCCCGCTCGGGGAAAGCCTGCGCCAGCGCTGCCGCGGTCGGCGCGATGACGCCGCGCTCGGTGATCAGCCCGGTGACCAGCCGCGCCGGCGTCACGTCGAACGCATAGTTCGCCACTTGCGAGCCTTCCGGGGCGACGCGGACGGTTGCCATGCTGCCGTCGTCGGCGCGGCCGCTGACGCTGGCGACTTCGTCCCCGTCGCGCTGCTCGATCGGGATGGCGAAAGCGTCCCCCACCGTGAAGTCGATGGTCGGCGACGGCAGCGCCACGTAGAACGGGACGCCGTTGTCCTTCGCCGCCAGCGCCTTCAGGTAAGTGCCGATCTTGTTGCACACGTCGCCGTGCGCGGTGACGCGGTCGGTGCCGACAATGGCGATGTCGATCATCCCGTGCTGCATCAGGTGCCCGCCGGTATTGTCGGCGATGTAGGTGTGCGGCACGCCGTGCTGACCGAGCTCCCAGGCGGTGAGCGCGCCCTGATTGCGCGGCCGCGTCTCGTCGACGAACACGTGCAGTCTGATGCCGGCATCGTGCGCCAGATAGATCGGTGCGGTCGCCGTTCCGAGATCGACCGTCGCCAGGAACCCGGCATTGCAATGGGTGAGCACGTTCACCGGCTCGCCCGGCTTCTTGCGTCGCGCGATGTCTGCGATCAGCGTCATCCCGTGGCGGCCGATCGCTTCGTTGATGGCCACGTCTTCGTCGCAGATTTCCGCCGCACGCTGGTAGGCTGCCGCGACCCGCAGCTCGCGCGGCCGGTTGCGTACCGCGGCCGTCACTTCGTCGAGCGCCCATTTCAGGTTGACCGCGGTGGGCCGCGTCGCCAGCAGCGCCGCGCGGGCCCGTTCGAGGTTCTCGTCCGACGCATCCGCCCTCAGTGCAAGGCACAGCCCGTAGGCCGCCGCCGCGCCGATCAGCGGCGCGCCGCGCACCTGCATGGTCTTGATCGCGCGCGCCGCCTCTTCCAGCGTGCTCAGACGCGCCGTCACATAGCGGTGCGGCAACTGCGTCTGGTCGATGATGCCCACCGCCCAACCGTCCGGTTCGAGCCAGATGGTTCGCGTGGACTTGCCGTTGATTTTCATGCGCAACTCATAGCGCCCCACGCAAGCGTGAACAACCGCTCGCTTCTGCTTGCCCGCGCCGCCCGCTTCCCCCAATGTGCCGTGAATCGTCGAGGGAGCCTGGATGTCGATTGATTACGAAGCCGAATACAACAATCGCGCGCGCGTGCCGGAGCACCCCGAGATCTTCGCGCGCTGGCAGCGCGACGCCGCGGCTTACCGCGCGAAGGCCGGCGCCGACGAGGACTGCGCGCTCGGTCTCTCCTACGGCAGCAGTCCGCGCCAGATCATTGATTTGTTTTTTCCCGAGCACAGCGGCACCACCCCGCTTGCCATGTTTCTGCACGGCGGCTACTGGCGCTCGCTCGAGCCCTCCACCTTCAGCCACATGGCACGCGGGCTGAATGGACGCGGCATTGCGGTTGCGGTTGTCGGCTACGATTTGTGTCCGCAGGTCACCATCGCCGACATCATCGCGCAGATCCAGAGGGCCTGCGTGTTCTTGTGGTACCGTTTCGGCCAGCGCATCACCATTTACGGCCATTCCGCCGGCGGGCATCTTGCCGCCTGCATGCTGGCCACCGGCTGGAAGGCGCTCGCCGCCGATGCGCCCGCCGATCTCGTGCCCGCGGCCTATTCCATCTCCGGCCTGTTCGATCTTGAGCCGCTCGTGCACGTCTCGATGAACCAGGACCTCAGGCTCACCGCAGAAGAGGCGCGCCGCGTTTCTCCGCTGCACTGGCCGCTCACCCGCAACCGCGTGCTCGATGCCGTGGTCGGCGAATTGGAGTCTGCGGAGTTCCTGCGGCAGAGCCGCGCCATCGTCGACGCCTGGGCGGCGCGCGGGGCGAAGACGCGCTACGAGGTGATCCCCGGCGCCAATCATTTCACCGCCATCGACCCGCTGACCGACCCGAACAGCGCCATGGTCGACCGCATCGTCACGCTCTGCCGCCAGACCCAGGCCTGACCGCGCCGCGGGCCCAGCCCAACGTCCGTTCACCCCCGCGCAAGCGGAGGTCCAGAAATTCAGTCTTGAGCGCATGAGCTCTTGGCACTGCGTCCCCGCCTGCGCAGGGACGAACAGCGACCGTAGATGGGGTAACGGACCTGGCCGCCGGGCAAGCCGCTGGCTCGCTACGGCGCCATTGATGGCGCGCTTTGCTTGCGGCTTGCGCGGCGGCGGTCGTCCCTCAATCTGATGGTGTCAAAACGGAGTCGGGCATGGGGCCCGCTCCAAACATCATCGAGGGACGACCATGGAACACTATGCAGGAATCGACGTGTCAGTGGAACATGCCAGCGTATGCATTGTCGACGCGAGCGGCAGGATCGTTCGCGAGACGAAGGTTGCGAGCGAACCCGCAGCCTTGATCCTCTGACTCAATTCGACCGGGGTTGGATTGACGCGGATCGGGCTGGAGGCGGGGCCGCTGTCGCAATGGCTGTACGCTTCGATCAAGCAGGCTGGATTTGCGGTCGAGCTTCTGGAGACACGGCACGTGCGGGACGCCTTCAAGGCCATGCCGGTGAAGTCGGACCGCAACGACGCGCGCCAGGCCTTCCCCGAGCGAAGTCCCTTGCCGGGACGATGGATCAGGTCAGGCCGTCAGCCGGGATGTGACTTCGATCACGCCTCCGTAGATTGGCCGACCTATCCTCAACGCAACCCATCAGGCGACGGCCTTAAGCGCCGATCCCGTACAGAAGCAAGTTCCCGGCGAGCGGATGACGCAAAGAGGGATTGACTCATCGAGGCCCGTTACAGAAGGCCCGTTACAGAAGCCCGGCTGGAGCGCAGCGACAGTTGGTGTGTCCCGGATGCGGTGCAGCGTGAGCGCGCAGCGCGAACGGTGCACCGCTGATCCGGGACCGCCAAGGGCGATGCCTC
>FWPU01007533.1_pt1 | contig 19944 bp, 17 predicted proteins | sample 2228361 | NCBI WGS metagenome assembly FWPU01 (sample SAMEA103939777, study PRJEB20133) | metagenome
AGCGGGCAGGCAGGATGCCTGCGCTACACTTTTCGGATAGGCTCTTATTGCTTGATATATGACCGGAGGACTTCAATCATCCAACACCCCAAACGGCAAGTCCGCTGGCATGGGCGCGAGCCGCTCGTATTTTGTAACAGGCGTGTATGCCTTGCCGTCGCGCGCCGAGTCGAGGAATCCCTGCATTAAGTCCAGCACCGCGAACGCCTGCTCCGCGCTGCAGCGGTGCGGGCGTCCGGAGCGAATCGCGTGCGCCATGTCCGCCAAGCCGACGCTGCGCCCATAACCTTTAAGGAAAGTGTGCGGGACTTCCTGCCAGTCCTCGTCCCCAACGCGGCGAATTTGCACCGCCCCATCGAAACCATTGGGGTCGGGGACTTTGAGCGTGCCCTCTTCGCCGTAAATCACAATAGGGAACTGGCGTTCGTAAACGCCGTGCATGACGGCGAAACTGGTCATTATCGTTCCCACGCAGCCGTTCTCAAACTCTATCGTGCCGCAGAGGTGGTCGGGCGTTTCGACGGTGATTTTCTTGCCGCGGCGGGGATGGTCCTGGGCGGTGATGGTGCGCACAGGAATCGCAATCGTCGCCGCGCCGCTGATGCGCCGGATGGGACCGAGCAGGTTGAGCAGCGCGGTGAGGTAGTAAGGTCCCATGTCGAACATCGGTCCGCCGCCGACCTCGTAGTAGAACTCCGGGTTGGGATGCCAGCCCTCCACGCCGCGACTCAACATGAACGCCGCAAACGCGAGCGGTCTGCCGATGCCGCCCTCGTCAATCACTTTCCGCGCCGTCTGAATTCCCGCGCCCAAATAAGTGTCCGGCGCACCGCCGACGCGCACGCCTTTCTTCTGCGCCGCCTCCAGCACCGCCCAACCCTCTTCACGGTTCACGCCCAATGGCTTTTCCGTGTAGGTGTGCTTGCCCGCCGCAATGGCTTGCAGCGCGACCGGCGCGTGCGCTTTGGGCACGGTCAGGTTGAGGACGATTTCAATCGAATCGTCGGCAAGCAACTCTTCGACTGCGCAAGCCTTTGGAATGTTGAACTCTTTCGCCCGCGCTTCTGCCTTCTCAGGGATGATGTCCGCGCACGCTGCCATCTCGAGGATGGAGAAGTTCGCCGCGTTCTTGAAATAGTTCGCGCTAATCGCGCCACAACCAATGATGCCGACTCTGACTTTGTCTGCCACTCTCGTTCCTTTCAATTCTCTATCCACGAAGTTTCGTGACTCAAGAGTCTGCTTTAGCAGACTTTCGTTCCGAAGTTTTAGACGCCGAATTCTACTCGGCGGCAGAACTTCCCTGCCGCCATCTCGCCCCGGCGCGTCCCCGTCCCCAGCGCGGCGGCTGCAACTGCGCGTTCCAGGCGTTGTAAGCATCGGTCAGTTGCTTCACCCTGTCGGGATATTTTTCAGCCAAATCATTTCTCTCGCTCATATCATTCGTAAGGTTGTAGAGTTCGGGTTTCGCCGCCCCCCGCGCCCTCAACAACTTCCAGTCGCCCTGTCGAATCGCGTGCTGTTCGCCAAACCGCCAGAACAGCGCGCTGTGCGGCGCATCCGTTTTTTCGCCCTTGAGATACGGCAACAGGTTCACGCCGTCCAATTTCCACTCCGGCGCGATTTTTCCTCCTGCGACAGCAACGGCAGTGGGATGAATGTCCAGCGCGATGACGGGCTGCTCGTAAACCTTTCCGGCGGGAAGTTGTCCCTTCCATTGCACGAGAAACGGTACGCGGATGCCGCCCTCGTATACCTGCCCCTTCGTGCCGCGCAGCGGGTCGTTGCGCGAGGTCGTGTTGGGCGTCGGTCCGCCGTTGTCGGCGACGAAGAAAATCAGCGTGTTCTCCTCCAACTTCAACTCCCTCAACTTATCCAGCACGCGCCCCACGTTGTCGTCCAGCGCCGAGAGCATCGCGGCGAACGTGCGGCGTTTTCCCTGCAACGACTCAGACCGTTTGAGATATTTCTCAGTGGCTTCCAGCGGATTGTGAACGGCGTTGAAGGCTAAGTAAAGGAAGAACGGTTCGGACTTGTGTTTCTCGATGAACGCGACGGCTTCGCGCCCGAAGGCGTCGGTCAGATACTCCTTCTCCTCAACGGGCGTTGTGCCGCGCAGGACGGGGTTGCCGTCACGACGCTCGCCCAGATAGGGGTGCGCCCCGCCGAGAAAGCCGAAAAACTCATCGAAGCCGCGCTTGGTGGGATGAAACTCCGGTTTGTAACCGAGATGCCACTTGCCGACCATGCCCGTTGCATAACCGAGCAACTTGAGACGTTCGGCAAGGGTCACCTCTTTGAGCGACAAACCAAACTCCGCGTCGGCAGCCAGCGCGGGACCGGGGTTGAACTCGTGCCCGAACCGCTGCTGGTAGCGTCCCGTCAACAGCCCTGCGCGCGTCGGGCTGCACACAGGGCAGGAGACGTAACCGTTCGTGCAGCGCACGCCGTTTTTCGCCAGCGAATCAATGCGCGGCGTGGGAACGTCCTGGCAGCCCTGCACGCCGATTTCGGCGTAGCCGTGGTCGTCGGAGACGATGACGATAATGTTCGGCTTGCGCGCTGATTCGGTGGCAGCGGCAGCAGGAAGCGAACAAACAATCAGGACAGCGACAAAAAGGAAGCGGAGGAAACTCATGGTGACTTTGACTCCTTTCGATGATTTTGATAGGATAGACGAGACCGATGCTTGTTTGTTCAACAGGGACTCTGGAATGGAGGTCATACATGCTCCCCCGTGAACGAGTGCTTGAAGCGTTGAATTTTCGTGAAGCGGACCGAACGCCGATTTACCTTTGGGTGTTCAACCAGCCCGGCGTGATTGACGCCATTCGCGCCAAGCACGGAACGTTTGAGGCGTTCTGCGACGCGCTGGATTTGGATATGACGCAATCGTTTCCGGCAAAAGGCGTGCTGAAACGGCGACCGGAACCGGGCAGCGAACACGCGCTGCGCGATGCGACCTATGGTTGGGTTTACACGATGGAAGCGGCGTTGGAGGCAGAACTGAACGACCCGGATGACGCAACGATTTACAAGCCGATTCAGGCGGAAATTGAGCACCACAAAGGTCGGCGCGGGCGGGCGGTGTTCGTGCAAACGCCGGGCGTGTTTGAGGCGGCGAACGGTTTCATCGGTTTGGAGCAGAACCTTCTGGAAATGGCGTTGCGCCCTGAACTGTGCAAGCAACTCTACGAGCGCATCGCCCGATGGTCAGCGCGTTACGCGGAGAACTGTTTGGAGTTGGGCGTGGACGTCATTCACGTCTCCGACGACTGGGGCATGAACAACGCCCTGCTGTTCCGCCCGCAGGCGTGGTGGGAACTGATTTTTCCGACGGAGAAAATCATCTGCGACGCCGTGCGAAAAAAAGGGGGGTTGCTCTCACTCCACAGCGACGGCGACATCACGTCTGTGCTGGACGGCGTTGTGGAGTTGGGCTTCCGCGTGTTCCATCCCTGTCAGGAATCGGCGGGCATGAACCCAAGTGAAGTCAAGCGCGTCTATCGTGGGCGGCTCGGACTCTACGGCGGCTTGGACGTGCGCACCGTGCTGGGGCGCGGCTTGCCCCGCGCCGAATTAGCCGCCGAAGTCCGCCGCGTGATGGCATCGCTGCAATCGGGGGGCGGCTACATCTTCTGCACCTCGCACATGGTTCAGCCCGGCACGCCGTTGGAGGAAGTGGAGTTTGCGTATGAGGTGGCGCGGGAGGAAAGATTACTTCGCTAACAGAGCAATCGTTTTTCCCTGTTGCTGCATTTTCATTCCCAACGCTTCCGCGATCTGCTCCAAGGGCACGATTAACTCATCCTTGTAAGGGAAGGCAGGGCGCTTCAGTTTCACCGGACCCTTTGACGTCTCCATTTCCGCGCCCAAGGCTTTCACCTGCACCCATTTATCCTTCAGAGATACTTTCATCGTCCAATCCTTGTCGGTGCGCTGGGGGTGCATACGCGCTTTAGCAGACTGGAAGACGGAGAGAGGGGCAACAACAACGCCGCCCAACGAGATAGTCTGTCCAGCCGCGACTGGTTGATTGCTGACCAAAAGCGTTGTCGGTTGTGAGGCTGATGCCAATAACCGCTTGGGGTGCTGCCGAATCCGATATTCAATGCCCGCTGCCAGTCCCTCAGCAAGAATCGAACCAGGGGCACTGACCCTCACAAAGCACCTTCCCAAACGGAAGAATTGTGTTCGCGGCGGGAGATACCAACTCTCCTCCCCTAAAGGTAATCCAGACGGTGTCCCTTCCCGAAACCGAATGCCCGCACTGGATTTCCACCGATACTCAGAGAGGGTCGCCCCATAATCTTTTGCCGGGCGGTCGTAAACATCCACCTCAATCACGATCCCAGAGTCGTATAGCCGCGGAAACTCAACGAGTCTCTGTTTGTAGCGCTGTGCCTGTTCTTGATTACTCCACGCTCGGATGATGGAACTCTTCAACCACTTGGCAGGCTTTGTCTCGCCGCCCCCGTCCAAGTTGATAACTGTGTGGTTGCCATTATCCGGGTTGGGCACAACCGTATAGCCCAGAATCTCGTCCACCCCATAAGTGAGTTGTTCTAAGTCGTCAGCCGTCAATCCCATCGTTGCCTCCTTGCCCCAATGATGAATCAGCACGCCCTTGACCCTGACCTCCTGACCCGGAGACACAGGAGGATAGAGGGACTGGCCGAACAGGGGCACCAGTCCCACCAAAATCACTACCAACAGTATACCCTTAACAACCGTCATTTTGCATCGCATGGTAATCACCTCCATGACACTAAAACTGCAACACTAAATCTGAGACATTACGGCGGCGGCAAAGGACTTGCATAAACTCCGGGGAGGAATCCTGACGGAGGGGGCGTCGGTTGCCAGTAAAAGGCAGGGTCTTCAACAGTGACTTGCTGCCATGTGGTCTGGTCCTCAAAGATGTAACGGACGACAAGGTGGTTGCGGTAATCTGGCTCACGAGCCATCCCCAAAACAAAGCCAGAATCGAAAGCAATGCTGCCATCCCAAACCTGAGTAGCCACCCAGTCTAAACAGAAAGTGAGGGTGACCTGTTGCTGGGCGTGTGCGGTATGTATAGCAATACCGAGAAGAGCGACGAACGATAAAGTTGTTCGCATCACGCGGCAAACTACACGGTGCTGACTCCATTGCATAGCGCACCTCCTCATTGAACGTAGGATTTTACCAGAGATGAGCGCAACGGACATCTCTCGCTACGCTTCTATATGTTTAGACGTTCCGCGACGGCAAAACGTTAACACCTCCTCTGAGATTTTTTTCATAGCGTGATGGGAACTGGCAGAGACGCCCGTCCCTACAACTCTTCTGCGTTCAACGCCTGATACACCTTTTTGAACTTCTCCCGCGCGCGGTGCAAACTGACCCGAACGCTCTGCTCCGTCCTTCCCAATCGTTGGGCGATTTCGGCGTACGAGCAGCCTTCAACCTACTTCCACACTAACAGTTGACGCGGATGTTCTGGGAGTTGCACGAGTGCTGCCTGCACCTGTTCTCTCAACGAACTATCGGCTGACGCCTCTTGCGCCCATGCTTGCGCTGCCTGCGCCGCCCGAAACGTTTCCTCTCCAATCTCGGTTTCCGTGAGCTCATCTCTCCGGCATTTCCTTCGCTGGTGGTCGGTGTAGACGTTGAGCATGATACGATAAAGCCACGAGGTACACTCCGCTTGATTGCGAAACGTCTCCCGTCTGAATGCACAGCGCAGGCAGACTTCCTGCCAGATGTCTTCTGCATCGGGATGGTTGCCCACCAACCGCCGCGCCCAGCCGTAAACCTGCTGACGACATAAGTTCCCGCAGTTGTGCGCAGAGGGTGGACGTCTTTTCTTTGACGGCGATTTCGATTTGCGAGGGCTCCTGCCTTTCATGATGTCTCCAGTAACCAAAAATCTGTCTCCTGTGTATAATAGTCGCTTCTCACGCCCGTTTGGTTGGTACTCGCACCAAATTGGGTGAATTCCTCCGTCCGGTGTCAGGAAGGATAGACAAGAACTTGACAGAGATTTCGATAGAGCGTAAAGTGACAGGCAACGATGACGAACGGAGGAAGGACGTCATGCAAATCAACGGCAAGAGTGTTTTGGCAGCGTTTATTGTTTTGATGATGACGGCAGTGATTTCACTCAGAACGGAGGGACACAAAATGGACGTAACCATTCCACCCGCAGCGGACATTATCGCCAAGTTGCGCAAGGGACATCCGCGCCTGCTGGCGTCGGCGCAGGACTTTGTGGCGTTGAAAGAACAAGTAGCGAGCAACACGCAACTCAAGCAGTGGCACGAAAAGTTGCGCGAGCGGGCGCAACGAATTTTGACGGAGCCGCCGTCGCGCTACGAGATTCCCGATGGCTTACGACTGCTCTCAACGAGTCGGCGCGTGCTGGACCGGACTTACACGCTTGCTCTGCTTTACCGTCTGGACGGAGATAAGCGATACGTGGAGCGAACATGGCAGGAGTTGCAGGCGGCGGCGAACTTCCCGGACTGGAACCCGCGACATTTTCTGGACACGGCGGAGATGACGCACGCTTTCGCCATCGGCTATGATTGGCTCTACGACGTGTGGACGGAGGAGCAACGCGCGACGATTCGCAACGCGATGGTGGAGAAAGGACTCAAACCTGCTCTCAACTCCTATCGCGGCGCGGGGACGTACGGATGGTGGGTGAAAGCGCGGCACAACTGGAATCAGGTCTGCAACGGCGGCATCGGCATGGGCGCGTTGGCGATTGGCGACGAGTTGCCGGATATGGCGGGCGAAATTTTACACGCGGGACTTGAATCGCTCAAACTGCCAATGGCGGAGTTCGCCCCCGACGGCGCGTGGAACGAAGGTCCGGGTTACTGGAATTACGCCACCTCTTACAACGTCGTCTTTCTCGCGGGATTAGAAAGCGCGCTGGGCACGGACTTCGGTTTCTCGCGGATGCCCGGCTTCGCGGACACGGGAACGTTTCCGATGTATCTGACGGGACCGTTGGGGCGCACGTTCAACTACGCCGACGGCGGCGAGGGAACGATTCGCGCTGCGCAGATGTTCTGGCTGGCTCGCAAGTGCAAACGCCCCGAATACGCGGAGTATCAGCGTCAGGTCGCATCGCCAACGGCGTTGGATTTGTTGTGGTACAACGAAGGCGCGACGGGCGGAAAACAAGCCCCGCTGGACAAGTATTTTCGGGGTGTGGAAGTCGCCGCGTTCCATAGCGATTGGAACGACAAAAACGCGGTGTTCATCGGTTTCAAGGCGGGTGACAACAAGGCGAACCACAGCAACCTTGACTTGGGAACGTTTGTGCTGGACGCTTTGGGCGCGCGCTGGGCGCTGGACTTGGGCGCGGACAACTACAACCTGCCCGGCTACTTCGGGCGTAACCGCTGGACGTACTACCGCATGAGAGCGGAGGGACACAACACGCTGGTCATCAACCCCAGCGCGGAAGCCGACCAAGACCCCAAAGCGGCGACGCGCATCGTGCGCTTCCAGTCCGAGCCGCAAGAGGCGTTCGCTATTGCCGACCTCACGCCCGCTTACGCGCAGCAAGCCCGCAAAGTGCAGCGCGGGCTGGCGTTGCTCAACCGTCGGCAAGTGCTCGTGCAGGATGAAGTTCAAACGGAGAAACCCTCTGAAATCTGGTGGTTTCTGCACACGCCCGCGCAGGGACAGATCAGTGATGACGGAACGACGGCAACGCTGACGCAAGGCAACGCTCGACTGTGGGCGCGCATCCTCTCGCCGCAAGGCGCGAAGTTCAGCATGATGGACGCGCAGCCGCTGCCGACTTCGCCCCACCCCGAAGGACAGCGCAAAAACGAAGGCGTGCGCAAGTTGACGATTCACCTGAGCGGCGTGACGGACGTGCGGCTCGCGGTGCTGCTCGTGCCGCTGCGCGAGGGCGAATCCGCGCCGTCGCAGTTGCCCGAGGGGTCTCCGCTGGAACGGTGGTGAGCATCAAACATTCGGGCGAAGGAAGGATTTCCCCCGCAAGTATCAGACAGCAGCAAGGTAAAATGAGTGACAACGAAGGAGGCGATGCTCATGAAGATGCGCGTCCGTCATTTGTTGTCGCTCGTCGTGCTGCTGATGGTTTCGGCGGTCGGTTCGTCTCAGTCCGTACCGCGCGTGCCCAACATTGTGCGGCGCGACTGGTATTTCCGCGAGACGCTGCCTGCTATCCGTGATTGGGAGGACATCCTTGCCCGTTGGGAAAAAACAACGCCCGAAGCCGAACGCACGCCCGTTTTTCCCGTTCCGATGAACGGCGACGCGGTGACGTGGGCGAACCCGATACCGCTGACGCTTCTTCCCGATGATGACAGCAAAGCGCAGGTGCGCGTGCATATCAGTAGGGGCGGCGCGTCTCTGCCAGCCCTCATCGAGCGTATCGCTCCCGATGGCAAAACGGAACGCCAAACCGTCGCTCCCGGCGCAACCGTTCTCGGCTACAAGCATCCCGGCGGGGGAGGCAAAGACCAGTGGTATCATTCCTATCATCGCAAGTTCGACCGCCTCACGACCTTCCGCCCCCAACCCGCGCCGTTCGCGCTGCAACTCAACGCGCCGTTTGATTTTCGACTGGGCGCGAACGAGTTGCCCGTCATGCTGCGCAACGTCAGTGATAAACCGCTGACGCTGACTTTGCGCTTGCGATTTCTCGCGACGAAAGAGGAACGCGCTTGCGGCGAGAAGACAGTCACGCTCGTAGCGAGTGCAGCGGGAACGGTGCGCTTCCCCTTTGAACTCACCGCGCAAGGCGGCGGGTTGCTGCTTCTGAAAATAGAAGGCGCGGATACATCCTACTGGCTGCCGCTGTTCACGCACGTTGAGGACGTGGCGGCGGTGTTGAAAGGGGTTGAGCAAATCCTCGCCGATACGCCCGATGCGAAGGCGGCGGCTCAACTGTCCAGTTTGCGTCAACGTGCCGAATCGCTACGGGCTGGCAGGGACGCGCCGCCCCTACAAACTTGGCGCGACGTTTTTGAGCAAGCCTCCGCCCTTCGCGACGAACTCCTCCTGCGTCGCATCAACTTCGACACGCTTCTCTTCATTAAGCGCAAGCCCTACTTCTCCGAGCAGCCGTTCATGGATGCGCACCACCTCTTCAACCGTCCGGGCGGCGGCATCTATCGCCTGTCGCCGGTGCGACCGGATGGAAAGGTGACACCCGTTGTAGACTCAATGGGTGAAGGCGTTTACCGCGATGTGTGCTTGCATTGGGACGCGAAGAAAATCCTGTTCTCCTTCGGCAACGGCAACGACAAGTGGGACGGCAAGCAGAGTTATCACCTTTACGAAATCGGCGTGGACGGAAAAGGGCTGCGGCAACTCACCTTCGGTCCGAAGAATGATTGCGAGCCGTTCTATTTGCCCAACGGACAAATCGGGTTTACGTCTGACCGCTCTGAGCATTTCGTCATGTGCGGCGGGGACAGGCACGTTGCGAACCTGTTTGTGATGGGTGAGGGCAACGTCCGCCAACTGAGTTTCAACGTCTTCAACGACTTCAACCCGACCGTCCTCCCCGATGGGCGCATCCTTTACAGCCGTTGGGAATACAACGAGCGTTCCGTCACCTCGCTACACAAGTTGTTCACCATCAACCCCGACGGCACGCAGATGTCGCCCTACTACGGCAACGCGACGATTCGTCCGAACGTTGTTATGTTCGCCCGTCCCGTGCCTAACAGCAACAAGGTCATGGCGCTGTTTACCGCCCATCACGGTCAGACGCACGGACCGATTGGGCTGATTGACGTGAGCAAAGGCATGGACGGCGACGCGCCCATCACCGTGCTGACGCCCAACGTGCCCATCACCGGCGAAAAGGCGGAGGACAGCAAATACGGCTGGTTCAGCGACCCGATGCCTCTCCCCGTTCGTAGTCAGCCACGCAGCGCAGGGGAGTGGCGTGTTCGTAGTCAGCCACGCAGCGATAGCGGAGTGGCGTCTGAGAACGGCACTCCACTGCGTTCCGTGCCTGACTACGAACCGGGGGCAACTTATCTCTGTTCCTTCACGCCCACCGTGCTGCCGTGGCTGGAGCGCAGTTGGGCGATTTACGTCGGCGACCGACACGGCAACCTTGCGCTGGTCTATCGTGACCCTGAAATCTCCTGCGCCGAACCTGTGCCGCTCATCACCCGTCCGCGTCCGCACGTCCTTCCTCCTGCGAAACCGAACAGCGACGCTACTGACGCCGAAGCGACCGTGCTGCTCATGAACGTTTATCAGAATTTGCCCGGCGTGCCGCGTGGGACAGCGAAGTATCTGCGGATTCTGGAGGACGTGCCGCGCAAGGGCGTCTGCACAGGGGGCGTCGTCGTCACGGGCGCCACCGGCATTTACACCATCAAGCGCATCTTCGGCGTCGTGCCGATTGAACCCGACGGCTCGGCGCACTTCGTTGTGCCCGCGAACCGCAACGTTTACTTTGAGGTGCTGGACGAAAACCAGCGCGAAATTCAGCGCATGAGAAGCGTCGTCTGCCTCAAGCCGAACGAGCGGCGCACCTGCGTCGGCTGCCACGAATCGCGCGCCACGACGCCGCCGAACATTTCCTTCAGCGCAGCATCACGCCCGCCCAGCCGCCCGACGCCGCTGCCGTGGGGAACGCAGACCATCAGTTTCCTCCGCGACGTGCAACCCATTCTCAACGCCAAGTGCGTGCGCTGTCACGCCTACGGCCGCTGGAACAATGGCGTCGTCCTGACCGACGATTTGACCGACCAGTTCACCATCAGTTATCAGGAGTTGCTGCACTACATCAGCACCGCCAACGCGATGCGATGGGACAATCCCGAAGACGTTTACCCGCGCCCGCCCTACACCTACGGCTCAAAGGTGTCGCGCCTGACGAGGTTGTTAGAAGCGGGACATCACGGCGTCGAATTGACCCGCGACGAATGGCAGCGGCTCGTGACGTGGATTGACGCCAACGGCGTTTACTACGACCGCTACGAAAGCACTTACGGTGACAGGCACATCTTCACGGGCAACGTCCGCAAAGCGATGAACGACGTTTACGCCCGAAGGTGCGCAAGGTGTCACGGTCAGGACGACGACGGGCGAAGCGATACGTGGTGGTTAAGCCTCAACCGCCGCGACGTGAAGCAGAGCCGCACCTTGCAAGCGCCGCTTGCCCGTTCAGCGGGTGGCTGGGAACGCTGCGAAGAAGTTGTCTTTGCCAACACCGACGACGCCGATTACAAAACGCTTCTCGCTTCACTCACCGCCTTGCGCGACCAACTCGCGCAGCGTCCCCGCGAAGACCTGCTCTCTTTGCAGGGCACAGACGCCGAACGACAACTGGTCTCCCTTCCCGCGCCGCCCGATGTTCGTAGTCAGACGATTCATCGCCGTCAGGACGCGCCATCAATGTCGCTACTACAAGCAGAAGGTTGGGTCTACCTCAGCGACCTGCCGTGGGAATCCGCCCGCTCCGGCTGGACACCCGATCAAGACGGCTTGCCGCGCCGCGACAAAGACATTGAAAACCGCATCATGCGACTCGGCAACCGCGTCTATCGCAAAGGCATCGGCACGCACGCGCCGTCGGAAATCGTCTATCGTCTGGACGGCAAATACGCGCGATTCTTCGCCCTCATCGGCGGCGCGGAGGCGAACGGCACGGTCATTTTTCAGGTTTTCGGCGATGATAAGATGCTCTACGAAAGCGGCGTCCTGCGCGGGCTTCGTGAGGTGAAGCAAGTGGACGTTTCCGTTGCGGGCGTTCAACGTCTACGCCTCGTCGTCACCGACGCGGGCGACAACTACTACGCAGACGAGGCGAACTGGGCGGATGCGCGGCTGATGAAAGCCCAACAAGAGGCGGCAACGCGATAACGAAAAGATGACGGCAGGACAGGGCTTGTGATAGAATGAGGGGCGGAGGTGATGACGATGCCAAAAGTGACAGTGCGCTATAGTCAGACGACGCCGCAGGAGCGGAAGAAGTTGATACGCGAAGCGGTTCGCAGCGTGGACGTGAACGAGAGTCTGGACGAACTCATTGCCATCATGCGTATATGAGGAGCGGTTTGGGATGAGCACCGTGGAGTTCTACGCACGGTTTGTGGCGGGAAAAATGGGCGACAGCGCGGAGGTGATGCAATGGGCGATGGCTTATGATGCCTACAACCACCTCCTTCGTGAACACTTCCAGCGCAAGGCGGTGGGAGTGTGCGCGACATTGAGCAATACTTTGACGTCATTGAGAGCGTGCTCATGCACAGCGGCGCAGAAGACGCGGAGTTCGCGGCAGCCGTCCTCGCCTTGTGCCGTGCCGAAGACATTCACACCGCGATGGAGACGACAGGGTTCACGACATGGGAACGGCTGAAACAACTCGCCACGGTCACCGACCTGTTTCTTTATGACTTGAAGCACGCTGAGGATGAAGCCCATCGGCAATTCACCGGTGTTCCGCTCGCTCGCATCTGCGAGAACTTGCAGCGACTGGTTGAAATCGGCGCGCGGGTCATCGTGCGGGTTCCCGTCATCCCCGGCTACAATGGCTCGCCCGATGTGATTCGCCGCATCGGACGCCGCGCCCTCGAAGCGGGCGCAGTCAACATTAGCCTTCTGCCCTTCAACCCTTCCGCCAGTGGGAAATACTCATGGCTGCAAAAACCCTATCCACTGGACGGCACAAAGCGGCAGAGCGATGAGGCGATGCGCGCCCTTGAAGAGTTGCTGCGGGGAGAGGGATTGACGGTTGTGCCGTCGTGAACATTGTTTCATCGTAGCATAGCCCCTTGTGGGCGTCGTCGGAATTCGTGTAGATTCACGTAGATTCGCGGACAGAGGAGAGACCAAATGAAAGCCGCATTTGCTTTAACTCCCGCCGAGTCGCGGCGGTTGCTGGCGAAAGCCGTTGTGGAAATGTCAGAGGTGAAGTTGGCGAACGAAAAAGGTTATGTGATTCTCTGTGGAGGCATCACCAACGCCCTCATCGCGCAGGAGTTGTTGGGGCTGGAGGTGGAACCGAAACGTTTTACCGCAGGCATCAGCGCGCGCGGCGTGTTGTGCGTCACGCCGCCAACAGAGCGGCAGAAGTTTCCGCTCGTCATCCATCAGGGCGAAGTGAAGGACATGACGATTCAGGAGGCGTTTCAGGACTTCCATAAAGAAACCGTCGTCATCAAAGGCGCGAACGCGATTGACCCGCAGGGCAACGTCGGCGTCATCACGTCCGGCTTCGACGGCGGCACGATTGCCGCCACCATCGGCACCATCACGTCAACGGGACTCAAATACATTTTCCCCGTCGGCTTGGAGAAGTTGGTCGCCTCCGTTCCCGAAGCGGCGCGATGGGCTGGCTCAAAGACGATGGACTACACCATCGGCGCGAACTTCGGCATCTATTGCCTCAGCAACGGCATCGTCGTCACCGAAGTGCAAGCCCTGAAAATCCTGGCGAACGTGGAAGCCAAGCACGTCGCCTCCGGCGGCGTCGGCGGTTCCGAAGGCGCGGTCGTGCTCATCGCGCAGGGCGAAGAAGCCGACATGAGGAAAGCCATTCGCCTCATCGAATCCATCAAAGGCGCGCCGCCGATTGAAGCCATGGTCGGCGACTGCGAAGTGTGCCGCTACGACACCTGCTGTTTCGTCGGACTGACTCAAGAACAACTGCCGCCGTGGATGCGGGCGGCGTGAATGTGAATGTTTCATCCGCGAATCTACTACTTCACCAACACTGATTTGAGTGGTATACTTCTCCCAAAAACATGGGAGAAGGAGATGGCCAAGAAATACATCGTTGAATTGAGCGCAGAAGAGAGGCAGGAGTTGCTGGGACTGACCCATCGCGGCAAGCTTGCCGCCCGAAAAGTGAAACGGGCGCAGATTCTGCTCCTGGCCGAGGAGGGCAAGACGGATAAGCAGATTGCGGAAATGCTGCACGTCGGGGTCGCCACAGTAGAACGCACCCGCCAGCGGTTCGTGCTGGAAGGACTTTCGGCAGCGCTCCATGAGCGTCCGCGTCCGAGAGGCCGACGTAAGTTGGATGCCAAAGCCGAAGCGGTGTTGGAAACGCTGGCCCAAAGCGAGCCGCCGCAGGGGCGGAAGCGTTGGACGCTGCAATTATTGGCCGACCGCTTGGTCGAGTTGAAAGTGGTGGAAAGCATTTCCGACGAAGCCGTGCGCAAGGTGCTCAAAAAAAACGCCTCAAGCCCTGGTTGACAAGAAAGAAGTGGTGCATTCCCACGGTCGGGGCTGAGTTTGTCTGGCGCCTGGAAGACATCCTCGATTTGTATGATGACTTTGCACAAATCTTGAACATGAGCCATGCCCCTTTTGCCGACAGGAGCGGACTTGGTCGTAGTGATAGGGGACCGCTTCCAAGTCCTCGGTGGCTGCGTCTTTGGGACAGAGGGCGTGACGCTGCTGCTCGAGAGAGAAGTTCGCCAGCAGAAAAAAATGAGACACGGAAGAAGCATATCTTGAGAAGGGACTCCTCCCTCTGTGTCGAATACGTTGCCAATGAATCTCTCAGGAGGCATCCCCATGACTGACCTTGCCCAACTTGCGTTGGACGTGGCGAAACATTACGGCGCGTCGTATGCCGACGTGCGGATTGTGCGGTATTTGCGGCAGAACTTGACGAGCGAGGATGAGCGGATGCGCGCCATTCACGACAGCGAGGACGTCGGCATCGGCGTGCGCGTCATCGTGAACAGCGCGTGGGGGTTCGCGGGGACGGCGCGGCTGAATCGTGAAGAGATTGAGCGCGTCGCTAAACAGGCGTGCGACATCGCCGCTGCCAGCGCGACGAGTTTGCGCGAGCCGGTGCGCCTCGTGCCCGAACCGCCCCGCGTGGCGTCGTTCAAAACGCCGTGCGCGATTGACCCGTTTTCTGTCAGCATCGAGGAGAAGGTTGGCTTGCTGCTGGAAATCAACCGCCGACTGCTGCGGCACAAAAGCGGCGCAGGGGTCATCAAGAAAGCGCAGGGGCATATCACCTTGCGCAAGGATGAACGACTTTACTCCAACACCGAAGGCAGTTTGCTGACCAGCGAAGTCGTCACGACCGGCGCGTGGTATCAGGCGACGGCGGTGGGCATGGGCGACGCGCAGACGCGGGGTTACCACCCGCCGCCGCGCACGCGGGGTTACGAGAACGTCGTCGCCGACGACCTGCTCAATAACTGCGACCGCGTGGCGCAGCAGGCGCTGGAAAAACTCACGGCGAAAGAGTGCTCCGTCGGAGTCAAAGACCTCATCCTCGACCCACATAACCTCGCGCTGACGATTCACGAAAGCGTCGGGCACGCGACGGAACTTGACCGCGCGCTGGGCTACGAAGAGAGCCTCGCAGGTCGTTCATTCGCCACGCCCGACAAACTCAACACGCTGCAATACGGTTCGGAGCGCGTCAACTTCGTCGCCGACAACACATTAGACGGTGGCTTGGCGACGTGGGGCTTCGACGACGACGGCGTGGAGGGGCAGCGCTGGCACATCGTCGAGGACGGTGTGTTTCGCGGTTATTCGACTTCGCGTGAAGTCGCCGGCGAAATCGGCTTGGAGCGCAGCACGGGCGGCTGCCGCGCCGACCACTGGGGCAGCATTCCCATCGTGCGCATTCCCAACCTCTCCTTGGCGGCGGGCAAGGAACCGCTGAGTTTAGACGAACTCATCAGCGACACGCAAGACGGCATTTACATTGAGGGCATGGGCAGTTTCAGCATTGACCAGATGCGCTGCAACTTCCAGTTCGGCGGCGATGCCTTCTGGGAAATCAAGAACGGGCGCATCGTCGGGATGCTCAAGAACGTGATTTACCAGAGCCTCACCACCGAGTTCTGGAACTCCTGCGACGCCATCTGTGACGAGCGCTTCTGGGTGCCCAACGGCGTCCTCAACTGCGGCAAAGGCGACCCCATGCAAATTGCCCAGATGACGCACGGCGCAAGTCCGGCGCGGTTTAGAAGAGTGAAGGTGGGCGGGGTGAAGTGATGGCGTATGGGCGTATGGGCGTATGGGCGTGATTGATTGCGACGAAGTTGCACTCCGTCGCAGGGGATTGGAGGGAGTTGAACTCCCGTCATCGGGTGCGATGGGGTGCAACGCCGTCCCAATCGCAGTTGGATTAGAGTATGAGGCTCAAATACAAGATTGATACTGAAAACGAGAAGTTAGTCAAGCGACGCTGGAAGGCATATCTGGCGCTGGTGCGGAGCATGGATTTCAGTAAGTCGCCAGACCTGCCCAAGTATTTTGTCTATGACTTTTTTCACGACGGGGAGTTCAAGCGGTTTGAGTTGGACTTCAACCGCAGCCTTCTCATTATGGAGTTGGAGTCCATCGAGGCGTGGTGCGACATCTTCGACCAGTGTGTCCAACTGGGCTTGCCCCGCGCCATCCACGACCACAGGTGCGAGGACTTCATCTACACCTGCACTTTCTATGGCGTGGTCTACTTCGCTGTCGAGCATGACCTGATAGAAGTTGAGACGGAAACAGGAGAGGTAAGATACGAATTTTGGCAACCCGACGAAGACGCTTACCGATATGGTGAAATCATGGACTCGCCGCTGCGGCAGCGACTGTGTCGCAAACTCAAGCGCGACCTCTTTCATCTGCGGATGGAGACACACGCCGCCCGCTACCTAGACATCGTGTTTGAGAAAGTCGTGGTGCGGAAGAAGAACAAGGTGAGATTGGAGAAATATACGGGCGGCAGGCGGGTGGTATTTCGCAGCCTGTTCAATGGTTAAATGCGGATACAAACATGGCACGCCAAAGCACACGAGGGATTTCTGTGACCGTGATGCAAACTTCGATTGACTCAGAGCGCGCTTCCAGTTTGCGTTGATAGGAGTAGGAGGCGGGAGTGGCACAATGCCAAAGATTATGACTGGCCCAGGAATTATGCTATAATGCAGATAGGTGAGAACTATGAAGATGGTCAAAATCCGTTTTGCTAACAGGGAGGACAGCGCGAAGGGGATTGCGAAGGTCATGCGGCGGGGTCAGGTCGTTTGCTTGCCTGAGAATACCTTCATCGTGCCTGAACCCGCGTTGGATGTGCTGAACGAACTGGGGTTGGCTTACGAAGTGCTCAACGAGGAAGGAATGGACAGTGTCATCCATACGCTACGAAATCCTGCTGCCGCTGCAATACAATGATGGCACTGCCGTCGAGGACGAGAAGTTTGAGCAGACGTGGGCAGATCTCGTCGCGCAGTTTCAGGCGTTGACGATTCAGCCTCAATCGTTTCGTGGCATCTGGATGCACGAGGGCGAACGATACGAGGATAACCTGATACGCCTCATTCTGGACGTGCCCGACACGCCAGAAACAGAGCAATTCTTCAAAGCCTACAAAGAAACACTGAAAGAGCGATTCAAGCAGTTGGACGTGTGGATCACAGCGTATTCCATACGCATCATTTAGCCCCCAAAGGAGTTCATCCCATGACCGAAACCGAAACCCGTGAAATTCTGGAGCGCGCGTTGTCGTTCGCGCAGGCAGACCATACCGAGGTCAGTTTGAGCGGCTCGTCGGAGGCGTCCACGCGCTATGCGAACAACGCGATTACGCAGAATGTGGCAAAGACGCAGATGCACCTGACGGTGCGTGCGGCGGTGGCGAAAGGAGAGCAGTTCTGCGTCGGCAGCGCGTCGGTGAACGATTTTTCTGACGAAGCCATGCGGCGCGTGGTGGCGAAGGCGGAGGAGATTGCTGCGACATCCCGACGCATCGGGACGCCCGACACGGAATACCTGCCGCCGGTCGGACCCCAGACGTATCTGCCTATCAATGGATTCTCGCCGCGCACAGCAGAGGCGACGCCCGACGACCGCGCCCGCGTCATCCGCACCTGCACGGAGCGCGTGGCGGCGCAGGGGTTGAACAGCGCGGGCAGTTATGCGACCGAGTGGGGGTTCACCGCCATCGCCAACAGCGCGGGCAACTTCGCGTATCATCGCCGCAGCCACGCGCGCTTTGTCAGCACGGTCATGAGCGATGACAGCAGCGGTTGGGCGGAGGCGGTGCATGAGGACGTTGACGGCGTTCGCGCCGCAGAAGCCACCGACATCGCCATGCAAAAAGCCCTCGCCGCTCGCAATCCGCAGACGATTGAGCCGGGCAGATACACCGTGTTGTTTGAACCCGCCGCTGTCGCGGGATTGCTCTCGTTCTTCGCCTGGAGCCTGGACGCGAAGGCGGCGCACGAAGGACGTAGTTGTTTCAGCGGCAAAGAGGGCGAGAAGATTGGCGCGGACTGCGTTCACATCTTCTCCGACCCCGCCGACCCGCGCTGCCCCACCGCGCCGTTCTTCGGCGACGGGTTGCCGACGATGCGCGTGGATTGGGTCAAAGATGGCGTGCTGACCAACCTCTCCTACTCCCGCTTCTGGGCGCAGAAAACAGGGCACGATTTTACCGGCTCGCCGACGAACCTCCTCATGGACGGCGCGAGTGAATTCGCCGACTCCGAGCAACTGCTTGCCAGCGTGGAACGCGGCGTGCTGGTCACGCGGCTCTGGTATATCCGCTTCGTGGACCCCATGAAGTTGCTCCTGACGGGCATGACCCGCGACGGGCTGTTCTGGATTGAGAACGGCAAAATCGCGCACGGATTGAAGAACATGCGCTTCAACGACAGCCCGCTCAACCTGCTCAAAAACATCGTCGCCCTCGGCAAACCCGTCCGCGCCGAGACCTACGCCGTCGTGCCCCCGCTGGTCGTCAAGGACTTCCACTTCAGCAGCGGCACGACGTTCTGATGACCATTGACCAGGCTGGCTATGGCTGCCGCAATATCACGTACACGTTGCCGACGTATTCTCGCGGCTTTTTGAACTCGAAGTTGCCCACGAGCAAATCCAGTTGTCCGTCCTCGTTCCAGTCGCACACAAACAGTTTAACGCGATGCCCCAAGGCGATGGGCTTGCCGTCCGCCATCAGTGGGGTCTTCGTTTGCAGCGTCGGCGCTCCGCCGGATTGCGAAGGCGCGCCTTTGCAGAACAACACCGAGCCGTCGCCGCAGCCTACGAGCAGGTCAAGCACGCCGTCGCCGTCCCAATCCACCGCGACGGGATGAGCGTCGCCTCCCCCCACGCGCAGAGCCGCGCCGCCGACTTGAATGGAACGACGCGAGCCGAACTTGAACTGCGTCTTGTTGCCCTCGTTTTCAATCCAGTTTATAAAGGACTTCGGCAGCCTGAATCAGTTTCATCAGTCCGAGCAGCGGGGGAATCTTGGCGTCTATCTCGCTGCACTCCCGTCGTTTCGTTTCTATCTGCTGGTTTAGTTCGCTTATCTTCTTTTCTCGAGTTTAGACAAAATTAGGGCAGTTCTGCCCTTGCGCAAAACCGCCCTCTGGTAGAAACTTGGGGGTATGAACACTCCAGAATCTACCAGAGAGAACATTAACAGACTCATTGCCTTTCGTCAAGCGGTGTATGCCCGCCCCGATGCATCGGGGCGGCGTGACGCCTTATTCGAGGTGCTGGAGGCGCTCCTGTCAGCGGGCAGTCTCTCTTCCTTTGCGAGGCTCAGCCAGAACCATCGCTTTCAGCGCCGGTGGCCGAGCCTGTCCGCCGCCGTGGAAGCAGAACAGGTCCAAGCACTGGCTCGCCAGCGGGCGGACTGTCCCGAAGCCCTCGATATTGTGCCGGCTGATGGCAAATACGGCAACGTGGGCTTTCTGCAGCAGGTGCAGGGCTTGCGCGTCGGTGTCGTGGTGCGTTTGCGGCGCGATCGAGGGTTATACCGTTCCGCGCCCCCCGCCTCCCCGCCGCGGCGCGGGCGACCCCGCCGACACGGTCGCCGGTTCGCCTTCAAAGAACCGCAGACCTGGGGCGCGCCGGATGAAGTCCTGGAGTTCGAAGACGAACGGTATGGGCGGGTGCGTCTGGAGCGTTGGAATCGCCGGCACGAACGCAAAGCGCCGGGGCTGGTCTACGATGTGGGGC
>FWPU01007534.1_pt1 | contig 19943 bp, 22 predicted proteins | sample 2228361 | NCBI WGS metagenome assembly FWPU01 (sample SAMEA103939777, study PRJEB20133) | metagenome
TTAAATCTCGGGTGTATCCAATGTAAGTTCTCTCTGTTCTTTTATTTTTCAAAATATATACATATTCCATAGGCATGGAGGGCTGGATTTGGGTGAGTGCCGTAAGGCACGAACTCACAGCCTATTCTAAAGAATAGGCTGGATCCAGCCCTTTTGGGAAAAGAGCTGTGACTTTTATGCTGTGTTATACGCGTGTGCCGTGCCTCCGTCAATCTTTAATCCTAAAATTTTTTCGATTTGCCCTATCATCCATTTTTGTCGTTCCGCAACGTCCTTTTCTGTCCATCCAGACTTGTCCAAGATGTCTATAACTTTCTTAGATATTTCAAATGCTGTTTTGCCTCCATGTCCTTTTTCGTACATTTGTTTCTTTTTAGAAGGTGGATCATTGTGCTGAGCAATATTCTTCTTTCCAGAAAGCAGAGTTAGATTTCCTATTTTGTTCAACCACTTTTTTGCCTGCTCTTCGTTCCAAGTTTTACTCCATTCCGACACAGATTTCCAACCTGTTGGCAATATGTGGTCCACGTGAAGTTTATTATCAAGTTCAATATAGAGGATTTTGGAGACATCTGTCTGTTCATATTCTACTAATACCAATAATGGTCTAAGCCATGATTCACCATAAACATCATTTTGGAGATTTTCTGTCATTCGTTTAATTACATTATCTTCGGTCATTTTCTTTTCGAGTTCTTTCTTTATATCATCCAGTGGTTTCTTCTCCTTCAGCCAGCCTATTAAGTTAAATGACAATTGCTTTACTTTTGATGTTGTATATCCCGCAATCCAATAAGAACAATATAACCTCCTTAATTCTTTACATAAATCTTCGAAATAGTCAATACTTTCGTATTTTGCAGTCGTTAATACTGCCTTCCAAAAGACCTGATTAGGTAGATACCAGAATGAGAATATTAACTTAGACTCCGAACGATATATATCAATAAATGAGTCAATAAATTTCTTAAACTTATAGACAACTTCGTTAGAATCTTTTGACTTGAATTTGTCAGTTAGCTCTTCATATAAAGACCGTTTTGGATTTTGTGCCAGTAGATAGTATTCATAGTAGGTAAATAGGTCGGTGATTGTTTCATCTGTTTCTCTAGAAAGTGTTTCAATTTCACGCCATGTAGAAATAAACTGATCTCTTTTTGTTTCGTCGTCCAATTTACCATATAGATGGCTCTTGATTAAATCTGCTGGACTCAAATCTAAGCCCCTCGTATTAAGGACTTGAAATAGTTTAATGGCATAACTCTGTTTCGTGCAAATAATCGTTATCATTTCCACTTTATTTAGAAGATAGTCTGTAAACTTTTTGATTTCAGATATTCCTCCATGTTCCTTCAGTTCCTCGAGTTTCTTCTTGAATATTAAGGCCGTATTTATGAATTTTTTTTCTTCTTTTTCTTTTTTAGTAAGTTCTTTGACTGGAAATTTTACATTATCTAGTATTTCTTGTTCGAATTCGTTTTGATGATGAAGTTGAGTTATTAATTTCAACCGTGGTTGTTCATCAACCATGCTCTTAATTGCATTCTGGACCTTGTTTATTATTGATTTGTCTAATTTTTCCAACTCCTCTTTATATGAATCTCTGATTACACAAAATAAAATTGTTAAAGTAGTAAGCCTTTGTTGACCGTCAACAACTTCAAACCAATCTTTTGTCTTTATTAAAATGACAGGCCCTAAAAAATAACTTTCATCGTCTGATTCCATTGCTGAGCAGAGATCATCCCATAATTGTTCAACCTGTTCGTCCCCCCAGCTATATGGACGTTGGTAGTCTGGGATTTGATAATAGCTATCTGCATCGCTAAATATTTTTACTATATTTTTTGCATCTGGTTTAAAGATTCCGCTTATTTCTTCTGGCATATTTTCCTCCTCCTTTTATATTAGAGCACGACATTGCGTATAACTCGTGAGCGTATCTGAAGCCCAGCACTTTTTCATCTCTGCCCCAATATTCAAACAAGAGCATCTCATATCTATTCATCTTCTCTCAAAATTCCCAATCATAAAAAAGTGCTGGGTTTGGGTGAGTGCCGTAAGGCACGAAGCCAGATACGCTTTGTTATATGAAGTGGCGGTCATTCGTTCTCCACCAATAATGAAAATAAGTCGCTTTGTATACTTCCCATCGTTCGGTACTTTATTCTTTTTCCGTTTTTACGAAGTAGGTAGATTTCTCCTTTTTCCAATTCTAGCGGATCTTTCGGAATAAAAAATGCGTCTTTAATTTTATCCCAGTCCCTATCTCTAACAGTAATTACGTTATCGAGGAAATTACTTACATAACATCCATTAATTACGGTGGGTTCTGCTTCTTCTAATTTTTTATTTGTGATTTCGACATATTTAGGGTCTATATCAATCCCTATAAATCTTCTTCCCAATTTTTTCGCCGCGATTGCAGTTGTCCCAGTTCCTATAAATGGGTCGAGAACTATATCTTCTTCCTCACTGCTCAAAAGCAATAATCTTTCAAGCAGATGTATGGGTAATTGACAAGGATGTTCATCTCTCCGTTTCTTGTGTCGTATTCTGTGAATATCTGTCCATACATCAGAAACAAGAGGACCAAATTGATGCATCTGGCTTTTTTTACCGCAGTAATCTTGTAATATATAATGGCAGTTTCTACAGCGCTTATGCAACATTCTAATGTCATAAAACTTAAATATGTCAGACTTCACGTAGTATAAAATTCCATAGTGATTGGGCAAGAGCGTCTTGCCAAGAGGAGAACCCATTGCATCCCAAGCAATCCAATGGCGAAATGTCGCAATTTCATTTAGATAAGAACCAAAATAAATCAACCATTTGGGAATATTATGAACAAAAATAGAGCCCGTTGGCTTGGTGATGCGAACCATTTCAGTAAGCCACTTTTTGCACCAAGAGAGATATTCTTCGATCTCATGTTTATCATAGTAACTATTGTATTTCTTTCTTAGATTGAATGGAGGATCCGCAAAAGTAACATCGACACTATTGTCTGGAATTTTTCCCATAACTTCTAAACAATCGCCTTTGACAACCTTATTTATTAAATTCTCAAAAAACTCCTTATTTTCCATAGAATGTCTCCGTTAGCAAATTTTTGAATCTCACGAGTTCATCCTTACTGAATGTAAAAACAAAATCATAAGCCTCCACCATGCGCTTTAAGTCGCCCCTCCTCACATACCAACCAATTCCATCTACAAAACCAACAAAAATCACATTCGGATAATTCCTCTTCAAATAATCAGCTACTGTCTTTTCTGTCTTTGCTTTGTCCCCCATACCAGAAGCGGTAGTTACTTCATATGAACACTCGATTATTATGTTCGGGGATATCTTGCTGGGAATGATAAAATCCATTGTCCTCGGAATACTGCCTAACTTTCCTCTCTCGAAAGTTAGATCATTCGCAGTAAGGATTTCTTCAATTACTACTTCCGGATTTTTTTCTTTCATACCAGAATATGATCCTTTTTCTTTATATCGTATTAGTGTGTCAATCATTGCAGGAAGATCAAATTTTAACTTTGAAATGCTAAGTTTTTTTAATTCAAATAGCGGGATGGTATTTGCTAAAAATGGAATGGTTGCCCCTTCAAAGAAAATGTTTACAATTCCTTTTCTAAAGTATTCGTTTGAAACAATCATCTTTTGAATTTTTTCATCAGACCATTCTTTGATTTCTTCGCTGGGTTCCTCCTCGCACCACTCATCTCTAAAAACCAGTTTTGCCAACTCCGGGTTATCGACCACACGAATGACAGTAATTAACCTTTTCAAATATTCATTTGAGAAACCTGTGAGGGCGAGTAATGCTTTTAAACCATTCTCTTTTTCAGCGATGAGACGTTCAAACTGATTTTTTTGTAGGCCCTCATTTTCAATTTCGTTTTTAAGATTCAACAACGTCTCTTTTATTGAGTTTAAATAACCTTCGTATTTCTCCTCAAAAATCGGATTGAAAAAATAAAAGGTATTTTTTGAGACAACAGTATCGAACTTTTCCTCTGATGATGGATGACGCACCATTATCACCCCCTCCTCAAAAACAAAATATATTCATCTTTCATCGTATTCTGTATTCCTTTTATTGGTTTTACAATTTTCTGGTCAAGAACAAATCCATGTTTTAATGCCATCTCTTCAACTTTGGTCTCTAACCGTACCCCACCAGTTTGAATATCGTTTGATCCTATTATGACTACTGCATATTTACCTATTTTCAAAACTCGAGCCATCTCTGACAAAACCTTGTTCATATCATCAAAGTAATTAGCAAGTTTTTCTTTTCTGGTTTTACCTTTTAGACCTATCATTTCGTCCTTGAGTTCAGATATATTGTACCCCAAATACTCTAATTGGGGGCGGTCATTCTCAACATAATCAATTGCAAAAGAATATGGAGGGGATGTGATAATAGCATCTATTGAGTTGTCTTCTAAAGGAAGATTTCTTGCATCGCCGGTTTCAAATCTCGCATTACCAATATTAATGTCGAGTTTATCCCTTGCTTGAATAAAGGAATTGATTTGTCCTGCATACCTTTTAAGTACCGAGGGAAAAAGAACATCTATACTTTTTGAGCATCTTCTTGCATAGCCCATCGCGTCTAAGAAAGCAAGTAAGGTTATTGCCTCCTCTGGTTTAAAATCATCACAATAAGAGAAGGCTGTAGGCAACTTATTACTACCTATTAGAGTTTTATAATTTTTGTGCATGTCTCTAAGTATCGAGGATAATGTTGTATTGTCAACTTTTAACGCTTCATGCTTTACTTTACTCATCAATACACAAAAGGGACTCTTCTCAATACCGATTGACTCGACTCCTATTATGCTTGCTTCTACATTTAAAGTTCCACTTCCGCACATAGGATCAAGAACCACCTCTCCATGCTGAACTTTCAGAATATTCAATATACCTTTTATCAATTGTGGATGAAATTTTCCTCTGTAGGGAAAAAGTCCATGTGTAGCATAACCTGTAGAAAAGTTACCTTCTTTGAAATAGGATTTAGTTGTTTCTGACCTTCCTTCCCATATAAGGGGGCTATTATTTGAGCAAATTATATAATGGTACGTAGGAATTCCATCAATACTTTTGAAAAATGCGCCTCTCCGAATGATTTCGTCTTTAGCAAGGAACTTATATTCATAAAATGCAAATTCTAATTCGAAGACCTCTGAGGCGTTAGGTAGTAGTTCAAATTCCTTAGGTAATATGAATGAAGTTATTTTAGGCAAATCCGATATCGAGTTAATCTCTGAAATTGGTTCGGCTTGCATATTTAAACCAAAATCTCCCTTCGTATTTATATTTGTCTTGGTCATGTGTATTCCTCCTTAAACCGCCATTTCACATAACTCGGTTATATCCGCACCAGTTCGGATATCCCCCTCAATTTGGGGTTGTATCCGAAATACTTCTGATATGCCAACTATAGACAACCCCTTTCTATTGACAATTTTTGTCATTTACTGCCTCCCTTTTCAAGGTTTAAACTGTCCAAGGGACTCTTTATCTTCCCTATGCTTTTGGTACTGACATGAGTATAAATTTCTGTCGTCTTACTATCTTTGTGTCCTAGAATTTCCTGAATGTATCTTAAATCCACGCCACCTTCTAATAAATGAGTAGCAAAACTGTGCCTTAGGGTGTGAACTGAAATCTCCTTTCTTATTCCTGCCTTTTTAGCAACATGCTCTAAAATTTTCTCTACTGTTCTCGTTGACAAATACCTACCCGGCCTTGCACCTTCAAAAAGCCATCTATCAGGTTTATATTGTTTCCAATCCAACCCTTAATCCAGCAGAATATGTAAGCATAAGTATTGCTTTATGCTTCAAATTGGCTACTGATGAAAGGATTTTTGCAACCTCTTCTTTGCTTAAAACAACTGGTAGTTTTTTGTCTTTGCGTGGTCTCTTAACTTCATAAACAAATTTCTTTTGTAGCATTGAACCATAATAGAATTTTAAAGCATTGATTGCCTGATTTAGTGTGGAAGTAGCAAATCGTTTTTCTTCAGCAAGATAGAAGAGATAATCCTTTATGTCGCTGGCGTTTATTTCATCAGGATTCTTGTCAATAAATCTTAATAAATCTCTATTGAAATAGACATAGGCTTTGACCGTTTTATGGCTGTATTTTCTTGAGAGAAGTTCTCTTCTTAGATCTTGAAAATCATGGCTGATTGAATGAGATTGCTTCGGGACTTTGTCCCTCGCAATGACATTTTGCAAGGCTGGATCTAAGTTGATTTCTTGCCCTTGGAAAACCTCCAAAATCTTCTCTAAAGTTCCATTGGTATTTGGAAAACTCCAGTATCGTCCTTCAGAATGCCATCGCCGACCTTGAATTGCCTTGATCCTCTCCACAAATACTGGATTAAATGGCATGTTGACCTGCATTCTATTGTCTGTGCATTTTTGAATTTTGATTATTGGGTTCATAATAATGAACATCATCAAGGGGATTCTCCCCTTGAAAAACCCCTGTCACCCTCACCTTTATCCTCTCCCTTCAAGGGAGAGGGAAGGGTGAGACTCTCAACTTGTCTCTCCCTGATGTATCTTGTTTTTTTATTCTTCATAATGAAAAACCTCATTATCAAGTATTGGAATTTTTCAAATTCCAATACTTAAAGTATAATTATTTTTCCAAAAATGTCAAGCAAATTATTGGGAAGGTAATCGTCAAAACCTGGTTAAGCATTGATTTTTTTAATAACAATTATTTCAGTGATGATTCATAAAACCGCTGCTCGTGTGTGTCACATCTTATTTCAATAAGTTCTTCACTTGCGCAAGTATGATAAGATATTACCACCATATCAGAGTCCCTGGGATAGAATTCATGGGGTGTATTTTTTTCAATTACACACCAGCATTCGGCATCTTCAGGATTAAATAATTTAAGTTGCTTATATTTTGTGCCAATTTTGACGCTTCCTTTTCCTTCCAGCATCACGGTATGTTGAGTGCTATTTGGATGATAATGCAAAATAGATGGAACATCTTTCTTAAGAACGAATATCCAGATTGATTTAATCTCTGGAGGAAGGAACCTGTTGAATATACTCGGTTCAATTGAATTCCAGACAAAAGGGTCCGAAATCTTTTGGATCTGCTTCCTGAGCATTATTATGGTTTTGTTGATATTCGGATCTTGCAGCACTACATTTGTTGCTTCAGCCAATTTTTTCAGGAAATCATCGTTCATTTTTTATTATCGTCCAACTAAAGTCGGACGCTACAAGTTGGAAGTCGCATTTATCCGTGAATCAAGTCGCTACAGATGTGCGATAAACCTGCCCTGATGTTAAATCACGGGTCGCACCGCCACAGTTTGGCAAATCAAAAATTCAGAAAGGGAATAATTGCAAACCATTAACTCCGGAATTACAGGCTCGCCCTTTGACATCTTTTAAACATATCCCAGTAGTTTGCAGCTAACGATGTATCAAAAACCTTTAGCCATTTTTTGATATAGTGAATATCATATTTCTTATTCTTGAGAAGAATTGTTTTAATATCTTCAATATCCCGAGGTCTGCCCGAAATAATCTTATGAATTATGACATCTTCTAAAGAAGCAAAATTTATCACGGTTTTTCCCAATTTGACCTTCCTTGCCCTTAAGATTGCCTCTTTTTCATAGGGCGAAAAAGAAAAGATAAAATCGATTCTGATTCCGCTTTTTTTTTCAATCAAAGGAAGGACCAACGTCTTTTTTACAAACTCATATTCTTTGCGCACAAGAGGAGTTAAATTCAATGCACGAGCAATCTTTATTATTGTATCAAAAGCATCAATGTTTCTCCCAAGCGTAATATCTATATCTCTGGTAAATCTCGGTTCACCGTATAGCAAGACAGCCTGTCCACCAATAACCATATAGGGAATATTTGACCTGGATAATTTCTTTGCCAGTCGTTCAAGAAGTCTTTGGAACACTGTCTATTACCTTTGCTATTCTTATTATATTCTCTATCCCGTCAAGAGGATTTCTCCTGGAAAATGCGCCTAATAATACTGCCTGTTTATACATCGCCTCAAATAATCTGATATTCTGTTTGATATTTACTTTCTGTTTTTTTATAAATGATCTCTCAAAATCCTCAAGTATCCGGCTGTGTTTTATCATTTTTCAACCATTCTAAGCAGAGTGTAATCATTTATTCAAGAATGTCAAGGGTTATAGGAAATTCTTTGTTTGGCCGGGTGCGACAAAAAGCTAGTTCGTAACTCAAGGCTTCCTTCAAGAACCAATGGTTCTTTCAGAACAGGTTAGCCTTGATGGGTCAACCCTAAAGGGTTGAGTTACACTAAAGATAAATCAAACCGCTACAATTCTTATTATCGTCTGACTGAAGTCGGACGCTACAGGGGCAGACAAAGTCGTCCAACTAAAGTTGGACGCTACAGAGGCAAGGTCGTCTGACTGAAGTCAGACGCTACAAAGGTGGAAATCGTAAAAATAGATTCTGAAATGAATTCAGAATGACCGGAACTTGGCGTGGTAAAATAGCCATCACCATCTTCTTAACTGGCTCTGGCGGCCGGCAAGTTTCCAGGGATTTATTCCTGCCTGCTCAGATTTTATACCGGGTGCTGATGCCTTCTGCTCCTGCACGAATTTGAACACCACTGCAGCAATTGCTGCGATTTCATAGTTTTCTTTTTTGTATTCAATCTTACCCAGTATTCTGTCAATAAATGTAGTATCATAATCACCAGAAATAAAAATTGGATTCTGCATTACAATCTGATGGAATGGAATTGAAGTCGTGATACCACGAATCATATACTCACTCAATGCCCGACGCATTCTTTCAATCGCCTCTCTTCTTGTTGGTGCCCAGACCAGAAGTTTTGCAATCAATGGGTCATAGTATATTGGCACTTCAAAACCTTCATATATACCACTATCCACACGCACACCAATGCCACCAGGTTCAATCAATTCAATAATCCTGCCCGTTGATGGTGCAAAGTTATTCTCCGGGTCTTCAGCAGTGATTCGGCATTCAATTGCCGAACCATTGAGTTTTATATCCTCCTGCCTGAGTGATAGGTTTTCACCAGCGGCAATCTTGAATTGTTCTTTGACAATATCAATGCCCGTAATGAGTTCAGTAACTGGATGTTCAACCTGCAAACGGGTATTCATTTCAAGGAAATAAAAATTTCTATCTTTATCCACCATAAATTCCACAGTCCCTGCATTATTATAGCCTGATGCCTTGACTGCCTTTTTTGCTGCCTCGCCCATCTTGTCGCGTAACTCAGGTGTCATTATTGCTGAAGGTGATTCTTCAACAAGTTTCTGGTGCCGGCGCTGGATTGAGCATTCACGCTCACCAAGATGGACAACATTACCATAATTATCAGCAAGAATCTGGAATTCAATATGCCTGGGCTGGTCAAGATATTTTTCAATAAAGACAGTGGGATTGCCAAAGGCAGATTGTGCCTCCCCTATTGCCTGCTTCATTGAAGTGGCCAAGTCTTTTTTCTCACGCACAACCCTCATTCCTTTTCCACCACCACCGCCTGCTGCTTTGATCAAAATCGGAAAACCAATCTTTTCGGCAATGGCAAGCGCCTCTTTTTCATCCTTTACCGCACCTTCACTACCAGGAATAACTGGCACACCTGCCTTTACCATTGTCTCCTTTGACGCAATCTTATCACCGAGCAGGCTGATCGCTCTGGAATTCGGTCCAATAAATATGATGCCATTGTCCTCACATGCCTTAGCAAAGAATTCATTTTCAGCAAGGAATCCATAACCAGGATGGATTGCCTCAGCACCAGATTTTTTTGCAATTTCAATTATCTTTTCTATCTTCAGATAACTCTCAGTCGCTGGTGAAGGTCCAAGATAATAGACTTCATCTGCGTAACGGGTATGGAGTGCGGTCTGGTCTGCTTCAGAATAGACCGTTACTGCCTTAATACCCATTTCCTTGCAGGCACGGATTACCCGCACCGCAATCTCACCCCTGTTTGCAACTAAGATTTTTTTAAACATGGTTAAACAGCAGCATCGTTCTGCAAAAAGCAGAACTTGCAGTATCATCCAGCACTTTAGCGAAAATGCTGGATTCGCAGTAGACGCAGTATCGTTCCGACTTCGTCGGAACTTGCCCGCAAAAGTGACTATTTACTGCCATATCGCCTTCGCTTTGAATTGTCTCTTAATAGTGTCTTATCAAAAGCAATCAGCTTGTAGTATTCCTTTTCTATCAAAGGGGCAACAATTTCGTAATCCATGGATGCAATATACCTTAATTTTATCCCGATTTTCAGTACTGCGTCAACCTCCTGGAGCGAAGTTATTGAACGATTGATGAACAAACTAAAATCTTTATCTGTCTTTCTACCACTGCCTTCGGCAATATTTAGAGCAATTAAAACCACTGCTCTTTTTCCCTGGGAAACTAAATCATATTTTTCATCTTCAGGAAATTTCTTTAGTAATTTATAAACAGCCTTTATCAATTCTATTGCCAATTGCCAGATTTCCAAATCTTCGTATTTAAACTTCATTATTCAGCAAGTCCGCCATGTAGTGTGACGGACGATCCTGCAAACGGAGTGATCCTGCAAGCGCAGCGATCCTGCTTCAAAGTGGTATATTCCCATGTTTTCTTGGTGGGTTTTTATCCTGTTTGTTCTCAATCATTTCAAATGCCTCAATCACCCTTGGTCGTGTTTCAGAAGGTCTGATAATTGAATCAATATATCCTTTTGATGCAGTAACGAATGGATTGGCAAATTTATCAGCATATTCATCTATTAATTTCTTTTCCACTGCCTTTGAATCCTTTGCTTCTTTCAATTCTTTTCTATACAATATTTTCACTGCGCCATCAGGTCCCATTACCGCAATCTCAGCGCTGGGCCAGGCAAAGTTTATGTCGGCACGTGTGTGTTTTGAACTCATAACACAGTAGGCACCACCATAAGCCTTTCTTGTAATCACCGTAACCCTGGGCACAGTCGCCTCACAGAATGCATACAACAATTTTGCCCCATTCTTGATCACCCCGCCCCATTCCTGGGCAGTGCCGGGCAAAAATCCGGGCACATCAACAAAGGTCAAAATTGGAATATTAAAGCAATCACAGAATCGCACAAATCTTGCACCCTTCATTGCAGAATCACAGTCAAGCACACCGGCAAGCACAGCGGGTTGATTTGCTACAACACCAATTGACCTGCCATTCAGCCGGGCAAATCCAACAATCAAATTCTTGGCATAATGCTGATGAACCTCAAGAAAATCGCCATTATCAACGACCCTTTTTACTACTTCGTACATATCATAGGGCTTTGTCGGACTATCCGGGATTATTGTATCAAGTTCCTGATTCTGCCGGTTTATATCATCGGTGCACTCAATTACTGGTGGATCTTCAAGATTATTCTGCGGTATATAAGTAAGCAGCATTTTAACTAACTCAATGCACTCAACCTCAGATTCAACTGCAAAATGTGCTACACCTGATTTTTCATTATGAACCATTGCGCCACCGAGCTGTTCAAATGTCACATCTTCATGTGTCGCTGCCTTTACTACATCAGGACCGGTCAAAAACATATATGAGCCTCTCACCATTATTACAAAATCAGTCATTGCTGGTGAATAGACCGCACCGCCAGCACAGGGACCCATTACTGCAGAAATCTGCGGAACCACACCTGAGGAAAGAACATTGCGCAGGAAAACATCAGTATATCCTGCAAGGCTATCTACTCCCTCCTGAATTCTTGCGCCACCAGAGTCTTTGAGACCAATGATCGGACAACCCATCTTCATTGACATATCCTGGAGTTTGCAGATTTTTTCTGCATAAGCCTTTGAAAGCGAACCACCAAATACAGTAAAATCCTCGGCAAAGATACAAACCCGCCTACCATTTATTTTCCCATAACCGGTGACAACACCATCGCCAAGAATCTTTTGTTTTTCCATATCAAAATCTGTGCAACGATGGGTAACAAACATATCAGTCTCGCGAAAGGTGCCTTTGTCTAAGAGCAAATCTATTCGCTCGCGCGCGGTCAGTCTGCCCTTATCATGCTGTGCCTTTATCCTTGCCTCTCCACCACCCAGTAGTGCCTGTTTTTCAAGTTCTTCAAGATGCTTCAATTTGTCTTTAATCTTCATATACACTCCTTACAGATTAAATTCCAATTTCCAAGTGCCAAAATCCAAACAAGATACATCAGGGGGATACCCCCTGAAACCCCTCGGACAGGGATAAACCCTGTCCCTACATTTTTCACCCTCACCCTGAATCAATCCTGATATACATCTGGACAAGGTTCGGGATGGCAGGCTCTCAATCCTCTCCATTCAAGGGAGAGGGGGATGAAAATTTCATTATCAAGTATTGGAATTTTTCAAATTCCAATACTTAAATATAACAAACTTATTCTGATTTTTCAATTATCGTGTTAAAAATTTTAACGAATTGCATTGCTTCGTCAATCAGTAATGCTCTTTTCTGCTCATCTCGTGGCTTATTACACTCAAGAAGCTTTAACCAATAAACACTTTCCTTAGATTCTTTTCTACAGATCCTTATCCTCATTATGAAATCTTTTCTACCTAACGATTCATTTGCCTCAATATAATTTGAGCCGACTGAACCCGATGACCTGATTAGTTGCTTGAAATTTTCTATATTTGCTGGTGTTTTAGGCAAAGTTTTTGTGAATTCTATCACATTTTTAGCAAATTGCAAAGTTCTTTCTCCCAGGTCATAAGGTTTTGAGTTTGGAGATTGATTAATTGGAATTTGTTTGGAATTTGGATTTTGGAATTTGGAATTTCCGGGTTCTGCTGGTTTCAGAACCTGTTTTCCATTTTCCTCTTCAAGATATGCAAATATCACCTTCGGATCATGTTCAAATATCATGAGCCAGTGCTCATCAATTGCCTGCTTGAGCATTTTTTTCTTCAACTCAATGAGTTCAAGCGGATAAAGGTCAAAACTTGTCATATAAGGAATTCTAATATGAGCAGTGGTTGGCATAAAATCACCCCAGTACACTGCCTTCTTACCGTCTGATTCAATCATGACTGACTGGTGCCCTTTTGTGTGACCAATTGTATTAACAACCTTTATCCCCGGGATCAACTCATATTCACCCTCCACAAGTAACAACTGTCCATACGCTTTCAATGGTAAAAAATTCTCTTTGAAATAACTTGCTCTGGTTCGCTCATTTGGATGTGTTGCATCAAACCACTCTTGATTTTGAATTACATATTTTGCATTTGGAAAGGCCGGGATAGCTTTGTCATCAATAGTTTTATCCGCTTCTACCCCGCTTTGTACATCATTGTTGTTCAACTGAATTGATGAAAATGAAATCGTGTTCCAGCCACAGTGGTCAAAGTGAAGATGGGTATTAACAACAAAATCAATATCCTCGGGTTGTAGACCTAAACGCCGCAATTCCCCTTCTAAGTTTCTACCCTGTTTAACACTGTAGATTTCTCTAAACTTTTCATCAAGCTTATTGCCAATGCCAGTATCAATGAGTATGTTAGTACCATCACTTTTTAACAAAAGGCAATTGAGCGGGATCTCAATGCGGTTCAGTTCATCGGGTTTGTATATCTTCTCCCACAGTACTCTTGGAACAACACCAAACATAGTTCCACCGTCCAGAGAAAACGAACCATCAGAAACCGGAATCAACTCAAACTTTCCAAACTTCAATGCACTCACTCCTTTTTCTCTACCTTCGCCAATTTTTTGTTAATCGGCTTCAAGAACTGATCCAGCGTAATGTAAGGATTTACTTTCATTAATTTACTGAGTACTGAGTTGCGCTCTTCGTCAGTCTTTGCAGCCAAATATTTTGCACGCAAACGCTCTGTGGCTTCGTGCCTTTTATTTCTCTTATGTATTTCTGACTTACGGATCTGCCCTTTTCTCATAATACCTCCTTTCCTGTTTCAAAGCCAAAATACCAAAAAATAAAAGTGATGTTGAGATTATTTTTTCGACCTCTTGGTCTTTTTCGTGCCGGGTTCTCTGGACTTTTTTCCAACATTATTCTGTATCCAGGAAACAATCTCGGTTGTGGGAGTGCCTGGGCCAAATAGTTTCTTGACACCCGACTTTTCAAGTCTCTTAATGTCATCCTGTGGAATGATACCACCTCCGATAACCAGGATATCAGCCTTTTTCTCTTTCAGCAATTTCATTATCCGTGGGAATATTGTCATGTGTGCTCCTGAAAGTATGGAAAGACCAATGACATCCACATCTTCCTGGATTGCTGCCTCAACAATTGCCTCGCAGGTTTGATGAAGCCCAGTATAGATAACCTCCATACCGGCATCACGCAGTGATGCAGCAACAACTTTGGCACCGCGGTCATGACCATCGAGCCCGGGTTTTCCTATCAGAACACGAATCTTTTTATCCATCGCTACTCCTCGTTATATGTTAAAACAAACACTTTTAGCCATGCAGGCCGACCTGCCTTACGACCTAAAACAACACCTTCAGAAAATAATTGGTTCACGGTAGACTCCGAATTCTTCTTTAAGAGTATTGCACATTTCACCGAGTGTAGCATAAACACGAACACATTCAAGGATAAATGGCATTAGATTATCGCCACTCGCCGCTGCCTTTCTGAGGTCTTTGAGTTTCTCCTTTACCCTTGCGCTATTCCTTCCTTTCTTTACCTTTTTCAAATTCTTTATCTGCTCAATTTCAACCTCAGGTGGTATTTTGAGAATTTCAATTTCAGGTTTTTCTTCCTCTACAAAGATATTTATACCAACATGGTATTTCTCTTTTCTCTCCAGTGCCTTCTGATATTCATAGGCACTGCGCGCAATCTCTTGTTGAAAAAACCCTTTTTCAATTGCGGGTATCACGCCACCCAACTTATTTATCTTTTCAAAATACTCGTATGCCCCTTTTTCCAGTTCGTTTGTAAGGGCTTCCACATAATAAGAACCACCCAGCGGATCTATGACATTTGCTGTGCCGGTTTCATAAGCAACCAACTGCTGGGTTCTCAGCGCAATCTTCACTGCCTTTTCCGTAGGCAACGCATAGGTCTCATCCATTGAATTGGTGTGCAAGGACTGGGTGCCACCAAGAACTGCAGACAACGACTGGAAGGCTGTTCTGATAATATTGTTCTCTGGTTGTTGAGCAGTGAGTGTGCAACCAGCAGTCTGGGTATGAAAACGCATTAACCAGGAGCGCGGGTCCTGCGCCCTGAATCGCTCACGCATCTCCCGAGCCCAAATCCTTCGTGCCGCCCGGTATTTGGCAATCTCTTCAAAGAAATCCAGGTGGGCATTGAAAAAGAATGACAATCTTGGCGCAAACTTATCAACTGGCATACCAGCCTTGATTCCATATTCAACATATGTCAAACCATTTGCCAGAGTAAAGGCAAGTTCCTGCAGTGCGGTGGAACCTGCTTCTCTAATGTGATACCCGGATATGGAAATCGTATTCCATTTTGGCACATGTTCTGAACAGTATGACATTGTATCAGTGATAATACGCATTGAAGGTTCGGGCGGATATATCCAGGTCTTCTGCGCCTGATATTCTTTTAGCATATCATTCTGGATTGTGCCGGTAAGCATGTTTGCCGGCACACCCTGCTTTTCTCCAACCACGATATACATCGCAAGGAGCATTGCTGCAGGTGGATTTATTGTCATTGAAGTTGAAATCTTATCAAGGGGAATACCATCAAAGAGAATTTCCATATCCCTCAGAGTATCTATTGCAACACCACATTTACCTACCTCGCCATGGGAAAATGGATCATCAGAATCCCTGCCATAAAGTGTTGGGAAATGAAATGCTACAGATAAACCGGTCTGGCCATGCTTTAGAAGATATTTATACCGCTTATTAGTATCCTTGGGTGTGCCAAATCCCGAAAACTGACGCATAGTCCAGAGTCTGCCACGATACATCGTTGTCTGAACACCGCGTGTAAATGGGTATTCGCCCGGATAACCAAGATCTTTTTCATATTCAAAATCAGGAAGGTCATCCGGACAATAGAGTGGTTTCACCGGTATACCCGAAATTGTAGTAAATTTATGATCGCGTTCTTTACATTGTTTATATTTCTCTTCCCATTCACATTTTTTCATATAACCTCCCTACCTTTCACCAATAATCCTTATTGCAATCTTATCTGCAATTCGGTAAGGATTTACTTCTCTTTGATATATTTTGTCAACAATATTTTCCAGATCTTTTTCTCTTATAATATTCTTGCGAATATGTTCCTTAACCTTTCCCTCAATCAACTCATGAATTTGGCTGACAATTCTTTTCTTTCTTATCAGGGCAAGATTACCACTCTTTTGCAAAAATTCTTTGTGGTCAAAAATTGCTGAAACAACCTCATTAATACCCTGGTCATCAGTGGCGATTGTCTTCAATATGGGAACTCTCCAGAAAGACGCTGGGCGGAGTTCAAATGCAAATTTCAATTCCATTAACAACCGTTCGCAGCCTTCGCGGTCGCCTTTATTCACAACAAGGATATCTGCTATCTCCAGCAAACCCGCCTTCATCGCCTGGATAGAGTCTCCGGATTCTGGCACAAGCACCACTATAATAGTATCACAAACCTGGGCAATGTCAAGTTCAACCTGACCAACGCCAATTGTCTCAATCAGAATATAATCCATACCCCCAGCATCAAAAACAAGGACCGCATCCTTTGTCTTTTGGGCAAGTCCACCAAGACTGCCACGCGACGCCATACTTCGTATAAAGACATTTTTGTTCAGGGCGAGGTCAGTCATTCTAATGCGGTCACCAAGAAGTGCACCGCCAGAAAATGGTGAAGTCGGGTCAACCGCAATGATACCAACTTTGTAATTTTTTGACAAAAGTTTCTTGGCGATAGCATTGACCAGGGTTGATTTTCCTGCACCAGGTGGTCCGGTAATACCAATTTGATAAGCCTTACCTGTATACGGGAATACCTGTTCTAAAATTCCAGCCCCGTTTTCGTTCTCTACCAGACTGATCGCACGGGCAATTGAAAGTTTATCACCTTTGAGGATGCCTTTTAATAGATTCATAACAAATCTAACCTCTTCTTAACATCTTCGGGCAAAAATGAAATAAGACTTTTCTTTGCCTCTAATAGACGTAATATATCTGCAAGGTCTTTCTGCCTCTTGCTGGGACGCCTTGTATCATCCTGGAAAGCCCAGATCTTCCCCTTCAGTACATCCTCAATACAAGCCACGGGAAGTCTGTAACCCAGAACATCCTTTATGACTGTTCTTTCTATAAACTCTTGATAACGGGGGTCAATCTGGATCTGGATCCTCAAATCAGAAAAAGAAGCAGTAATATTGATGCTGTTGGGGAATTTTTTAATCTTGTATTTTCGGGTGAGTCCTGATAGCAAATCGTCAAGCCCGGTCAAAGCTATAACCAGATCCAAATCTAAACTTACAACTGGTTCTGCATAGGCATTCACTGCCAGCCCACCAATAACGCAGAAAGGGATCTTTTTTTTCTTCAGTAATTCCAAAAATTCGGCAATTAAATCCTTCTTCCCATTTGAAAGTCTTTTAACAAATTCCTTCTTTGTCATAACAATAAATTAGCTGACTTCCTCAAACTCGCCGGTCTTTTTGTTCTTGCGGACATTATTCCAGAGAAAATATCTGCCATTCATAGCAACATAAACACCGGGTGGCACTGTCTGAACAAATGCCAGGGCGCAACCAAGATTGAACATTCCATCAGAACTGCCAAAGGTATAGGGAACCATTGCACCGGTGAGGACTACGGTCTTATTTTTTATTTTCTGCGCCAGAAATTTCGCGGTTTCAACCATCGTATCGGTTCCGTGGGTAATAACTATTTTATCCTCTTTTGCTTTCATACAATTCTGGGCAATGATTTCCCTGTCTTCATCCGTTATCTGGGTGCTATCAACCATCATCAAGGTTCTGATTTCAACTGGTACCCGGCAACGACCGAGTTTGAGCATCTGGGGAATATGGGTATCTTTGAAAAATAACTCCCCATTCAGTTCATTATATTCTTTATCAAATGTTCCGCCCGTGATAAATATCCGTATCGCCATTCAGTTCAACTCCTTTTTCAAATAAATTATATTGAGAATCTGAAAATTATCAAGGTTCATTTCTGAATCCTTAATGCATTTCTACTATAGGAACAGGACTTGTCACCAGGGCCAAAAATAATGCCAATGAGGATAAATAAAATGGGCGTTGAAATCAGGCGTTTGAAAAGAGTGGAGTACAGCCGTATATGAAATGTCATACACTGTTGACTTTTCCATTCTCGCTTTGCTCCACTGATGTTTTCTTGTATTTTATTAAGCCAAAGGTCATCACTAATGCCGAAAGTATAATAACTTGTGTAACCAACGATTTGTTTATCTGCGCAATTTGTGCTGTTTGAGGAATAGAAAGAAACAACAAAATGGTAATCAGTCCCCTTGGTGCAATGAATACCACAGGATTAGTTGTAATTCCAAAAATCTTCAAAGTGACAAACCGTAGTAAAAATGTTGCCACCAGAATGATGATTGTGGAAAATAAAGCTGATAACCTTAACAATTCGGAGAAATCCAATAGAAAACCGAATAAGATAAAGAAAGAGGCACGAATAAGAAATGTGAATTCTGAGGTTACATCTTTAAACTTCTCTACATCTCGGCTAAAATCCAATGTATGAAATTTTTTAATTAGCCTTATATTGCGCAATTTATCAATGTTTCCCATAAACAAACCAAAGAGCAAGATGAAAAGTAATGCTGGTAAATGATATTCTTTTGAAATGGTGTAGATCAAGACTATTGAAATAATAATCGGCACAAATTTTACATGGTGATCTATTCGGTCTAAAAACTCCGCTAACAGAAGTGTCGCAATAAAAGATATTACTATCATAATCAACAATTCAATGCCAAAGTAGCCGAAGGTTTTTGCATCAAACCTATTGTTTAATGCAATAAAGTTGAAAATAATTATACCAAAAATGTCAGACAGGCTACTTTCATAAGTGATAAATTCTTTGTCTTTTAGCAGAAGGTTTTTGGCACTTGGTATTGCAACGGCGCTGCTAATAATTCCGAAAGGGATAGCATTTAATAAAGCTATTTTCAAAGGAACCGAGTCAAAATAATGTAAATAATAAGCGATAACAACACTTAGAATAATTATTGGGAGCAACGAAACAGCCAGTGCTCCCCAAATAAGGGAAAACTTAGTTCTGTCAATTTTTAGTTCCAAAGAACCATCCAGCACAATCAGTATCAGACCGACTGTACCCAATACAGGTAAAATCTGATTTAGATCTGGCATCTTAATATTCAATTGGGTCGTGAGAAGTTTCAAGCCAAAACCTAATAACAGTAATAAAATTACCGAGGGCACTTTTACCTTAGCCGTTGCTATCTCGAACAGGTAAGCCAACAGTAACAATACGGATAAGATAACAATTATGTTTGTTGTCATTACATTCCCTGATCCACCATCCAGAGACTTTTGTCTACTGGCATACTACGGGGCATCTCTTATCGCCAGATTCTATCCAGCCAATCAAAAAAGTAAGCTTGCAAAATGTGAGTGTAACATTTTTCATTTCATTTTATTATGGTGGTTCGCTGAAGTAATATCATGCTGAATCCTATCAATGGTCTCGCCAATTTTCTTCATAAACCGAAGTATCTTTACCGCGAATTTTTCTCCTCTCAAATTCAATGACGTTTGAATTTCTTCGATTTCCCGGCCAAGCTCTACCCTTAATAATGCAGACGATGGGGTCAAATCTCTACATTCTACATTCATTATACACTTTTTTCTCAATTTCCGTGAATTGTTTATATAAAACTAAATCTCTCAACATC
>FWPU01007536.1_pt1 | contig 19942 bp, 23 predicted proteins | sample 2228361 | NCBI WGS metagenome assembly FWPU01 (sample SAMEA103939777, study PRJEB20133) | metagenome
CAGTATTTTTAATGGGCGAGAGAGGAGTTGAACCTCCACAGGTCATCCCTATACGGTCCTAAGCCGTACGCGTCTGCCAATTCCGCCACTCGCCCAAATTAAATTATTTGTTTTATTGAAAAATTAGTTTGGCTATTTTGGCAACTCTGTTATTATTTATTGACTAATTCTATAAAAAAATTTTTATTCTGTCAACTTTATTGACATACATTCAAGAAATTTATTATAATCTTAAGAAATGAGCTCACATGATATAGGAACAAAAATTATGGAATAATTACAGCAAAAGACACCTAAAAGATTTTTACTCGCTTTATAAGGTATTTTTATAATAAAAAAGAGTTTCAATAGGGAATTTTTTTGTTTTTGAAGAAATTATTGACAGGTTTGCCTGTTTATTTGCAAAAGTAAGGTAAAAAAACATGATAAAAAGAATTAAAGAAGATATTCAAACAGTTTTTAAGAAAGACCCTGCTGCAAAAAATGTTCTTGAAGTGCTTCTTTGCTATCCAGGTTTACATGCTATATGGCTTCACAGGTTAGCACACTGGTTTTACAATAAAAAGTGGTATACTGTAGCAAGGATAATCTCGCATTTTGCAAGACAAATAACAGGGATAGAAATTCATCCAGGGGCAAAAATAGGTAGAAGGTTTTTTATAGACCATGGTATGGGTGTTGTGATAGGAGAAACAACTGAGATAGGAGATAACTGCCTTATGTATCAAGGTGCTGTACTTGGTGGGACAAGTTTGAAAAAAGAAAAAAGACATCCTACTCTTGGGAATAATGTTGTTGTTGGCGCAGGAGCAATTGTTCTTGGCCCTATTAAAATAGGAGATAATGCAAGGATTGGTGCTGGGTCAGTTGTTGTAAGGGATGTTCCTGCTAATGCTAGTGTTGTGGGTGTTCCCGGAAGAATTGGGCTTGGTTTTTCACCAGAGGAAATTAGTCAACTTGAGCATGGTAAACTTCCTGACCCAATAGCAGATGGTTTCAATTTTATTATAAAGGAATTAGAAAAAATTGAAGAACGGCTTAAGAGGTTGGAGTCACTTGAAGGTATTACTTCTCAGATTGATGAATATTTAGAGAAGAAAAAGAAAGAGATAGAAAAGGAATTTTTTGAAGATGCAAACCAGAACTCAAAGTAGAACTCTTAGAGAAAAGATATTTGAATTGAAAGAAAAAAGAAAAGCAGTAATACTTGCACATAATTACCAACTTCCAGAAGTTCAGGATATAGCAGATTTTGTTGGTGATTCATTAGAACTGAGTAAACAAGCAGAGAAAACATCTGCTAAGGTTATTGTTTTCTGTGGTGTTCACTTTATGGCTGAAACAGCCTCAATTATCTGCCCTGACAAGAAAGTTATTCTCCCTGATGATAATGCTGGTTGTCCACTTGCAGATATGATAACTCCGGAAGATGTTAAAAAGTTGAAATTAGAATATCCAAAAATACCTGTTGTCTCTTATGTCAATACTTCAGCCAGAGTGAAAGCACAAACAGACATTGCTTGTACTTCAGCAAATGCTATAAAAGTAGTAAACTCAATAAAAGAAGAAGAAATTATTTTCATACCTGATGTCAATCTATCTAAGTATGTTGAAAAAAAGACTACCAAAAAAATTATCCACTGGAGAGGTTACTGCCCCACACATGTAAAAATACTTCCTGAAGATATTAAAAAATTAAAAAAACTTAATCCTGATGCAAAAGTTATGGTTCACCCTGAATGTCTAATGCAAGTAATTGAACTTGCAGATGCTGTTTTATCTACAAGCGGGATGTTAAAATATGCGAAAGAAACAAATTCAAAAAAATTTATAGTTGGAACTGAAATTGGAATTATACATCGACTAAAAAAAGAAAATCCAGAAAAAGAATTTATTCCCGCAAGTAAGTTTGCTATTTGTCCAAATATGAAGAAGATTACTCTTGAAAAAATTTTGTGGACACTTGAAGATATGAAACCAGAAGTAAAAGTTCCAAAAGACATAAGAGAAAAAGCATTAGCATCAGTGAACAAGATGATAGAATTAGTATAGGGAAAGGAGAAAACAATGTTACCAGGTAGTTTAAGTTCAATTTTTGTTTCAATTTTTGTAAGTGTTGTTGGTTTATTGTTTGTATGGTATCTTGCAAAGAAAATTCTTTCAATGGATGAAGGTACAGAAAAAATGAAACAGATTTCAGAATTGATTCATCGCGGAGCAATGGCTTTCTTAAAAAGAGAATACACAACCATTGCCTATTTTGTTTTTGTTCTTGCAATTATTATTTTCTTCGCCATTGCAAAAGAGACGGCAATTGCATTTATTGTTGGTGCGCTTTGTTCAATAACTGCTGGCTATATCGGTATGATGATTGCTACAAAATCAAATGCAAGAACCGCACAGGCAGCAATAAAATCATTTAATGATGCTCTTGGTGTTGCATTTCCTGGTGGTGCTGTTATGGGAATTTCGGTTGCATCACTTGGGTTGCTTGGATTAAGTGTAATGTTTGTCCTTTTTATTTTAGTTGCTCGTAGTCATCAACAGGATTTAGTAAATCAAATAGTTTCCGCAACAAAACTTATTGTTGGATTTTCAATGGGTGCTTCAAGTGTTGCACTTTTTGCAAGAGTTGGTGGCGGAATTTATACAAAAGCAGCAGATGTAGGAGCGGATTTAGTAGGAAAGATTGAAGCAGGTATTCCTGAAGATGACCCAAGAAATCCTGCTGTTATTGCTGATAATGTTGGTGACAATGTTGGAGATGTTGCAGGTATGGGTGCTGATTTATATGAGTCATATGTTGGTGCAATTATTTCAGGTCTTGTTATTGCAGCAGCACCAAATCCTGTTATTGATATTAAAGGAGTTATGCTTGTTTTGCTTCTTTCTAGCTGGGGAATCATAAGTTCAATAATTGGAGTATTTTTTGTAAAAACAAAACTAAATGAAGACCCGCAGGTTACACTTAATAAAAGCATGGTCTCTTCAGTGGTTCTTTTTACAATTGGTGCGTTTTTGTTGACAAAGGTCTGGTATGGAGATATTTTTCATTTCTGGTCTGTTGTTTCTGGTTTAGTTGCAGGGATGCTTGTTGGTTTAGTTGCACAGTATTATACTTCTGGAAAGATTGTTCAGGGGATTGCTAGTTCAGCAAGAACAGGAACCGCAACCTGTTTTATTGAAGGTATGGCACAGGCAATGAAGTCAACCGCACTTCCCTTAGTTGCAATTGGTATAGCAACAGTTCTTGCATATAAGTTCAGTGGAATTTTTGGTATAGCGCTTTCTGCAATTGGTATGCTTGCTCTTACAGGGACAACAGTTGCTATTGATGCTTACGGACCTATTGCAGACAATTCCGCAGGAATTGCACAGATGGCACATATGGGGCCTGAAGTTCGCCACAGAGCAGAGCGTTTAGATGCAGTTGGAAATACAACTGCTGCGGTTGGTAAAGGATTTGCTATTGGTTCTGCTGCACTAACTGCACTTGCACTTTTTACTGCTTATGCTGAGACGGTTGGACTTTCTGTTGAAAATATAAGACTGTTAAATGTTCTTGATGCAAAAGTTATTGCAGGTGTTTTTATTGGTGGAATAGTCCCATTTGTTTTTTGCTCATCAACAATGAGAGCAGTTGGTAGAGCTGCTTACAGTGTTGTTGAAGAGGTTCGTCGTCAATGGAGAGAAATTCCTGGCTTAATGGAAGGTAAAGTTCTTCCCGATTCTGCAAAATGTGTTGATATTACAACCCGCGGGGCACTAAAAGAAATGATTGCCCCTGGAGTTTCTGCTGTTTTGTTGCCAATAATTGTTGGTATTGTCTTTGGTAAGGAAGCTCTCGGTGGATTTTTAGTTGGTTCACTTGTTACAGGTGTTCCTCTTGCAATTTTCTTAGCAAATGTTGGTGGCGCCTGGGACAATGCAAAAAAATATGTAGAAGAAGGAAATTTTGGTGGAAAAGGTTCTGATGTTCATAAATCAACAGTTGTATGTGATACAGTTGGTGACCCATGTAAAGATACCTCTGGTCCATCTTTGAATATATTATTAAAACTTATGGCAGTAGTTTCACTTGTTTTTGGTTTGGCTATTGAGAATTTGCATATTGCTTTAACTAATATGTTTCCATTCTTGAAATAATTATGTAGTCGCAAAGCTTATCTTTGCTAATTATGAAAGCACAGGTTAAATTTGCATCAGGAGAAGTTTTCTTTTATGACCGTTCAAGTAGAAAGTTTACATCACTTGAGCAGTTATTAAGAATTATAGTTGAAGAATACCAGAATAAAAAATTGGGTGAAGTTATAAAAATTGAAGGAATAGATGAAGAAGGAAAAATTTACAAACTTGGTTTTGACTTCGGAAGTTTTCAAACAGTTGAAAATTCAGTTGAGAAAACAATTCTTGACCATATGAAATCACAAAAATTTCTTGGTCAGGTTCTTGTTGAATCAGGAGTAATCACTCAAGAACAACTTGAAAAAGCACTTGAAGAGCAGGGAAAAACTGGGCTCAAAGAAAAAATAGGTGAAACACTTATAAGATTGAATTTCTGTAGTGCAGAACAAATATTGTATGGTCTTGCAAAACAGCTGGGTATCAATATAAAAAAGAGGGAAAATGGAGTTAAATGAGCCAATAATTACAAAAGCAATAATTGATACCTGGTCAAAAGAATTTATTGAGTTTGTAAATATCGTGTTGCTGGCAGAAGTCTGAAGGTTCTTAAATGGATAAAAATCAGTTGTTAGAAATACTACAACAAATTCTTGAAACAGAATATACAGATATTTTCATATATTACAATGAAGCAGGACTTTTTGAGAAAAAAATAAAAGAAGGTGAAAGAATTGCCAAAATATATAAGGACTTTAGTTTAGATGAATTAAGACATGCAGATATTATATCCCAGAAAATTTTGGACCTCGGTGGCAGACCTGTTTGGGAATATAAAAGTTTTTTTGTCCCAAAGTCAATAAGAGAATCATTAAGGCTTCATCTTGAAAGAGAGACAAACTCTTACAACACATATAGCAATCTGATAAAAAATATTGATGATAGAGATTTTAAGATAGTTCTGAAGGGAATCAGACAAAACGAAAAAGAACACATTGAAGAGATTACTGATTTTTTGAAAAAATTTGAGCCATGAACTTTTACTAAAATACCGGCGGCTAAGCTGGTAAGTGAAAAGGACTGAAGTCCTTTAAACCTTCCGCTAAAGCGGAGTAGAAACCTATTATCGCATACAAAAAGCCAAGGGTATAATCTAAAACTTCAGGAGGTGTGAGATGGCTAAAATCAGTGAGGTTAAAGCAAGAGAAATTCTGGATTCAAGAGGAAATCCAACAGTTGAAGTTGATGTTATTCTTGACAATGGAATTATTGGCCGTGCGGCAGTCCCATCCGGAGCATCAACAGGCACAAGAGAAGCAGTTGAATTAAGAGATGCAGACAAAAAGAGATATTCAGGGAAAGGTGTCTTAAAAGCAGTTAATAATGTCAATCAAATTATTGCACCAAAAATTAAAGGAATGAACCCACAAAAACAAAAAGAGATTGATTTAATGATGATAGAGCTTGATGGGACTGAAAATAAAGCAAAACTGGGAGCAAATGCTATCCTTGGAGTTTCACTTGCGGTAGCAAAAGCATCAGCACAGAACGAAAGATTGCCAGTTTATAAATATCTTGGAGGAAAAGAGGCAAGAAGATTGCCAATACCATTTCTTAATATATTAAATGGTGGAAAACATGCAGATAACAATGTAGATATTCAGGAATTTATGATAGCACCAATAGGAGCACCATCATTCAAAGAGGCATTAAGATACGCTGTTGAAGTTTATCATACATTGAAATCAGTATTGAAAGAGAAAGGTTTAAATACTGCTGTAGGAGATGAGGGTGGTTTTGCGCCTGATTTATCAAGCAATGAAGAGGCAATACAGGTAATTATTACTGCAATTGAAAAAGCAGGTTATAAGCCAGGAAAAGATATTGCGCTTGTTTTAGACCCTGCAGCAAGTGAGTTTTATCAAGACGGAAAATACCTACTAAAAGCAGACAATAAAAAACTTTCTTCAGAAGAAATGGTTGAATATTATGCTAATTTAATTTCAAAGTATCCAATAATATCAATTGAAGATGCTCTTGCAGAAGGTGACTGGGATGGCTGGAAAATTCTTACAGATAAATTAGGTAAAAGAATTCAACTTACAGGAGATGATATATTTGTGACAAATCCTAAGATATTAAAACAAGGGATTGAGAAAGGTATAGGAAATTCAATATTAATAAAATTAAATCAGATAGGGACATTGACAGAGACATTAGAAACAGTTGAACTGGCAAAGGAAAATAACTATACCTGTGTCTTTTCGCATCGTTCAGGTGAGACAGAGGATTCATTTCTTGCTGATGTTAGTGTTGCGACTAATGCAGGGCAATTAAAAACAGGTGCTCCTGCAAGGTCAGAGAGATTGTGCAAATATAATCAATTGCTTAGAATAGAAGAAGAACTTGGCCCTAAGGCGGTATATAAAGGAATTTTAAAATTTGGGCTCTGATTAAGACCAAAACTGGTTAATATAAATGCGAATTTTACCTCTTTTATTTATATTGTCTTTTTATACAGGTATCGCTACACCTATAGAAAAATTTCAGGTTATCAAGGACGACAGACTTAAAGACCACATAAAAGTTCAGGACTCCAAAGATATTTATTATGCTTCACTTAGAGATATCGCAAATATTTGTTCTGGAAGATTACATTGGTATAGTGTCTCAAATAAGGTTGTTCTTTCAATAACAGGCCATAAAATATGTTTTTTCTTTGACTCAAAAGATGTTGTGATTGATTCAAAAAAATTTGTTTTACCTGTTGTGCCAAAACTTGAATCAAGAGATCTTTATGTTCCTATTGATTTTCTCTTGACAGAGAAATTTTCAAATGTTTCAGGGTATAAAGTTCTATTTGACAGTGAAAAAAAGATATTCTTTTTTGAAAGTATAATAAATGTTCACAGCCCAAGATTTTATTCAGATAATGGTAACACAATTTTAAGTATAGAACTTGCTGAGAAACTTTCATACGATGTTCAAAGAATTTCAAAGAAAGAGTATCTTGTTAGTTTCATTCGTGGAAAAGCTATTCCTGAAAAAATTGAACTTAATGATGAATATGTAAAGAACATTGTAATAACTCAGGGGAATCGTTTTGTTAAATGTAAGATATCTTTAAATTCAGATAAGTTGGAAGTAGAAAATTTCTTAAAAGAAAGTCCTCTGCGGTTAGTGTTAAGAATTTATCCTGAAGAAAAGAAAGAAATCTGTGAGGCACCTCTGGTTTTAACAGGATTAACAGAGTTAACAGGACTGACAACCCTTGAAACAGGTACTACTAAAGAAGCAACTGTTAGTTTGCCTTCAATAAAGTCCCCAGAAAAGAAAAAATCGCCAGAAAAGAAGAAATTTGTTATAGTTATAGACCCTGGCCATGGTGGTGAAGACCCTGGTGCAGTAGGACCGAATGGGACAAAAGAAAAAGATATAAACCTTAATATTTCAAAACAACTTACTTCTTTACTTAAAGAAAAAGGATGTACTGTTTATCTTACAAGAGAAGAAGATATTTTTGTGCCACTTGTTGATAGAACAAATTTTGCAAATGAAAAAAATGCTGACCTTTTTATATCCATCCATTGTAATTCAAGTATTAAGAAAAATACAGGAGGTTTTGAAATATATTTTCTTTCAGAGAACGCAACTGATGCAAGCGCAGTTGCAACTGCAAACTTAGAAAACTCTGTTGTTAAACTTGAGGGAATTCCCACAAAAAAAAGAGAAAAGTTACAAGAATTATTGTGGTCAATGGTCGTAAATGAGTTTATAAATGAGTCATCGGAATTGTGCTATTTCATTACTAAGGAGATATCAAAAAGAGTAGATATAGAAATTCGTGGAATAAAACAAGCATGTTTTTATGTTTTAAGAGGAGCCCAGATGCCAGCTGTAATTGTTGAGTGTGGCTTTATATCTAATAGGAAAGAGGAAGTAAAACTTCGTTCAAAAAAATTTCAAGATAGAATTGCTGACTCAATCTATTCAGGCATATTACACTACACAAAAAATAAGAAAATATGAAAAACTCATCTTTGCCAATTGGTGTTTTTGATTCAGGATTTGGTGGTTTAACTGTTGTTAAAGAAATAATAAAACAATTGCCTTATGAATCAATAATTTATTTTGGAGATACAGCACGACTTCCTTATGGCTCAAAATCAAAAGAAGTTGTTAGAAAGTTTTCATTTCAAATATTGAAGTTCTTAACTGCTAAAAAGATAAAAATGGTAGTAGTTGCCTGTAATACTGCATCCAGTTATGTTCTTGAAGATTTAAGAAAAAAAACTAAACTACCGGTTATAGGTGTTATAGAGCCAGTGGCAAAAAAGGCAATACTTTTAACAAGAAATAAAAAAATAGGGGTAATAGGAACAGAAGGAACAATAAAAAGTAAAGCATATGAAAATTCAATAAAGAAAATTAACAAAAATATTCAAGTTTTTTCTGTTGCCTGTCCACTTTTTGTTCCGCTGGTTGAAGAGGGCTGGACTGATGGTAGTTCTCAAGAAAAAATTACAGAAAAAATAGCAAAAGAATATTTGTGGCAGTTTAAGAATAAAAAAATAGATATTTTAATACTTGGCTGTACTCATTATCCACTTATAAAAAATATAATAAAAAGAGTAGTTGATGGAAGAGTCAAATTGATAGATTCTGCCTCTAGTACTGTTGAAGAAACAAAAAACTTATTAATTTCATTGAATATTCTTAGAGACAAAAATAAGAAACCAAAATATGAATTCTATGTGAGTGATGCACCTGAGAAATTTAGTTTAATGGGAAGTAAATTTTTAGGAAGAAATATCTCAAAGGTTATAAAAGTTGATATTGAAAAATACAATGTTTAAGTTAAAAATTATTCAAAGTTTTTCTTCAGCGCATAATTTAAGAGGATATAAAGGTAAGTGTGAATCACTGCATGGTCATAATTACAAGGTTGAGTTAGTTGTTCAGGGAGATGGCCTTGATGAAACAGGAATGTTGTGTGATTTTAAGATACTAAAAAAACACTTAGATACTACAATAAAAGAATTAGACCACAGTTATCTGAATAAAATTAAGCCATTTGATAAATTAAATCCAACTGCAGAAAATATAGCAAAATATATTTATGAAAAAATTAAATTCAAAATTCAAAATTTAAAATTAAAAATTGATGAGGTTATTGTCTGGGAAAGTGAAAGTCAGTGTGCAATTTATAAAGAAATTTGATGAAAAAGGCAATAGTATTATTATCTGGAGGACTTGATTCAACAACTCTGCTTTATTATATAAAAAATAAAGGTTATAAACCTGTCTGTCTTATTTTTGATTATGGGCAGAGACACAAAAAAGAGATATCCTACGCAAAAAAAATCGCAAAAATTACAAACTCAGATTATTATATTGTAAAATTTTCACTTGATTGGTCAGACAGCTCTCTTATAAATAAAAACAGAAAGGTTCCATTTCACAAAGTTTCGGAGATTGGTAAAGAAGGATATATCCCTTCCACATATGTTCATGCAAGGAATACAATTTTTCTTTCTTTTGCTGTTTCTCTTGCAGAAGCAAAAAAAATAAAAAACATTTTTATAGGAGCAAACGAGATTGATTCAAGTGGATATCCAGATTGTAGAAACAGATATTTTTTTGCTTGGAAAAAACTTTTAGAGTCACTTGGTCTCAAAAATAAAGTAAATATAATAGCTCCATTTGTGAAAATGTCTAAAAAAGAAATAATTAAACTTGGGATGAAATTAAAAGTTCCTTATGATTTAACATGGTCATGTTATCTTGGTGGTTCAAAACCATGCGGCAAATGTGATTCCTGTAAATTGAGGATAAAAGGTTTTAAACAGGCAGGTTTCAGTGACCAATTATCCTAAGAATCTTTTTTTGACAAGTAATCCAGGTATTGGTAAAACTACTCTTATAAAAGAGGTGTGCTTACCTTTTATTAAAGATATCGGTGGATTTTATACTGAAGAAATTATTGGAGAGGGAAAAAGAGTTGGTTTTAAACTTAAGACATTTTCAGGTGAAGAAGGAATTCTTGCACAAAAAGGCATGAAAAGCCAATATAAACTGAATAAATATGGGATAGATATTAAAGTTGTTGAGAATATAGGTGTATCTTCAATAAAAAAAGCACTTTTAGAAAAAAAATTAGTTGTTATTGACGAAATAGGTACAATGGAATGTGTTTCTTTACCGTTTAGAGAGATAGTTGTTGAATGTTTGAATTCTAATAAAAATGTTCTTGCAACTATAAGATACAAATCACAGCCATTTACAGATGAAATTAAACAATTTCAAAACACAGAAATTATTCTTTTAACAAGAGAAAATTTTTATGATGTCAAAATGAGGGTAAAAAAATGGTTAGAAAAAATTCTGGCGGTATAAATCCATCAATTCTTAAAGTTATTGATTATGAGTATCCAGGCAAAAGAATAGATATTAATATCTCAACAAGTGAATTTACATGTTTGTGCCCTTGGACAGGACAACCTGATTTTGCTACATTGAATATAAGATATATTCCAGATAAAAAATGTATTGAATTGAAATCATTAAAACTTTATCTTCAATCATATAGAAATGTGGGAATTGTTCATGAAAGTGTTGTAAATAGAGTCCTGAATGATTTGGTAAAATTATGCAAGCCCAAGGAAATGATAGTTGAAGCAGAGTTTAATATCCGTGGGGGAATAAAAACAAAAGTCAGTGTGGTGTATAAAAAATGAAAGTTCCTATTTTTCTGTTCTTCTGGACAACTTCAGTTGAGGGTCGTTTTAAAGATTAGAAGATTGGAAGATTAAGTTAAAAACAATATGTTTGATAGAATAAAAAACATACATTTTGTTGGGATTGGTGGTTCTGGGATGTCAGGGATAGCTGAGGTTTTGCTAAATCTCGGATATAAGGTAAGTGGCTCTGATATATCTAAAACAGAAGTCACAGAAAGATTAAGAAAGCTTGGTGCTAAAATTATTTATCAACATAAAAAAGAAAATGTTTCTGGTGCTGATGTAGTTGTAGTATCAACAGCAATATCTTCAAACAATTCTGAAATAATTGAGGCACAAAAAAATAAAATTCCTGTAATTCCACGAGCAGAAATGCTTGCCGAACTTGCAAGAATAAAATATACAGTTACAATCGCAGGGACTCATGGCAAAACAACAACAACTTCTCTTATAGCACTGGTTCTTCAATATGGTGGTTTTGACCCTACAGTTATAATTGGTGGAAGAGTTAAAAATTTCGGACATTCAGGTGCAAAGCTTGGTAAGGGTGAATTTTTAGTTGCAGAAGCAGATGAAAGTGACGGCTCATTTTTGAAACTTTCGCCAACTATTGCAGTCGCAACAAATATAGATAATGACCATCTTGACTATTATGGAAATATTGAAAAACTAAAACAGGCATTTATTGAACACTTAAATAAAGTTCCATTCTATGGATGTGCCATACTTTGTGTTGATGATTCAGGCATAATGTCTATCATTAAAAAAATCGCAAGGAAATATTATACTTATGGGTTTAATTCAGATGCAGATTTTTCTGCAAAAATTACTAAGACAAACTTTTTTGGTAGTAAGTTCAGAGTATTTTATAGAAAAAAAATAATTGCTGACTTTGTTTTGAATATTCCTGGAATTCATAATGTCCAAAATGCTCTATCAGGAATCTGTTGTGGAATTGAACTTGGAATTCCTTTAAAAAAAATCTATTCAGCATTAAAGGATTTCAGTGGTGTTAAAAGACGACTTGAGATTAAAGGTAAAATAAAAATCAATAAAGATTCTGATATAATGTTTATAGATGACTATGGACATCATCCTGTTGAGGTGCTTGCTACATTAAAAACAATAAAAGAGAATTTTACGGACAGAAGATTACTTGTTATTTTTCAACCGCACAGATACACAAGGACAAAAATTCTTTATAAAGAATTCGGTCCTGTTTTTAAAAAAGCAGATATAGTCCGATTGTGTGATATTTATCCTGCTGACGAAAAACCAATTAAAGGGGTTTCTTCAGAATTAGTTCTTAAAGAGATTAAAAAATATCATAATGATACTGAAATGTTTGAGTTTAATAAATTCTCGAAATTACTCAGACCCAATGACATAATTTTAACCCTCGGGGCAGGAGATGTATTGAAAATAGGAGAAAAAATAATTCAGAGTTTGAAAAAATAAAAAAAGAACTAGCAGATTCTTTTCTTAAAGTAAAGATAAACGAACCTCTTTCAAGATATACTACTTTTTGTATAGGTGGTCCTGCTAAATTTTATGTTGAAGTAAATAATGAACAGGAAATTCTGACTTTTTTAGATATAATAAGAAAATATAGTTTTCCATTTTTTGTTATAGGTGCTGGGTCAAATCTTCTTGTAAGTGATGAAGGCTTTAATGGGATTATTTTAAGATTAAAAGGCAATTTTACAGATATTGAATTTACTCCCGAGGGAGAATCTGATGTTAGAGTTAAAACAGGTGCAGGGACAATGCTTCAGTTTTTGGTAAAAAGATGTGCTGATTTTGGTTATTCTGGATTAGAGCCACTTATTGGAATTCCTGGAACAGTTGGTGGAGCACTTATAAGTAATGCAGGGACAAAAAAAGGGACAATTTCAGATTTTTTTGAGAATGTCACTGTTATTGATATTACAGGTCAATTAAAAAAACTTCAAAAAAATGAAGTTAAATTTGGATATAGAACTTCTGACCTTGAAGGAAAAATAATTCTCTGGGCAGAATTTCTTATTAAAAAATCAACAAAGGAAAAGGTACTTGAAAGGATAAATAAAAATCTACTTGAGAGAATGAAAACCCAGCCACTTGGCACTTTTAATGCTGGCTCAATCTTCAAAAATCCTGAAGGAAAAACTGCCGGTCAGTTAATTGAGGATTGCGGCCTTAAGGGTTACCGCGTTGGTGGCGCAAGTATAAGTCATAAGCATGCAAATTTTATATTAAATGATGGCACAGCCACAAGTGCAGATGTTCAGAAAATAATAGATGTAGTCAGAAAAAAAGTTTTTAAAAAATTTGGGATAAAACTTGAGTTGGAAATAAAAATAATCTGATTTTGAGGAAAATATTTTAAAGTTTGTATATAATAAATTCAATTCTTAAGAGAAATTAGGTATGGATAAAAAAGAAATCTTTGAAAAAATTTCTAGGATACTTAAAAATCAAGGAGCAAGAAAAATATCTGTTTTTGGGTCCTATGTTAGGGGAGACAAAGGGCCAGAAAGCGATATAGATATTATTGTAGAATTTTCAGAAAGAAAAAGCCTTCTTGAACTTGTAAGAATAGAAAGAGAATTGTCCGATGTTTTGGGAATAAAAGTAGATTTATTGACAGAAAAATCTATAAGTCCATACTTGATTGAAACAATAAAGAAAGAAATGGAGGTAATTTTTGGATGAAAAAAGATGACACTATATATTTGAGACATATTTTAGATGCTATATCCAGAATAGAAAAATATACCCAAAATATAGAATATGAAAATTTTATAAACAATCCTCTTTTACAAGACGGACTAATAAGACAGATAGAAATAATAGGTGAAGCTACAAAAATGTTATCTGATGAGGTTAAACTAAAACACTCTGATATACCATGGAAAGATATAGTGGGAATGAGAAACAAATTATTACATGATTATTTTGGTGTAGATATAGATGCAGTTTGGGAGACAGTAAAAAAGGATATTCCTGTATTAAAAAATAAGTTGAAAAACATATGAAAATTATAACTAATAAAACCACTATTTCTGAGTTAAAAAAAATTGCAGAGAAACAGTTTGGAGATTTTGTTAAAGCAGTGGTTGATATAGAAAAAAGGATTATTGCTGTTGGTGGTGAACTCCATTCTGATGAAGAGGCATTACTTATTGAGAATGGTTCAAAACAACAAAATCTATGGGGAATTAACATATATCCTGATATTAAAGATGAGAACTGGATTGAATTTAATTCAATTATAAATATTCGGCCTTCTCTGGGGAATCGTTCGCGAAGTGTGGATAACCAAAAAATAAGAAAACAAATAATTGAAATTGTGAATGAATTGATAGAAAGATGAACTATCAACATAAAGAATTAGCCAGTGGCAGATGGTTTGAACTTTCGTTTTTCGAGCAGATGGCAAATATTGGCAGTGAAATTGTAAGAGCGATTAACTGGAGAGCCAAAAACAGAGAATATAGTATTAAATCTGTTGAACGCGCTCTGGAACTTTTAGATTTGACTATAGAAGATACAAAAAACAAAAAACGCTTGAGAGAATTAACTCGCTTGAGAGAAGTGTTAGTTGATTATTTTTATTTTGACAATGAATATTCTTCATCCGATAAACTATGGGAAAACTATTTTTTTGCCTTTAGTTATGCGCTAAAGGCTGAAAGATACACAGATGAACCTGAAAAATAAAAAGATTGGTGTATTATACGGTGGAATTTCCAAAGAGAGAGAAATAAGCATTAAAAGTGGAAATGCTATTGTTTCTGCTCTCAGAGATGCTGGTTATAAAGTTGTGCCAATAGATGTTAAGAGCGACTTTATAAAAAGGATTCAGTCAACAAAAATAGATATTGCATTCATCGCACTGCACGGACCTTTTGGCGAAGATGGCACAGTTCAGTCAATTCTTGAGATGTTTAAAATTCCATATACTGGCTCCGGTGTTCTTGCAAGTGCTCTGGCAATGAATAAAATTTATTCAAAAAAAATATTTGAGTGGCATAAACTCCCAACACCTGACTGGTATGTTGTAAACTCTGATAAAGGTTTTCTTTCAAATAAACTAAAATTTCCTTTAGTGGTTAAACCATGTGACCAGGGTTCCACAATAGGTGTAAGTATAGTTAGTAATTATAAAGATTTGAAATCTGCGATAAAAAAGGCATTAAAATATAGTAAGTATGCGATTATAGAAAAATATATCAGTGGAAAAGAATTAACTGTAGGAATACTTGGCAGAGAACTGTTGCCTGTTATTGAAATTATACCAATGGTTAAAAGTAGATTCTATGATTTTGAAGCAAAATATACTCCTGGTGGTTCAAAGCATATAGTGCCAGCAAAAATAGATAATAGAATTTCCAAAACTCTTCAAGAAATGGCATTAAAAGCATTTGATGCACTTGGTTGTAGAGCAGTTGGGCGAGTTGATTTTAGACTTAGCCATGATAATAAACCATATATACTTGAGGTAAATACAATCCCAGGGATGACTGAGACATCTCTTTTGCCGGAAGCTGCAAGGGAAAAGGGATATAGTTTTCTAGATGTGGTTCTTAGAATAATAAAACATTCAATTTAAGAAATATTTCCTGTTGACCATTAGGTGGTTATAAAGATTATGACGGAGTTAAAATTCAACATAATTGTTATTTAGTTTGTTAGTTGGTGGTTGGTAATACTAGACCCAAACGCAGGCTAAATCCTGCGGCTACCAAAAACAAGACCAGAAAAAGAGAGATTGAGGGGTATTTTCTTCTGTTAACACTTCTTTCTATCTTTATGTAACATTATAAATTTACAGTTAGATAGGACATATTAGTTTTACAATAATACAGAACTCAACATAATTTGACATTTTACAATTTTTCAGTTATAATTTAATTATTAATAAATAAGGCAATTGCATGTTAGCTTGTATGGTGTGATTTATTACACAATCAATGAAGATTTAACCTAACTATGGAAAACTATAAAACAAAAATCAAAGAATTATCAGACATAAAACTTTCTATTGAATTTGAAGTTCCACCTGAAAGAGTATCCTCTGAACTAGAGAATGTTTATCAGCAAATACAGAAAACAGCAACAGTAAGTGGTTTCAGACAGGGGAAAGCACCAATAGAGGTCATCAAACAAAAATATGCGCAAACCGCTCAGGAAAAAGTTATAGAAAATCTGGTTAGGAATACACTATATCCTTTTCTTGAAGAAAAAAACATTAACCCCGTTGGTTTTCCTATAATTGAAAATATAAACTTTGAATTTAACAAACCACTCATCTATAAGGTTTTATTGGAACAACATCCAAAAATTGTTGCAAAAAATTACAAAAAATTAAAACTTGAAAAGAAAATAAAAAAGATAACAGATGAAGATATAAAAAATAATCTTGAAGAAATGAGAAAATATAATACACGCCTGATTGAGAAAAAAGATGGCTCTGCGGATGAAAATGACTGTGTAATTGTTGATTACACCGCATGGCTTGATGGTAAAGAATTAAAAGAACTCAAGGCAGAAAATCAATTAGTTGACCTTTCTGAAGAGCAACTTCTGCCTGGACTTGCTGAGGGATTACTTGGGTCAAAACCACAAACTACAAGAGAAATCTATACAAAATTACCAGAAAATTTTCCAAGAAAGGAACTTACTAACAGAGAAATCACTCTTAAAGTAACAGTTAAAAGTATAAAAGAAAAAAAGATTCCTGAGATTGATGATAATTTTGCAAAAGAGCTAGGATATAAAACTTTAACTGAACTCAAAGACAAAATAAAAAAAACATTAGAAAAAAATGCAGAAGAAAATGCAGAAATCCAACTTGAAGAACAGATAGTCAATTTGCTTTTGTCAAGTAATAAATTCAATGTGCCAGAAGTGCTTGTAAATGAGCAAAAAGAGTACTTACTTCAAACAGCAACTGAGAGATTAAGATATCAGGGAATTCCAGAAGATATAATTGAAAAACAAAAAGAAATTCTTGAAAAAAAATCAAAAGAAGAAGCAGAGAGACATACTAAACTTATGTATATCTTCAATTCAATTGCAGAGCAGGAAAACATAAAAGTTACTGAAGAAGATATAAAACAGAAGAAACAAGAAATTTTAAATTCAAATCCAGGTAGAGAAAAATTAGTAGAAGAATACTTCACAAAGGAATACGATAAATTGATTTCAAGATTAAAAATTGATAAAATATTTAAATTCATAAAAGAAAACTCAAAAATAATTGAAAGGTTGAAAAATTAAAAGAAATTTGTAGTTAGACCTTGTGCCTGCCAAAAAAATATTAAAGACAATCTTTGCAACCACTTTTTCAAATAAGAGGAGGATTTTGTATCTATTCAATCTATTAAACTTATAGTGGCAAAATCAATATAACAAACGGAGGAAGAAAATGCCAAATATCATTCCAACAATCATTGAGAGATGGAATCAGGGGGCAGCAGTTGGTTATGATATTTTTTCGCGCTTATTAAAGGATAGAATTATATTTGTAGGAGGATATGGCGGTGCGGTTACAACTGACTCTGCCAACCTTATAATTGCACAACTTTTATACTTAGAAGCAGAAAATCCCGACAGAGAAATTAACCTGTATATAAACTCGCCAGGGGGCATGGTTACAGCAGGCCTTGCTGTATATGATACAATGCAATATATAAAACCACCTATTGTAACTGTATGTATTGGTATGGCAATGAGTTTTGGAGCACTTCTTCTTGCAGCAGGAACAAAAGGTAAAAGATATGCTTTACCACATGCAAGAATAATGATTCATCAGCCAATGATAGCAGGAGAAGGAATTTCAGGCCCTGTTACCGATATAGATATAGAAACAAAAGAACTTATAATAACAAAAAACAAACTTGTAGAAATTTTATCAAAACATACAGGTCAACCAATTGAAAAAATTCAAAAAGACACTGAACGCAACTATTATATGTCTGCTGAGGAAGCAAAAGCATACGGAATAATTGATGAAGTTGTAACTTCGAGAAAACTGTAATAACATAGCGGATAAGAAAATAAGTCCTTTTAATTTTTAATTTTGAATTGTAAAGTTTTGGTAGCCGCAGGATTCATCCTGCGTTTTATTTACCAACAGAGGATAAGTGTAGTTGCCGAGCTTGCTCGGCTATCCAGTTAGCGGGTAAGAAAAAAGGACTAAAGTTCTTATTGGTCTTCTGCTGAAGCCGAGTAGAAAAAGCATCTCTTGTGTTACATTGAACATTGAACATTGAACATTGAACAAATTGTAAATATAAAAACTGGAGGTGTATCTAATGGAACCAAAAAAAATGAACAGCGATGAAGTGAAAAAAGGAATTGTCAGAGCTCCTCATAGAGCATTACTGTGTGCAACCGGACTTTCAAAAGAAGCATTTAATAAACCATTTATTGGTATTGCTTCTTCTTATACAGACCTCGTGCCGGGCCATGTAGGTATGAGAGAACTTGAAAGATGGATTGAAAGAGGAGTTGTTTCAGCAGGTGGAGTACCTTTTATTTTTGGTGTTCCAGCAATTTGTGATGGAATTGCTATGGGTCATTCAGGAATGCATTATTCTTTACCGTCAAGAGAACTTATAGCTGATTGTATTGAAAGTATGACAAAAGCACATTGTCTTGATGGATTGGTTTTATTGACAAATTGTGATAAAATTACTCCAGGGATGCTTATGGCTGCAGCAAGAACAAATTTACCTTCAATAGTAGTAACCGCAGGTCCAATGCTTACTGGGTTTTATAAAGGGAAAAGAAGGTCACTTGTTAGAGATACATTTGAAGCGGTAGGTCTCTTTCAAGCAAAAAAAATTACAGCAGAAGAACTTGAAAAGGTTGAAATTTCTGCCTGCCCTGGTGAAGGTTCCTGTCAGGGATTATATACCGCAAACACAATGGCATCTCTTACAGAAGCACTTGGCATGTCTTTACCAGGATGTGGAACCGCACTTGCTGGCTCTGCTGAAAAGAAAAGAATTGCATATGAGTCAGGGAAACAGGTTTTAAAACTGATTGAACAAAACTTAACTCCAAGAAGAATACTTACAAATAATGCTTTTAATAATGCAATAGTTGTTGATATGGCACTTGGTGGTTCAACAAATACAATACTTCATTTGATTGCAATAGCACATGAAGCAGGTATTGAACTTCCCGTTGACCTTTTTGATAAAATTTCAAAAATAGTTCCACATATTGTTTGTCTTGAACCAGCAGGAGATATGTATATGGAAGACCTTAACCGTGCAGGTGGAATTCCTGCTGTTCTTTCTGTACTTAAAAATAAATTAAAACCTTCTTTGACAGTATCAGGACTTAATATACTTGATATAGCAAAAAATGGCAGTGTTTTAGATAAAAATGTAATAAGATATAAAAAACCATATCATAACGAAGGCGGAATTGCTATTCTTCATGGCAATATATGTAGAGGTTTTTCAGAAAAAGGTACAGTCATTGAAGGTAGTGCAGTAGTAAAGCAATCAGCAATAAGTCCAAAAGCATTAAAATTTAGTGGTACAGCAAGGGTATTTAATTCAGAAGAGAAAGCAATGGATGCAATACTTAATAAAAAAATTAAAAAAGGAGATGTAATTGTTATAAGATATGAGGGGCCGAAAGGAGGACCTGGCATGAGAGAAATGTTAGGTCCTACAAGTGCTATTCAGGGAATGGGACTTGCAGAGAGTGTTGCTCTTATTACTGATGGCAGGTTTTCAGGTGGGACTCGTGGACCATGTATAGGCCATGTAAGTCCTGAAGCAGCAGAAGGAGGCAATATTGCTGCAATTAAAGACGGCGATAGAATTGATATAGATATACCAAAAAGAATTCTTAATGTCCGTCTTACTGACCAGGAAATAAAAAGTCGTATTTCAACATGGAAAGAGCCATCTCCAAAATTTAAAATTGGATATTTGTCAAGATATTCAAGATTGGTAACTTCAGCACACTATGGTGCAGTTTTAAGATGACGCGAAGCAATACCTTACATAATGTGATTGCTATGGTTGTTTCAGTTGCCATCAATGAGATTAAGGAGGAAAAATGTCAGGTGA